>Ga0100403_1002742_pt1 | contig 13650 bp, 11 predicted proteins | sample CryGeymet201501t_FD_83663 | JGI IMG/M metagenome (GOLD analysis project Ga0100403, IMG submission 83663) | Groundwater microbial communities from Crystal Geyser aquifers in Utah, USA - Crystal Geyser metaG 2015-01t | ecosystem: Environmental > Aquatic > Deep subsurface > Groundwater | place...
CACTGAGTACATCATGTGGTTGTTCTCCAGTGTCCCGAAGTTCCAGTTCGGATTCACAGGCTGGAAACAGGACCAGCGGTCGATCGACGTGGCCGGCCAGTTCCTCGCGGCGAACAACTTGATTTGCCCGTCCCCGAGAACCGGCTTCAAGCTCACTTCGAGCACGAGTGAATTCTAAGAAAGGAGAGACACTCACATGCCTGAAGCAACTACATTGAACAGCGAGATCGTCACCAAGACGATTGTGATTGACTACACTGATCTGAGCTCTTACGTCGATACTGCCGAGGCGGTGTTTACGATGATGACCCTCAACCCCCGGTCCAAGGTCATTGCCGCGTCGAGCCACATCATCACGGCTTTCGCCGGTGCCACAACCATGGTCGGCGAGGTTGGCGACGGGTCTGTACCGAACGCATACCTCGGGCAAGACAACATGAAGGCCGCGGCCGGCACCACGGTCGAAGGGACCCCCATGTACGATTCCATCGACCATGATGGGGCGAGCCCGGTCAAAATCACGATGACCGCCGGCACCGAGTTTCTCGACGATCTCACCGCCGGGCGCGTCGAGTTCCAGGTGACCTATCTGAACACTCTGATTCCGGCGTAAGAGGGAGGTACGAACATGGCAATTGAAGCGTACAGAACTCAACTTCCGGTATTGGAGCGGGAGATCGCCTTTGGCGATGGACCTCCCACTGCAGGCGCGTTCAAGGCAGGTGCACTTGTCATCTGCACTGACACGGCGACCAACAACCCCGTCCTCTGGAAGTGCGTCACCGCGGGGACCCCAGGTACATGGGAGTCCGTCGGTGAATCACTCCGGCAGGTCGATTTCAATGTGATTGGTGGCGCTGCAGCCGCCGATTACGACGGCTGCAAGGTCATGCGAGGCGCATGGCAACTCGTAGCCGGCATCGAACGGCACCAAGTAGCAGGCAGCGATGCTGGCGCTGTTACCTTGATGGTGAAGAAAGTTCCTTCCGGCACTGCCAAGGCAGCCGGGACGGACATGCTTTCCGCAGGGGTCAGCCTCAAAGGCACCGCCGACACCAACGCTGCACTTGCCCTCCACGCTACCACGGCCAACCTCCAGGTAGCTGATGGGAATGCAATCGCTCTTGTACTGACTGGGATTGCGACGGCCGTTGACGGCGTCAGCGTCTCCTTGTGGTTCAAGAAGCTGTAAGGGATAGGGCGTGGTAGAGCCCTTTCATAGCTGGCGGGACCTTTAGGGGTCCCGCCATTTGTTCATAGGCGAGGAGTAAAGTGGCCGTTTACAGAGACAACTTCGAGTCGATGCGCAATGCGGTGAAGATGATCAAGCAGAACTGCCCGTACGAGTACATTGGGCAGCTCATCAACCGCACAATGCGCGACGTCCTCAACTCCAAGCATTACTGGGCTGACCTTCTGAAGCGTCATATCCTTTACTGCCCGGCGGAGTACACCACGGGGACCGCGAGCCTGACCCAGGGCTCAACTGAGGCGGTAGGCTCTGGAGTCACTTGGCCGGTCAACGACCTAGTGAACACGACGGTATCGGAGGCCGTTACCCGCCCCGGGATCTACTCTATTCGCCCGGCAAGTGTCGCCAACATCCATTCCGGAACGGTGCTCTACGTAGACGCCGGGGGAACTCCCGAGGTATGCGCGGTGATCGCAGTCGATGGCCCATCGGTTGAACTACGCTTCGAGTATCCTCACACTGCCGGATTCACGCTCACCGCTTCGAGCTACGCAGGGAGGCAATTCCGGCTGTCAGACAGCGACCCAACTTTCACCATCAACGCAGTCAAGGACAGCACCACTCTGATTCTGGAGAGCGCCTGGCTCATGACAAGCCGGGCAGACGAGACGTACTCCATCCGGAAGACCCACTACTCGATTTCACCATTGGTCCGAGACGTCTTGATCGCTATCGACAGGTCTAACGGCTTGTCCGTAGAGATCAAACGCGAGCAGGGGTTCCTGGACGTCGTTGATCCGCAGCGGTCATCCACTGGCAGCGACCCGGTCTACCTGGCCGTCGCCCCGCGGGATAGCGTCACCAACAATCTCATGTACGAGATCTGGCCGGCGCCGACCGAGGAGATGCAGCTCGACCTCCTGATAGTGGAGACGTGGCCGGATATGCGCGCGAAGAGCGACCGACCGCCACCGTTCATTGATCCATCTGTTATCATCGACGGCACCGCGGCAAAGGCTCTCTTGCATAAGGTGATCGAAACCGGAAGCAGAGTAGACCCATTCTACGATCCAACAGCGGCCAGGATGTACATGGAGCAGTACGAACGCGGGGTGTACGCGGCCGTCGAGCAGGATGAACTGAAGGCGCTGCAGACAATCCAGAGCTTCCACGGGCCGGGGATGGCGCCCGGGGACACTGAATACTGGCAGAGCCATGATTTAGATGTACTGCAAGGGAGGTTTTGAAAATGGCTTGGGACATTGAGAAAGACTCGAATTCAGCAAACCTTGTGCCGGACACAACGTACGGTTCACCGTTGGGCGCCACCCTGCGCGCTCAGGAGATTGAGGAAGACGTACGCAATCAGCGTAGGTCTCAGCAGACCCTTCCAGGAATGGGCAAGGAGATGACCGAGGCCGACAAGAAGATGGAGAAAGCCTGGGCCGATCAGCGCAAGTTTCGGAAGGCCTTTGGCCGCGGCGGTTCCGTGATGCGGCCCGGGAATCAGGACGGAGACTGCTACTGATGTCAAAAATAAAGTGGATTCAGAGGGCAGTGAAGAAGCCCGGTCAGTTGCACGTGGATCTTGGCGTTCCAGCGGGTAAGCCGATCCCCGCAAGCAAGCTCAACGCCGCAGCCAAGGAAGGCGGCAAAGTTGGGCAGCGCGCCAGGCTGGCTAAGACTCTCAAGAGGATGCACAAGTAGGAGGAATCATGGCCGAAGAGACCAGCATGTGGGATAGGATGATGAACTTCGCGGCCGGTCGCGGGGCACTGAAGAAGGCCGCGGCGATTGGCGACAAGAAGCCTACGGCGCCAGCCGCTCCGCAATCCACGGACTACCTCAAGAAGGCAGTGGCCGAGCACCGGCCAGCGCAGCCCAAGGTGAAGAAGGTTGGGCCGGAGATGCCCAAGAAAGGGATGCAGTAATGCCCAAGAAGAAGATGCCACCGGAGATGCTGGAAATGATCATGCGGAAGAAGGAACAGCGGGAGAAGGCCGGCAAGCAGAAGTCTAAGAAGAAGTAAGAAGTCTGGGCACCAGACGTCATGGCAATCACGCGCAGCGAATTGAGATCACGTGTCCTGAATCGCCTTGATGGCGATGACGTGTTTTACAGCGAGTCCTCTCGCGACATGATGATCGACCACTCGCTGCGCATCGTCAACTTGTTCAGTGGCCGGATGCAGACCTCAGCGGTGGTGCCAGGCGGCAGTGTCAGCGAGCAGTACGAGTACGACGTCCCCGCCGGGATACTCCTTCCCACCGCAGTCCACTTCGATGGAGAGCCACTGAAGCGGAGCCCGCTTATTTCGCACTCCAGGGCGCATCCGAGGTGGATGAACGAAACCAATCAGTCAACCAGGATGGACACGGCATGCTGGATTCCTATTGGCATCACAAAGTTCGGGCTATGGCCGGCAGACTTCTACGGTGGCGCCACGATCACGGTCTTCGGAATAGCCGAGCCTTCATTTACCGGAGCCGACGACGAGGAGTTTTCAATCGGTGAAGGCGATTCTGAGGCAGTTGAGGAGCACGCTTCTCACATCCTCACGGCCGCGGAAGCCGGTAAGGTGTTCTACGACGGTACTGTTCGGATCTTCAGGCGGTCTTACCAAAAGAAAATGCTGGAGATCCAGGCGTGGCAGGGGGAGATCATGCCATTCCTGAAGATCGAACTGAAGGTGGGTCCAGAGTAATGTCCGTCGAGGTGTCGGACGTTTACGATCTGGTCTGCGAGACATTGCTAGAGAACGGCGGTCTACAGCTTGGGATCCTCACTGACGACCAGTTCTTAGATTTCCTAGACTCGGTTACAGCAGACTTCCTGCGGAAGACCGCCATTGTCAAGGACATCTTCACAGTGGCCGCCACCGTGGACGTTTCTGAATACGCCTATCCCGCTGGCATCATGCGCGCCGAGGCAGCTTTCTACGATAACGCCTACATTGAGCGGAGCAGCCGGGCCATGGCAGACCTGGACACCGAGCGGTGGCCGCGCGATTCGAGTGAGCCTGAAACGTGGAGCGAAGACCGGCAGGACGCTCAGACATTTTCGGTTTCTCCACCGCCGCCTGACAGTGGCAAGAACATCACCCTCATTGGGATTGAAAACGTGATCCCAAGCTCGCTGGATACATTGAGCACCATCACGGAGATCCCGAAGAGCTTCACCTTCTACTTATTCGCCGGCGTGATGAACAAGATCAGGACAACGGACGGAGAACTGAAGGACGACTTCCAGGCAAACTACTTCTGGAATCGTTATATGGAGGGAGTCAATCTCGCGAAAGCGATCATGGGCGAACTCAGTGCGGAGAACTGATGGCCGAAACGAAGACACTGGCGTTCCCATTCATCAATCGCGGCCTTGTCCAGAAGGTCAAGGCGTCCATGCTCCAGTCCGGCCAGTACAGGAAGCTCGTCAATCTGACATCCGTCGAAGAAGGCTCTCTCCAGGTCGAGGCGGGGACCAAGTACCTCGGTGGAAACACAGTTGGCTCCCTCTATCACACGCTCGATAGCCTGAAACTGCCAAGTGGGACCAAGCGATACGTCGGCTCCGGAGCGGACATCCACCGCGGGAACTCCTGGAGCACGATCGGCGCCAGTCCCGTGGCGTCCGCCGTCGGTGCCTGGGGGCAGAGGTGGAGCTCAGTCGAGTACGACGCCGGCCGGACCGGCAAGCCGTGGATCTTCTTCGCCACTCCAAACAAGATAGTCCGCGACGATGGATCACAGTCTACACTTCCAGACGTTGGGATCAAGCCGCCAACGGTGCCGGCGAAAGTCTTCCCGCAAGGGGCCAGTATTGTTCCGATATTCGATTGGGAATCCCATACGAGCGTCACGGTATCCGCGGGGACCCCGACAACGCATCATAGGTTCGGCGCCTCCGTGAGTTCGGTCTCCAGCAACGGTTCCTATTATGCGATGGCCTTCTCTACCGTCGCCGGCCTGATGGTGGGGATGCTCATCAAAGTTGGAACCACTTGGGTGGTGGTCGACAAGATCGAAGGAACCACCGTGTTCGCCTACTTTCCGACGGGAGCACCCGCCGGCGGGCAAAGCGTAGACGACTATGGCGTTCACTTCGCTATGCCGAGCGCCGACACCTACACAATCACGGCAGCGGCAAGTGGAGATCTCAGCTTCGGAGGGCTGGAAGACGATGGGTACTCCACCTCGGATTACGTGCACCTCAGCATTTGGATGAGCGCACCGGCGTCCATTGTCGACATGCGGTTCCAGTTGGACGTATCCAACACCGCAGGGACATTCATCGACTACTACGAAAAAGTGGTCATGCCGTCCCGGGCATCTCAGAGTATCAGCGCAGCGGAGGTTGCTGAGACGGTGGCCGCAGAGAGGCAGCGGTTGCGGGATGAGCTTGGTCTGGACACCGGGGACCCGGAGTACTGGGAGTACATCAACGCCCTGGAGAGCCAGCTTGCCGACCAGACGCAAGGTGGCGTGCGGCCGGTTGAGCTTGGGGCCGTCGATGGGAGCCAGTGGACTGAGATCAGCATTCCTAAGAGCCAGTTTCTCAAGGTTGGCGCGGCTGGGACGCCGACGAACAACTGGTCTGCAATCAACAAGATCAGGGTATCAATTAGGGCCACCGCATCGTGCGAGATAATTATCTCATCAACATACGGGATAGGCGGCAAAGAGCCGCAAGCGGTGGTGATCCCGTACGACTACCGCTACACCTACTTCGATCCACTGTCCAACTTCGAGAGCAACCCGTCAACGGAACTCATCGAAAAGAACAGGATAGCTCCGTGGCGCCAAGCTGTCGGCGTGCTGGTCACCGGAACGGGAGACTCGAAGGTCCCCACGGCCGGCAGCGAGATGTCGATCAGGGTCTACCGCCGCGGCGGGACATTGCCGGACGATTACCGCCTTGTCGGGTCGGTCACGAACCCAGGCTCCGGGTTGACAGCGACATTCATCGACAACGCCCCGGATCGCAAATTGGTTGGCGCCAAGCTCCTGGAGTTCGACAACAATCCGCCGGTAACCTCGCGTCTTCCTATTCCGCTAACTGCAAGGATATCAGCTATATCCGGAGGAGCTAATGCCGTAAACCGCATCACATTGAGCGGAGTACCAACCGGCTTTGGGGACATCAAGGATTCGATCAGGGTAGGCAGCGAGATCACAGTTGGGACTGGCGTCACGCGGGAGGTGGGCTACGTCCACGCAATCCCGACGGACAGTTCATCTTGGGTCGATGTCTACCTGCAGAATGCGCACGCCACCTACGCCACGGACCCTGGGGAGATGGTGGAATGCACCGAGGCGTGCAACACCCCATGCGATCTGGTCTGCCAGGTTGGGACACAGCTCTTCCTTGCCGGCGACGACAACAACCCACACGTCCTATACCAGTCGAAGAACGGCGTACCGGATGCGTGGCCAGTTCTATCCGACCAAGGCGACATACCGTACTTCATGCCAGTTGAGGCCCCGACAAACCCGATCAAGGGCATCGCTGAGCATGAGGACAACGTTCTCGTCATGAAGTCCGAGGGACTCCACGTTGTTCGCCTCTGGCAAGGGATAATGCAGTCCCCTGAAAATGTGACTGGCGCGCCAGGCTTGATTGACCGCGGTGCGTGGTGCAAGGCTGATCGCTCGACGGTGTACGTGAGCCACGATGGAGTGTACGAACTCCGCGGCTACCAAGCGATCAAACGCAGTGAGGCAATCGACGCCATCTTCAACGGTCGCACGGTAGCCGGCGTCCAGCCGATCGACAAGGCGCGAGCGGATGAAATCCAAATCGCCTACCGCAACCACACGATTCACATCCTCTATGTTGGCGAGGATCAATCCTGGAATCTTCTGAAGTACGAAACCCTCTACGACAGGTGGTGGGTGAGAACGTACTTTGCCTCCGGCGGGTCGGCCGCCCCGACCGCCCTGTACGTCGACGTCACCGAGAATAAGATGTACTTGGCGGAGTCGGTCACCAGCGTTGGAACGAACGCCTACATCTTTGAGGGCGACACAGGTACGAGTGACGGATGGACTTCAGTTGAGTCTGACGGCCAGGCGATCGACTACGAAGTCATCATCCCGACATTCGACTTTGGAGACGCGGGACTCGGAAAAGTCTTCAAAGAGGTGATGGTCGAGATCTACAATCCGCACACATCGTCCCAAGTAGTTGGGGTACGGACGTACTACGATCACTCAGAGACACAGGACGCCACGGATCTATTCGGCATCACGGCGGCGCCTGGCCGGGCGAGATATCCGCTGTCTCTCCAGGCCGGAGTTGGGAAAGAGGCGTACGCCATAGCGGTTGGTCTCTACGGCTCGACCAAGTACGGGATCACGCTGCATTCAGTCAGTATCTCGTTCCATGCGGTTGCCCAGATCCAGACCGGCAGGGTTGGAGACTGGGACGATCTCGGGCACAAGTACGACAAGCGGCTCTACACCGTGACCTTCACGTTCGAGACGGACGGCCAGAACGTCACGATCAACATGGACACGATCAGCGGGATCGACGGGAACACCAAGGCGCTTGCTGAGCAGACGTTCATCATCAATGCCGCGGCCACCGCGCGCGGGATGAAGACATTCGAGATCACTGACGGGAAGATCGTCAAGCTGGTCCGTATCCGGCCAACGGTAACGAACGCCGCCTTCAGGCTGCTGGGCTACGACTTCCAGAGAGAGCCGTACCCCCCAGATGTTGTTCCATTCACCGAATGGGACGATGGCGGGTCGCCGTTCGATAAGTACCCCCAGCAGTTGACGCTGGACGTCGACACGGGCGGCGTGGCCGCCACGGTGAAGGTGCAGGCTGACGGGTCTGACCTCCAGACGTTGAGCGTCACGACGACGGTATCTGATCGGCGCCGGAATATCACACTGGACCCGTCCATGACGGGAAAGAAGTTCAGGCTCCTCAATACCCCCGGTGCATCTGGGAAGTTTCAGCTTTTCAGTCACGCCTTTAAGTTTCTTCCGGTCGATAAGGGTGCCGTCGAACACACCCACGGGTGGGACTCACTCGGGCACCCGTACGACAAGCGGATCAAGCACATCACATTCGAGTACGAGAGCTCTGGCGGTACGATTCAGATCAAGGTTGACACGATCGCCGGGATTGGCGGAACTACGGTTACTCTGGATGCCCATACCTTCACGTTGAGCGGGACTGGGCACGCGTTCCAGACATTCGACTTCCCAACCGACACGTTCGTCAAGGCGATCCGCGTCAAGCCGGCTTCTACCACGGCCGCATTCGAATCCTGGGGATACACAGTCGACAAAGACCCGATGCCGCCGGATAAGACATACGATACCCCGTGGTACGACGGCGGGGTGCCGTGGACAAAGCACGCCCAGGAGGTGAACCTCGACATCGACACCGGCGGGGTTGCCGCGACGATCACGGTTCAGTCTGACGGATCAGACAGCCAGTCATTCCAGGTGACCACGACCTACAAGGACCGTGAGCGGAACATTACGATCAATCCACTGATCGACGGGAAAAAGTTCAGGCTCTTGCTGGCGCCCGGCAGCGGCGGCAAGACTCAGTTGTTTGGGCACCGATTCGGCCTTCTCGGGGCTGACCCAGGAGCGATCAAGGCTTCGCATGATTGGGATGATATCGATTGGCCGTACGACAAGGAACTGAACTCGATCACCATCTACTACGATAACTCTGGCGGAACAATTCAGATCTTAATTGACACGATCACCGGGATAGATGGAACAACCATCAACTTGGCGGCCCACACCTTCACCTTGAGCGGGACCGGGCGTAGCATTCAGAACTTCAGCTTCCCGGTGGATACCATCGTGAAGATGATCCGGGTTCGCCCGCTGACAACGTCGGCAACGTTCCAGATGTGGCGCTACCAAGTGCGCAAAGAGAACATGCCGCCGGACGTAGTGCCGGTGACTCCGGAAACAGACCTGGGGTATCCGTGCCCCAAGATCTTGCGCGCGGTGATTCTCAAGGTGAACACTGGCGGGGTCGCTGCGGTCGTGGCTATCGATGGGGATGGAGAGGAAGTCTACACGGGGACCGTGAACACCACGCTCAACGACAGGACGGTTGTCTTGAGCCCGGCGCCAAACATCATAAAGACCCAGTTCCGTGTCCGCGGCGTCCCGGGGACCGGCGGGAAGTTCCAGGTGTTCGACGTCGACTACCAGACAGTGCGGGAACCTTGCCCGATGCTGAAATGGGATTCCTACGAGCAGGTGTTCGGGTACTCCGGGTACAAGCTCCTGAAGCGTGTCTGGCTTGAATATCAGTGCGACGGCGGTATCCGGCTGTGGATCTACCGCGATGACATGGGAGCGCTGTATATAGTTGACCTGCCACCACATGCAGAGCGCGAGACGCACAGTTTCTTCGTCCCGCGGTCGAATGGCTTGACGCTGAATAAGTCTATCTCGTATCGTTTCTACATGGAGGCTCTGAACACCTCGTCGCCATTCAAGTTCTACCGGGATGGCAGCCGGGCTCAGACGATCGCCCTCTCGGGGGACCATCACTCCGGGTTCCAGCAGCATCTTCTCTGGCAGGCTATGGAGAAACCGGCCTAATGAATGACAAAACATCCAGCGAGCCGACAATCACGAAGTCCGATCTCGAAGACCCGAATCTCGGGAAGCTGAATTCCGAGATCACATGGCTCAAGCGGAAGATCGGAGAGATGCAGGGCGCCGCCGGCGAGTTCTTCTTCCGAAAGCCGTTCAAGGCAGACAAGATCAGGCTCAGGACAGCGGATATTCCAGAGACTGACGAAGAGGTACTCAGCCTCGGAGCTGCAAAGAAGCTGTTCGGGGCGGCCTCTGTGAGAAAGGCGCTGTCCGCGCGCGACGAAAATGGCACGATCATTCGCGGGTTGCCGCGCGATGCGTTTGAAGCGGCAGTACCGCCAGGGCCAATCACCAGTATCTTGATGGACCCCGTTGATTACACGGACTCTACAAAGGCCAGGCTGACCGGGACGGCCACCGTGCCAGAGTTGTTCAGGGGGTTCAATGGGTGCGAGGTCCACATCGTCATCGACCCGACCGGAACCCCGAGCGAACCGATAGCGATCGGTCATCAGTACCATGACCCAGAGAACACCACCGGCCCATACGCATTTGAGATGAAGCCACCGCGTCCCGGGGCAGACGAGACGTGGCGGATCTTCTTCGCTAGCCGCAACGAGGATATCGCGGCGCCATTGGTGATCGCCGCCGGCCCCGGCCAGACCCCCTACGTGGATGTCGCCATCACGGCTAACCCGGGCGCATTCACGCCGGCCGACCTGGGATACCCAACCATCGGGGCAATCCTCGAAGAGGGGATGCTGGCGCCAGGGGATATTCCGTATGTTCGGCTGACAATTCCGTACACGGCACCGAGCAGCGGTGAGTTCATCGGGTTCACAGTCTGGTGGTCCACCGACGACATCAGCTATTCCGAGCAGGCATTCGAAGTTCACCTGGGCGGGGCAGACGGGCTTGGCGGCACGGTCTACAGAAACTGGCCCAAGCCAGCCAGCAATGAGACTTGGTACATCGTGCTGTCGCCGCACTCTGAAACCTTTGGGCATCAGCTTCGTGTGGGGCCAGGAGGCATCAACAAGGGGAGCGTGCTGGTAGAGGCGGCAGGCCCGCCGTCTGCTACTGGCATCACCGATGCCGCCGTCGTTAGCGTGACATACCTCACCGAGATCGACGATTACGGCAACCCTACGTTTGCCTGTCAAATACGGTGGACGAACCCCAGCAATGACTCAAACTTCTTCCACAGTCAGCTTACAGTCCAGCTCGTCGACTCATTCGGAAACGGGGAGCCTGTTACCCTGCTCGGCGACGAGCGGATAGTCGGAGAGGGCGCTGGGCCAGGGGTCGCAGTCATTCGAGACGAGGGACCGTGGGGACCAGTTGGGCTGGACGTCTACGACCGATTCAGACTGCGGCTGTATTGCGTGAATCGGCTTGGCGCAAAGACACTCCAGACGATAGCCTGGGGCGGAAACTCTGCCTACGACATCGTCACCAGTACGCAGATTGGTTGGCCAACGCTGAACAGCCTAGTGCAGCAGGGCGTCTTGAAGTGGGATCTTCCGTACGTGTCGGTAACGTTCAACTGGACGGCCGCCAGCAGTGGTTCGGTAACCGCCATGACAGTCTTCCGCAGGGTTGACGGCGGGAAGTACGAGGCGATTGCAAACCTTGACGTACCCAACGGTGCCGACGGGCTCTCCTACAGCCACGACCTCTGGCTGGAGAAGCCGGTGAGCGCCGCGGAAACCTGGGACTTCGTGCTTTCTCCGCATACCTCATGGGATGGGCACCGGCTTTGGATTGCCCCTGGCAATATCAACTACGGCTCAATCGTGGTTCAGTCAGTCGGCCCGCCGGCAGACTTCGGCGCGAGCGTGGCGGCGGCGATTACCAGTCTTGACATTAATCTCGCAGAGCTCGACGCCTATGGGTTTCCCACATTCGCCGTCCAGATATCATGGACACATCCGATAGCGGATTCGAACTTCTACCACTCGAAGCTGACGGTTCAGCTTGTCGACGCGGCCGGGAACCCGGCGCCCGGGATGCTTGGCGACGAGCGATTAGCTGGCGGAAACGCCGGCCCGGGAGTCACCATCACTGAGCACCACGGTCCATGGGGTCCGGCTGGGCATCCGACATACAACCGGTTCAGATTGAGACTGTACTTCGTCAATCGCTTGGGAGACGAGACGCTTCAGGCGACAGCATGGAGCGGGGCCGCCTACTACGACATCAACACAAGCGGTGCGGCCGGAGGCCTTGGCGCCGGAGTCATCAAGGATGCCACCTCATTCAAGCTGAAGCTGGCCACAACAAACCCATCTAACCTCATCTACCACAATCCGGATTTTGAGGATGGGATTGACGGATGGGTCCAAGTTGCGGACAGCGCCAATGAGCATGATACTACGATCTACTACGGGACCAAAGGCAGCCTGAAGATCAACAAGCGAGTGTCCGGCACATTCGAGGGTGCCGCGAGCGATCACTTAGTCTCTTGCCGACCAGGCGAGAAATTCTACATCGAGGGTTGGGTTAGGTCTTCAGTAGGGGCGTCAGGGACTATCAAGCTTCAGGTGAATTACCTCGACGCCGACAAGGTGTCGTTCAGCGCGGCGACGAGCAGCACCATCACCGAGACAACCACTTGGACAAAGCTTTCTGTGGCGTTCACAGCCACTTCCGCGGCATACTTGCAGGTGTTGTTCATCACCGAGATCACTACCGGCAATTGGTACGTGGACAGCGTACGGTTCAGACAGGTGATTGAGGACGACGCGGAGCTAGCGGATGGAGTGATCACCACCCTCAAGCTCGCCAACGATGCGGTCACCTCTATCAAGATTCTCGACCTGGCCATCACACAGGGCAAGCTCGCCGCCTCTGCCGTCATCACAGACAAACTCGACACCGGGGCCGTCACGAACGCGAAGCTGGCCGCCCTCGCCGTCGATGCCGCGAAGCTCGACACCGGGGCCGTCACAGAAACGAAGATCGCGGCGCTAGCGGTCGGCGCGGCGGCAATCCAGTCAGCGGCCATCGGATCGGTGCACATCGGAACTGGCGTTATTCAGACAGCGCACATCGGAGCGCTGCAGGTGACCGACGCGGAGATTGCGGCGCTAGCGGCGAACAAGATTACAGCCGGGACGCTTGTTGCAGGTGTAGTCTACGCCGGGAACATCGTGGCCTCTCAGGTGACGTCCGGAAACTTCACGGGCTGCACTATGACGCTCACCAATGGTGGGCTTACGACTAACCTCAATAATGCCGTCTACCGCGGAAGCCTGGCGGCCTTTCACTCCGTTGATGGGTCTGGATATGACTCCGTCATCCGGGCCGGCTTTATCACCACTGGCAATGCGTCATATGTCCAACTGGCCGCCCTCTTTGCAACTAGCGGGTATGGCAGGATGGAGTTGGCAAATTCAAGTGGCATACTCAAAGTAGCACTTGGGGCGTCTGGGTCACCATATGTTAGCGTCACGGATGGGACGTTTATGGTCAATGGAATAGCCGTAGTCGGGACACGCAAGACGGGGTGGGGTGCGCCCACCGGGACCGCTACGAGATCATCTTTTGCAACATCCACTGTCACGCTGGAGCAGCTCGCTCAGCGCGTAAAGGCACTAGTGGACGACCTCACTACACATGGACTAATTGGAGCTTAATTGAAGGAAATACATAATCTACCACTCGAAGTTCAAGAGTTCATCCAGCCCAAGTTGCGAGAGGCAGAGGCCCTGCATCAGCAACTCCGTGGAGCCATATGTCTCTACTGCGACACACACGGGATGAAGGGCGAGACGTGGGCTCTGTCGCTGGATGGAGCAAGGCTAATCAAGCAGGAGAATAATGAAGACAGTCCTGGAAATCAGCGCTGACTTGATGTCGATGGCTCGATCTCGA
>Ga0100403_1002743_pt1 | contig 13650 bp, 18 predicted proteins | sample CryGeymet201501t_FD_83663 | JGI IMG/M metagenome (GOLD analysis project Ga0100403, IMG submission 83663) | Groundwater microbial communities from Crystal Geyser aquifers in Utah, USA - Crystal Geyser metaG 2015-01t | ecosystem: Environmental > Aquatic > Deep subsurface > Groundwater | place...
TTACCTGATAATGTAATTGTAGATAAATCAGCACTATCTAACCATAATGAAGGACTTAAAGACAACGGATTAAAAGCACTTGAATAAACCAAATTACTTCCAAGATATACTTTCTGTATTTCACTACTTCCAAGATATATTTTACTTATGTCTGTATTTCCTAATTTTATCATTATTCTGGTATAAAATAAAAAGTGTTAGCATCAGGTACTAATAAATCATAGTCAACTTGTGTACCTACCCAATTATTATATCCATTCCATTTAGTTGAATTAACTGCTGTTGCTGTAGTATTTAATTTATCATTAAATAATGTTTCTAATGATGTGTTATCCAATGGATTACCAATGATACTTTCAAACGTTGTTAATGCTGAACCTGATTTTAATACAGTTAAAAAACCACCATTATTAACATTATTTGCTGCTGCTGCACTAAATTGTATTGTTAATACAATAGTTGTTCCAGATGTTATACTATTACCTGTTGTTATCGGTAGTGAATAACTTAATATTTGAGAACCAGCACCATTAAAAGAAGTCGTATTTAATATTGTACCACTGACATTATTTAATCTTATTCTTGCTGTTGCTGTCATATAATAAGCAGGTGTGTAATGTAGTTGATAACTCATATTACCTGCGCTCACATCATTATCAACAATTACCGAATATACAATTGTTTCAACAGTTGTACCTACAACACCAACACCTTCCGTATCATCAGTCCATTCTAAAGCGGGTGTGGTTAAAGTACTATAATTAATTAAACCACCAGTACCTACACTTAAAAATGCACCAGTGTTACCTGATGCCTGTGGTAGTGTTAATGTATTACTATCTAAAATAATATTAAGATTTGAGCTTAAAGTAAGATTTTCCCCATTAGCACCAGAAGTGTAATATCCATATTGACCACCACCATTATTATATATTTCACCTGAAAATCTTTGAGAACTAAATCTAAATGAACCAGCATTTTCTATGTTTGCAACAGTAGTAATTCTGGTATCTTGTGCAACTAAATTAACTTCACCTGATATTATATTAAATGCTGTACCACTACCAATTCCAGTACCTAATTCTTTAATATGTTGAATATTCCCTAATATATTACCACCATTACTTAACGTAAATCCAGTAGCATTAGGACTATTGAAATATAAATCATCAAAAGTTATGTGGGTGTGTGAAGTACTATCATGTAAATCCTCTAAAAAAGTATTACTGTTTCTTAAAAAAACTTGTTTTATGTGTAAATCTAATGGTTGATTTAATCCGTTTTGAACGGTAATACCTGAGCCAGCATCAGAAATCTCTTCTAACTCCAATACAGAATATGGTCTACCAGTAAGTGGTGTAACCTGATTTGCAATAATCATTATATTACTACCAGATGTTCTATATATACTTCTAAATTTAAATAAACCTGCTGCTAAATTTAATTGTCTTCCATTACTTAAATCTAATGAAGCGTATGGTGCATAAATATTAACATAATTAACACCAGTAATACTTTCCTCATAGATTGAACCATCCAACACAACTACTGTTGTACCAGTTGTAGCTACATTAATAGCAGATTGAATAGATTGTTTTGGTTCGTTTCGTTTTAAACCCGTATTTAAATCATTACCGTTTTGAGCAACATAAATAACGGAATTTATATTTTCAAATATATTATCAATATCACTTTCTATATCATCTATTCTACTTTCCGTAACCCCACTATATAAAGTGAAATCTGATATTACAACATAATTTGGTGTTATACCTGTAATTTGATTATCAACAATACCAATTAATTGACCATTGCTTGCAACATCAGCTATTTCAATAGTATTACCAGTATATGAATTAAATATAGTTGTGTCTAACTTATTATTTATTTCAATAGTATTTCCACTTGTTACACCAGAAACATATTGAATACCATCACTTATATCTTGTAAGGTTGTTTGTGTTGTTGCTGTATACCCTGAAAAAATAGTACTAAGCAAATAATTTTCGGTTAAACCGCTTAACTCAATATCTACTTTTGGTAATGATTGAGTTCTATAAAGTTCCAATATTGTATCAATTAATGTACCACCTGAAACAACACCGTCATTTCCACCAGTACTACCAGTAAAACTAATAATTGGGTTTAATGTGTCAGTATTATCTATAGATATTCCACCAGTACCCGCTTGTACTGAATCCAATTTATTTATTGTTTCACCAGATAATATGATTATTAGTTCAGTATTTCCAGAAGTTACTCCTGATATATAATCAATATCATTTTCAATATCAATTAATCTTGTATCGGTTGTTCCAGTATAACCACTAAAAATGAAAGTATCTAATTTATTATTAATTAGTATTTTAGTATTTGCAGTATAAGTAATAAATAAACTATCCCCACTTAATTGATATGACGATGAAGAACCAGATAAAACATCATATTTAATCCACCAACCCATGTTATTAATCTGAACTTCTGGTTTAACATCACCAGAAGTTGCACCAGAATAATAAATATATTCTGAATTTTCATCTACAACTAATTTTTTTTGTAAATTTGGTATATTTAATACAGAAGTACCTGATAATTCCGTTAAATTTTGTACCCCCAATCCTTGTGGTGAGTTTATGAAATCAATGTCTAAATATGTTATTCCCATTATGTGTTATAAGTAAAATATTCTAAATACACAACAGTTCCTGCTGTAATGGTATCATTACCAATATCTAATGTTATACTATCATTAGTATTGTTTTGTGTAGTAATTGTATTATTGTTGATTTGTTTTTGGTTACCAACCAAAAAATTGTTTATTAATACTATTTCATTTTCATCCGCATTTGGTATAGTATATATTGTTTGATTTTCGGTTGCACTCCAAGTATAAGTATTAATGGTAAGTGTTTTTAATGTGTTTTCAGATGATATAAGTCTAAAGTCTCTAATATCATTGAAATTTTTCCCTAAAAATTCGTAATAAGCATAACCACTTTTTATGTTTAAATCTCCTGACGCATCTTTTACAAAATATAAAAAATTTGGTTTTAATACGTTGATGTTACCTACCATTCCATCAATATTACCATATTGATAATCAACAGGTGGTTGATATCTCATTAAATATGAAGGTGAAACCCTTGATGATATTATTTTACTACTAATAGTAGCTTTTCTATAACCAGCAGTTATTGATTCAAATGAATTATTTGAAACATTAAACGTAAATCTTGGAAGTCTTGTTGTTTTAGTTATTTCAAATTCTTTTTCATCTTGTAAAAAAGCAAGTGCTTTTAGTTGATATTTACCTACGAAATAACGGTCACCATCTATATTTTGTATAGTGTTTGCTTCATCTATACTTTCAAGATGTACTGGCATTGGTGAACCCTTAATAAAAATATATCCCTGACGAGAAGCAAAAGTACGAAGCACTTGTTCATCATATTGGTTAACATCAACACGATATTTAGTAAATAAACTTACTTCATAAGTTAAATCTACATTTACTGGTTCTGGCATTTTGAAGCGTAAATTAATAATTTGACCTTCATCTAAAATAGGAACATCCAAATATCTAAAAGTTCTTCCTTGTGCAATTCTATATTTTTTCCCCAATCTAGTACCTTCCCCTTTGTCTACTCTCCTTACTGTTATATAAGGAGTAGGAACGTTTTTATCTGAATCCATATACTTCCAAGTTTTAGAAAACTCACCCCAACGGTCGTTATCCAAGTAAAATGTTGGTACATCTTTACCATCAATAACTAAATCCAATTCACCTGAATTAATATATTCAAACATAGTATCATCAATATCTTCCATACGGATTGTTCTAGGTAGATAGTTGGTTTTTCTATCAGTGGCAACCATTAGTTGTTCAATTCTATCGAAACCATATTCCATAAAACGAGTACCAACTTTAGGTGGGTCGATATCAACCTCTATTTTAACATTTTTTTGTGGTAGAGCCATAAAACACTTTTTTTATAAATACTCTTTACTTTTAAGTTTATATGTGTTATATTTGTCAAAAATAACATTTGAGTAGAACTATTTATTTATGATAATTAAAAGGAAGATTACCGAAGATGATAGTGGTAAACTAATAGAGTGTGTTATAAACTCTTCTAATATATTAAAAACTAACTATTTTACACATAGTAAGAGATTGTTTATATTTTTTAATCGTGGTCACGTCTATTCATATACAAATATTAATGAAGATTTGTATAATGAGTTTGAAAAATCATCTTCACAAGGAGAATTTTTAAGAGAAATTATAATGAAAAACCCCACAAAATATCCATATTTGAAGGAATTTAAAATTAATTCTTCTGAAATAGAAGAAGCAAAACAAATAATAAAAGAATGGGAAGAGAACCAAGCATAGAAGAACTTTTAAATATTATTTTTCTACAAAAAAAAGCATTAGAGTTTTATGGTGATAAATGTAATTATATTAATAATAAAACAATTAATACTGAATTGTGTTCATCAATAGAATTAGACGGTGGTCATCAAGCAAGATTTGCATTAAAACAATCTAATGTTGCTGAGGAATATCATGATAATTTATTGGACTCAATAAAAGAATATAAAGACATTATGGATATAAATGAAAATTCGATGGATAAATTTAAAAATTTCATCGAAGAGTTAAAAAAATTAAATGAAGAATAAAAGAATAAAAATATGAGAATAATGAATTGGTTTAATAAACAAGTTGAAATAAGGGTAAAAAAATTAAAACTTTTAGCAAAAATGCCTGTTAAGGCACATGATACAGATGCTTGTTATGATATGACGGCTACTTGGGTTAATCATACAGACGATTATATTGAATATGGTACGGATATAGCTTTTGATATACCAAAAGGATATGTGGGGTTAATCTTTCCAAGAAGTTCGGTTACAAAAGAAGATATAATACTTAAAAATTCTGTGGGTGTTATTGATGCTCGGTTTCAAGGAGAAATTAGATTTAGATTTTCTAAACTCGTAAATGGTGTGTTCAGAGAAGATGTTACAACAAGTAGTCTAAGTGGTGGACAGACCAGAAGAGTAATTGAAATGAGAGGGGTAGAAAGACCTTTAAAAACCTATAAAGTTGGTGATAGAGTTGGACAAATAATGTTCATTAAATTACCAAATATTAAATTGAAATTAGTAGATAATTTTGATAAATCTGAACGCGGTACGAAAGGATTTGGAAGTACTGGTAAATAACTTTAATATAAAACAATAATAAAATGAGTATAAGTGAGTCAACATTAAACACACCAATAGTAAGTAAAGTAGATTTGGAAAAACTAAAAAATGAGATTGATAAAAGGAGTTTCGAAAAAAAAACAAAAGACGAAATAATCTCTAATATAATAGACATTCAACAATTATATGAGATTCAAGGTAAGGAACTTATCGAAACAACAAAAAAACTACGTGATGTAGAAGGTGACCTTGTAATTAAGAATGAAATAATTAAGGAAAACCAAGTTAAAATGAATCGTTTAGTAAAAGAATGGAATTTTTCTAAATTAGAAAATAATTTCCAAAAAAGAATGGTTGCTAAATTAGACGAAATTATTGATAAATTAATAAATAACAAATAATTTATGAGTAGCTATCAGTCGCAATATGCCGATATAATCAGACGATTAATTAATTCACCAAAAAAAATTGGAGATTCTCGTATTGGTAAAATTAATTCTAATTTCGCTGAAACAATGAGAATTGATTTAACGAAAGAATTTCCAATAATGGACATTAAATGGATTAAATTTTCTAACGTTGTTCATGAACTTTTATGGATGTTACGTGGTGAAACAAACATTAAATATTTAATTGAAAATGATTGTCATATTTGGACGGATGATTATGTGAGATGGAATAAAGAAAATTTTTGTGAATATAAAAAATTATCACTACCCTTTGAACAAACAAAAAAAGAAATTGTAGAAGATATTCTAAAGAATAGAGTTGTTGAGGGCCATAAATATGGTGATATGTGTAAAATTTATGGTCATCAATGGCGTAGATTCAATGGACAAACTGACCAAATACAAAATGTATTAAATAAGTTAAAAACTAATCCTGATGATAGACGTATGATAATTATTGGTCATAACCCAACAGATTTAGAAAATAATGAAGTTGGGTTACCTAGTTGTTTTACAGAAGAAATGGTTGTTCGTAATAATGATGGAGAATATATTAAAATTTCTGATATAAGTAAAAATGATTTTGTTTTAGATAAAAACAATAATTATGAGTTGGTGACTGATAAATCTAAAACAAAATATGACGGTGATATTCTTGAGATAAGAACATTTTTTAATAATGAACCAATTAACACCACACCAAATCATCCATTTTTGGTTAAAAATCGTGGTTGGGTTAACGCTGAATACTTAACTAAAGACGATTATTTAGGTATCCCAATTAATAAAAAAAATACAATAAAATCATTTATATTTAATTTAAACATTGGTAATGGAAGAAATAAAGATTATAAAATAACACCAAATAAGGAAGATTTTTATACTTTTGGTTTTTTTCTTGGTGATGGTTGGGCATCTGTGACAGACGAAAGGGTTTTCTTTTCTATAAATAAAAAAGAATTAGATAATATTTTACCTAAAATAAGGAAAACTATTAAGATAAGTAAAGAAAAGGAATATAAATCTGTATATAAGTTTGGTAGTAGAAACAAAAAATGGATAAACATTTTTAGAGAATTCGGGCATGGTGCAAAAAATAAAAAAATACCGAATTGGGTATTAGATTCTCCTAAAGAATTTTTAGAAGAATTTTTAGAAGGATATTTAGATGCTGATGGACATAAATATATTGAGAATAAAGAAGAAAGCATAACAACCATATCAAAAAATGTTGCATATGGAATACAATTGTTATGTGCTAAATTGGAATATATATCATCTATATATTTTCAAAAAAGAAAAGAAACTACAATAATTGAGGGTAGAACTGTAAATCAAAATAATTTATATCAATTAAGGATTAGAAGAAGTAGACTTAGAAATAGCTCTAATTTTGAATTTTCTAATGACTTTTTGTGGATTAAAATAAAAAATATTAATAAATCATTATATAATGGATATGTTTATAATATGTCTGTAAATGAATCTCACACATATAATATAAAAAATTTTATTGTTCATAATTGTCATAACTACATGCAATTCTATACTATAGTGGGTGATGATGGTAGAAGAAAATTATCCACCTATTGTAACATTAGAAGTAACGATATGGGATTAGGTAATCCATATAATACTATTCAATATGCATTAATAACACATATTTTTGCAAAACTTGTTGATATGGATATGGATGAATTAGTTATTAATATGGTTGATTGTCATTTATACCATGTTCATTTCGATGCTGCTAATGAATGGTTAAAAAGATATGATAAAATAAATATAAATAAAACCATTAAAATTGATGTATGTAATTCAGATATGAATATTGAAAATTTAATAGACATATATTATAAATCTGGAATCAGTTTTAATAATATGAAACAAAATAATATTAATAATACATATTGTAATGCAAATATAAAAATTACTGGTGAACAAAAAACAATTGATGATTTTAAGTTTGAAGATTTTGTGTTAACTGATTACAATCCACAACCATATATTAAAGCACAATTATTAACATAATGGATGATAATCTAAATAATATGTTTCGAATAGTGGAAACACATGGTAATTATGGTAATTCATTTCATATTGAGAAACAGATAGTAACAAAAAACAATTGGTTTCATAAATTATTTGGTTATAAACCCAACTCTAAATGGAGAAGATTAACAGTAAATCATTATACTTGTATTGTTAATGGAGAATTTGGATATGAATCAGTATTATTTTCTTATTATAACACCTATTCTGCTAAAAAATTCTTAAATTTATATATTGAATATTTAAAAACAAAACCCGTAAAATATAAAGGTAGAACGTTTAAACCTATGTTGTATTATGGACAACAACAATATCATTTTGTATACTATGATACAAAATCATATATAACTGATGTTAAACATAATTGTGGGTATAGTAAGATTGATAAATTAAGTGTTTTAAAGAGAGAGATTGACGAAAGAGAGGAAGAAGGTCAATTAGTAAAAATATATAATGTAGTATAGATATGAAAAAACAACCCATAGTAATAGGATATATATTATTCAATTTTAGTAAAATTGGTATTGCTGTTTGTGGTGCAACCACTTTAGTTACAACATATTCATATCTCTCATTAGATGTTGGTATGACTATAATTTTTACAATAATTGGTGTTTATACTATTTTACATGGTATATTAAACGTAGGAAGTTTAAGAAAATATAAAAAACTCTTATGATTGATAATTACATAAAAATAAAATAATGAAAATAATTAATCCTAAACGTTTACATAGAAAACTTAAAAAGAAGATTATTAAATCTTGGGGTAGAAATACATATGTTAACCTTAAAAGGGGTCATATCTTTTTATCACCATACATAATAAAAGAAACATCAACTAAGATAATGTTTGATGATTTTAACCTAACTAAGGGGATAATTACCAGATATGCAGATAAAATGGTTAATAGTAATTTTTACGGTAAAATTGGGTGTGGTGAAGAGGAATTAATAAATGTTCTTAAAGAAAATAAAGTAAACAATGAACGGACAGCTTAAAATAGGAGTTATCGGGTCACGTGGATTCAATGATTATAAATTATTAAAAGACACATTAGATGAATATCTTAATGATGTATTTCTTATTGTCTCAGGTGGTGCGGTTGGGGCTGACTCATTAGGGGAGAAATGGGCGAACGAGAATAGTGTTAAAACGCTCATAATTAAGCCTGATTGGAATAAGTATGGTAAGAGTGCAGGATTTATAAGGAATACCGATATCGTTGAAAATAGCGACATTATAATCGCTTTTTGGGATTCTTTGAGTAGAGGAACTGAGGACTCGATTAAGAAAGCAAGAGAAATGGGTAGAGAAGTTAAAATAATATATTATAATACAATTTAAATGATTCTATGGACATTACTAATATTACTAATAATAATTATTTTATTGTTGTCACTAACAATGTTTATTATATTAAAAAGGAAAAATATAACATATGATGATAAAAAATTTATTCTTTTTGTAATTGATATGTATTTATCATACGGAGAGGAATTAAATATATTTCCCTCTGAAAAAGAAAAATCAATTATAATTTCTAAAATAGAAAAAATAAAAAATAAATTAAAAATCGAAATCTGTGATGATTAAAACAAGAATAACCGAAAAAAAAATAATGAAATGTAAAGTTTTATATGATAAAATAAATAAATATCCATTAAATTTAAACATAAAAATTTTTACACAAAAATATTATAATTATATTAATAATCTAAATAACATTCCAATATGTAAAAATTGTAATAACGAAGTTTCGTTTAATATTAACAAAAAAAAATATAATGAATTTTGTTCTACTAAATGTGTTAGAAATAATATTGATGTAAATATTAAAAGGAATAATACAATGGAAATTAAGTATAATAAAAAAAATTATAATAATAGAAATAAAGCAAAAAACACAAATTTAAAAAAATATGGAGTTGAAAATATTTCGCAGATTAATGAAATAAAATTAAAAAAGAAAAAAATTTTTAATGAAAAATATGGTGTTGATTCATACACCCAAACAAAAAACTATCTTCAAAAAACAAAAAACACAAATTTAAAAAAATATGGCGTTGAAAGTCATAATCAAAATAAAGAAATTAAAGAAAAAAAGAAAATTTCATATTTAAAAAAATATGGTGTTGATTCTCCACTTAAATCAGAGATAATACGAGAAAAAATAAAAAATACTAATATGTTGAAATACGGTGTTGAAAATGTTATGAATTTACACCATTTTAGAGAAAAAGCAATACAAACAACGATAGAAAAATATGGTGAGATTTGGAAAAATCATTTCCCAAGATATAATCCAACATCAATAGATTTTTTTGATGAAATTACAAAACGTACTGGAATATTTATTCAACATGCACTAAATAATGGAGAGAAAAAATTTATCAAATATTGGGTTGATGGATATATTGAAAAATATAATATATGTATAGAATGGGATGAAATTGAACATAAGTATGGTAAATCAAAATTAAGAAATAAAATAAAAGAAGATTTTTTAATTAACAATTTTAATATCAATTTATTTAGAATAAACGAGATTGATTATTTTAATAATAATGAATTGGTGATACAAACAACAGTAGATATTATTAATAAAAAAATATTTTAAAATAGAATAAAATGAAAAATAATAAAAATTTAGAAAAAAGGATGTATTTCTTAGTTCCGTATAATATATCTGAAATTGCCAAAGGAATACAAGCAGGACATGCAGCATTAGAATATGCTCATGAATATAAAGACGACCCTGAATTTATTGATTTTATTGAAAATCATAAAACTTGGATTATACTGAATGGTGGAACAACTAACAATAGAAGAGAATTAGGTACAGGTATTCCACAAGGAACACTAAACCAATGTCTTGACCAATTATCTGCAAATAATATTAAATATAGTATCTTCGAAGAACCTGATTTAAACGATGCATTAACAGCAATTTGTTTAATTGTTGATGAAAGAGTATTCAATCGTAAAGACTATCCAGATTTTTATGATTGGGTAGGAGAAAAAGAAATATTTGTGTCAGCAGATAATACATACCAATGGAATATTTTAAAAGAATCATATATAAATGAAGTTGGGAAAGATATTGCCTTTCTTAAAGAACTCTTAAACACAAAAAAGCTGGCTTAACACCAGCTTTTTTTATTTTACCACTTTATAGTTAGCCACATTTAACATTCTTTGAACATGTTCGTTTAGGCTAGGAGATTCTTTTTTTACAGATTCTCCTTTATATTTATTAACTAAATTGCCTAATTTATCTGTTTGTTCTTTGTCTCTAAAATCCCTTTGTACATCTTTTCTAATACCCTTTTCAACATCTTTAGGAATCATTTGACCCATTTCTTTATCTCTTTTTATTGTATCATCTTGTTTTCTAGCTGCTATTGCAGGGTCTACTTTATTTTTGTCTGGTTTTACACCACCTTTAATCTTATCAACAAAAGTTGGTGAATCAATTCTTGTTCTCATAACACCTTTATACTTGTTGTGGTATTTAATGTCTCCTTCTATTTGAGCAGCATCTGCTTGTCTTAAATTCATCATTTCATTATCAAATATAAGACCTTCATGGTCTTTTGATTTTGCACTTGGTGGTGAATAATCCCTGTATTCTAATACATTATTGGTGTTTAGTTCCTTAAATAACCATTGATAATATGGTGTACCAGCATTGTCTCTTTTTGGATATCTTGAATTAGCTTTTTGGATAACTTCAACATTAATGGGAAATGCTTCATCACCAATACTACCTACTGGTTGTGAATTTTTATATTTCTCATAAAATATTATATCATTGGGATATAAATATTGACCATCCATTTCACGAATTATATCTTTATTTAATAATTGTTTTGTTAAATTATCATAAAATGCCTTGTGTGCTTGAAACTTATTGGGTTGTTCTTTATAAAGACTATATGTAAAATATCTATGTATATTAGCTTTTTGATTATCTTCAAGATTATTAAGTGGTTGACCACCAAAATCTCTTACAAATCTAGAAGCATCACCCATAAATATGTTTGTTGGAACTACGTTAGCATCACCACTTTCTAAACCTTTATCTTCATTACCTGTTTGACTAACATATGTTTTAATTAAATTGATGAAATCAGGATATCTCTCAACATCACTTGGTTTTAATTTAGATAATAAAACATTCATTCTATTAGTGCCTATTTTTCTAATATCACCTCTTTCGGCTGGTCCAATCATATCCACAGCAAAACCATCTGGAACTATAAATGCTTCATCACCAACTTGTTGTTCAATTTCAGTCTTAGGTGCTTTTTTTTCTGGTTGCCATGTTTTCAACTTATTTTCTAAATCATTTTCCTGTGCAAATTCTTTCATTTTTTCATGAGCAGGTTGTATTGTGGGATAATTAGAGGGTGGGGTTTCCATTGCAGCAATCTTATTTAAATTACCTAACATTTTCATGAATTCAGGTAAATCGATATCCACAACGTCTTTTATGAATTTCCCTTTATATTTTCCTATTGGCATAGGAACTCTACCGCTTAAATGACCTAAATCTTCTTTTGATTTACTTGTATCATACATTGAACCTCCTTTTGTTGGCTCATTACCCATTGCTTTTGGTGTGAATCTTTCTTGTTCTGGCATTATTATAAAAATTTATATTATGTTAATTTATCCTGTAATAAATACGGTGTAACATCCTCTTTAACAGGAACACCGACAATTAATTTCCAGTAAGGAGCAAACCCCGCTATTGTTTGTGAGGTAGTATCAATAACATTATTTGCTTTCTCCACTTCATAGTATCTTGGATTCTCACCACTCATATTATATTCAATAATATCACCTCTATTTACTTCTAAATTTTTTTCTTTTAATTCTTGAATATAAACACCGAAATTTAATACCCCTGTATCATCACGTGAAATTCCACCTTCACCCTCACCATAAAATTTTTGTTCACTATCTTCTACTCCAACCATAGCATTAATTTTAACTGGTGTCATAAATTTTTTATCTTTTGATTTAGCTTGACCGTATAGTTTATGAGATTTAGATTCAAGAATATTAATTCTATAAACTTTTATTTCATGAACCACATCGTTTTGAAGGTAATTTCTACCGTACATAATGTCTAAATTAAACGAATTCTCGCTCATGAATAAACCATAACGATTTTCCTCTCTATCAAAAAATTGCTTATTACGTTTTCTTCCCATAACTAATGGTTGTCATATATTTCTTTTTATTTTTATCGTAATGCATTTGTATACTTACTACATTTTCAGCATTAACCTCATTACTATTACCGAATTCTACTAAATTATTATACTCAATATTTTTTTCTAACATAGTTTTAATATAAATACTAAATTATTTGTCTTTTATGGTTTTTTTGTGTATTTATGTAAAGAAATAATAATACAAAGTATATACAAAATTTATGATGAAAAAAGAAGAAAATTTAATAATTAGAATTCCTGAAAAACTAAAAAGAGAATTTAAAATGGTTTGTAAATCTAAAAATTTAACAATGTCACAAGCATTAAATATGGAAATACAAAATTTTTTAAATAAAAAAAATAATGAGTTAATCCAGACTCAATTACAAATAGCAAATCCCATAGATGAAGATATGCTAACATATCTTAAAACACCGAAATATTATAATAATGTGTTGGTAGAAAGAAGAGATATATATAAAAGCGGTAGAAAAATAAAAATAGGAGATAAAGTTTTATTCGGATTATTAAATGAAGAATTAATTAAGTTTCATATTGAAGAAATTAACACTCTGTATGAATTTGCTGAAAATGATAATGAAACATTAATTAATTTAAAATTTAAGGATGAATAAAATAGAATTATTAGAGTATCTAAAAACAGATAACAAATCAGGACATAAAACAAGGGAAATACATTTAAAAAAAAA
>Ga0100403_1002745_pt1 | contig 13629 bp, 16 predicted proteins | sample CryGeymet201501t_FD_83663 | JGI IMG/M metagenome (GOLD analysis project Ga0100403, IMG submission 83663) | Groundwater microbial communities from Crystal Geyser aquifers in Utah, USA - Crystal Geyser metaG 2015-01t | ecosystem: Environmental > Aquatic > Deep subsurface > Groundwater | place...
AGACTGCACGGAAATATCTCAACGCATACCCAGAGCCACCACCGAAGGGCACGCTGGCCCGCGCAATCTGGGATGCTCGTGGCGGACCAACTCCGGCTCCCGTAATGCGGGGCTTCGCCTAACGACTAGGTATGCCATCCCTACCCGCCATAGACGCTGATACGCCAACAACTGCCCGCCGGGTAGGGATTGGCATGACCGACTTGTTCGGGGTTGTGGACGTGGTGCCGAGTGACATCGTGCTGACCCCGGAGCCAATCGCGCAAGCCGTCGTGGAACGCTTCAAACCGTCTGGCCGCGTGCTCGATCCGTGCAAAGGGGATGGCGCGTTCCTCAAGTTCATGCCCGGCGCGGAGTGGTGCGAAATCCGCGAAGGCCGATGCTTCTACGACTGGAAAGAGCCCGTGGACTGGATCGTGTCGAATCCACCTTACAGCGTCTTCTCGGACTTCCTGCGGCACAGCTTCACGGTGGCGGAAAACATCGTCTATCTGATACCCGTCAACAAGGCGTTCAACTCTGACAAGATGATGCGCGAAATCTGGTCATGGGGTGGAGTGAAAACCATCTTCGTGGTCGGCTCTGGCGGCTCGCTCAACTTCCCAATCGGCTTCTGCATAGGAGCGGTTCACTTCGTGCGCGGCTATCGGGGCGGCGCGAACGTGGAATTTTATACCCCTAACGCGGCGGTGAGACACGCCGCCAATAATCAGGAGAACGCCAATGGACTCTAACGAAAACCAACAGCGAAACGGCGTTGTCTCGACCAACTGGTTAGCGGTCTGTGTGGCCCGAATGAAGGCGGATGGGCGGGATACGCTCTACTGCCAAGACGTGAGGGCCGTAGGCGGACCGGAGTGCTGCTCGTTGTGCCACGACGAATGGGATGGCGGATACACCGATCCGAACTACTCAAGCGCACAATGGAACGGTCTTGGCGTGGATACCTGCTTTTGCTGCACGGTGTCATCTTGGGTGAGCGACAATCTTTCTTCCGCTAACCAATGAATATGCCTAAGCCAAAAACAAAGGTCGTGTGCAAGTCACTATGGCGCGGCAAGAACTGCAAACGCACAGCGCGATTTGCGCGGATGCGTGCGGCCAAGGAGCGGTTGCGCATTGAGCGGCTGACTGACGATGTTTCCATGCCGGACGTGTCGCATTGCCCGATCCCTAAATCCCGACCTAGCGGCTTTCTCATCACCATTAAATGCCTAGACGACGGCGAGCGGGTAAAAATTCGCACCCACCGTGATCCTTGGGGTAGATTGTTAATTTCTCCAACCACTGCCGGACGCCAAGTGGCTGCACTGCTGGCCAACTACCTACCCGCATGATCTGTGTCGCCCCGCTCAATTTAACGCAAACGTAGTATCCCTCGCATCATACCGGTGGTGAAAGATCGCCATGTTCAGCTTGCGATGCGTGATGACCTTGGGCAATATCTGGTTTAGAAAATACGCATCCTCGGCCCCATCGTGATACTCTGGGAATGGGCATGTCCGCGCCAGTGCCGTTCTCCATGCGCACCAGTGCCACGGGGTCCGCTTGATGTCCGAGTATTGATTGGCCCCAATCGACTTGGGCTGTTCGTTTGCAAATCCCATGCCGGTGTTCACCCGAAACGGAATGCTCCCATTCAGGCTGCAAGTGGCATCGTAGGCCACCAGATCAACGTCATGCCGCAACTCTGGCAGCAGCAGTTCAAAGTAGTTGGACGACAGCACCTCGTCGTCATCAATGTGGGCGCAGAACTTGCCGTGCGCCTCCCGCATCAAAGCATTGCGCTTTTCGCCCAGTGACCTGCGGCAGTTGTCCATCAGCACCAGCACCTCCAGTTGCGGGTGGGATTGCTGTTCAAGGCAGGCCAGGAGTTCGGTCAGCTTGGGCAGGCGTCTTGGTATCGAAGGAATCAATACTGATAGCAGGATTGGCGCACTCATTAGTTTGTGGGGATGCCGATGTCGGCCATGATCGACGGTGACGGCTCCAGTCCGAAGGTGCTGAACATGGCATTGCATCCTGCCAGTGTATTCAGTTCTTCTATACCAGTCCGGTAGTAGGTGACATTGGGATGGTCCGCCACAAACTTGTCGGCCCGCGCATTGACCTCGTCCACATACCAAAGCGCAAGTTCCATGGGATCGTTGCCAATGGGGTCTGGCGTGATATTCTGGACCAGTCCCGGATAGAGTAGCCACGCATTGCTTTTGTCGATGGCATCACGCTCGGCCCCCACCGACCAGCCGTGGCGCAGGATGCTGTCGGCAATCTTGAACCGGTCCCGCGTCAGGATCACAACACCGACATCCTCATCGCGCAGATGGTTCAATACCTCCTCGCCGTAGCCCTTGATGAAGGCGTTGTTGGACCCAAACCAGACATAGCCATTGCTGTTCAGTAAATTGATCTGGTCCATGCGGCCCCGTACGGTGTTTCGCATCAGGTCAGGATTGCCGTTGTTCCAGTTCACCATGGCGAGGCCCTGCATGTTGGGAAGCAACTCGTGGGAGGCAAAGACCCGAGGGACGTGGCTGAACAGCTTCGCCAGATAGTTGGTCCCGCATCGACCGGTGCTAATCGTAAAGATGGCTTTTGGCATGGGATTGATTAATTATCGCTCCAAGGAAAATAAGTCTGGACGTGAAATCTTAAATAGCTATTGGTGGGGCATGTCAAACTTAGCGGACCAGATGGGATTTGAGGTTACTTACCACGGAGTAAATGGAGTCGGGCAGCATTTGTTTGCCAACGGTGAACCGGTCGTGACCGATGTTTTTGCCACGCTGGAGGAAGCAGTGAAGCGGTTTGGCAAGCGCATAGATACGCGCAGCCGGGAGCACTTCTATGCGATGATGTTCATGGAGGGCCATGCGCGGGGACTGAATGGGAAGCCCTACGCGCCAAAACTGCGCGATGCTCAATCCATAAAGGAATACGGCCTTGGGTTTATGAAGGGATTGCTGGATCGGGAGGTGGCATTAAAGGCTCCGGTGCCTCCTCCGGTATTTACACATCCTCCGGTAGTCGCAGCAGAGCCGGTGAAGGAAATTGCAAAGGCCCCCAAGGTAGCCGTGGAAAAGGTTACGGAGGTGGCAGTCGAGAAGAAGCCGATAAAACGGCGCAAAAAGCGTCGGAAGAAACGCAAGACTGCGGTGCTGGATATTGACTGAACAAATAAGATGAGCCACGGCGCACATCGTCGCTCTGGCCGCAAAACTTGCGTGCTCGCAACTCGCTTAATAAAACAGCCCCATGAAAGGCACCCGAAAAGATAACCCAAACAGCCTGCTTCCCCAAAACGGAGAGTATGGCAAAAACGCTAACGGTGACTGGTTTGGAATGACGCCCAACGGCCACCTCGCAAACCTCAGCGCCCACAAAATCACGGAGCATAGCGATGGCACAATAACCGTCTCTCCCTCGATCATGCTAAAGCAGGGTAAAATTGAAGTATGGCATGGGTTTCTACGTGAAGGCGTGTGGGAAGCATGTGGTCCCTACTGGGTGGGCAAACAAAGCTGATACCCATGAAGCTTTTTCGCCTTCACATAAAAACTGAGCGCGTCCGACGCGGTATCAGCGTCAAGGAGTTTGCCTGTCGCATGGGGGTTCCGGTCAGCCTTTACCGCCAACTGGAATCCGGCACGGTTAATTACTCCCGAGTTGGCAGGTCGCGGGCAATGTCAGCTCTGAACCGGAATGAAGCATGGCCGGACGTGGCATTTTCGAGGAAGTATTGACTGTGTGGCCAAAATGGTAACGGTCGCCAAAAATGGCTGACACCTACGTCAACACCCCGGAATCCGGTCTTGGTAATAGTCCGGATGTCAATGTCTCAACGATGGAGGCGAATAACCGTGTCGTTACCACCCCGTCCCAAGCTGTGGATTTGACTGAGCGAGACATTCTTGATGCCCGCAACTTGATCATTAACGCACGGCGCATCACCGCCTCGAAGCAGGGCAAGCCACCGTTTAACCCGAAATTGCTCAAGGATCAGTTGAAAGCGTGGAAGACGAACATCAGCACCCGTTTCCTGCAAAAGGAGCTAAATCGGGCTGCTCCTCGCCTGTATATGCCCATCCTGACGGCATCCACCCTCACAGCAGCCTCATTGCCCCCTGGATGGCCAAAAGGCCAGGAAAAGACCCAGTTCTTCCGCGATGTAATGACCCGAACCATCCGATCATGGCGTAAAAATGACATGTTCTGGCGGGGTTTGAAACAGGAGGTGGTCGATTACGGGTTCGCCTTTGCTTGTTGGACCGATAAATACGAGTGGAGACCCCACCTTTGCCGCATGGATCGAGGCTTTGTGCCCAAAGGCACCGAGGTCATGGACACCAAGATAGCCCGTTTTACCCTGAAATGGGACTACCGGCCCGATGAACTGCTGAAAATCGTCAGAGATGCCGTTGATGCAGGATCTGAAAAGTGGGATAAGGACGCCGTGGCCCGTGCCGTGGACTATGCCACCCAGCCTTCGCTCCCGCAGGACATGAGCCAGCTCCGAAAGTGGGAGGAAATGATCCGGCAGCAGGCCATCGACATGAATACGCCCCGAGCGCAGCGCATGATTGAGACGCGCCACCTTTGGGTGTTGGAATTTTCAGGCAAAGTCAGCCACTATCTGCTCTGGCCCAAGGGCATGAATGACAACAAGGTGCTTTTTGAGGATTTGGACGCCTATGACAGCCCTGACAACGTGGTAATCCCCCAGACTTTTGGCTACGGCGACGGCACCATTCACGGTTCATGGGGACTAGGCCAATTGCTCTTTGATTTGGCCCTGAAAGTAGAGCGTATCAGGTGCGATAGCATAGATAATCTGCTCAACAGCAACAAAGCCCGCTTGCAGGTCCCAAATGCCAAGGATGCGGCCACGGCCCAGTTGGTTGTGAACGACACAACCATCATTGCGACCGGAGCGCAGTTTGCCCAGAACGTGGGTGGCATCGCAGCGAACGCGGAAGGCTACCTTGAACTCGACAACCGCATGACCCAGTGGGCACAGGAAATCGGCGGAAGCTACCTGCCCCCGATACCGCTGCAACCGTCCGATATTAAGGCCGCGCAGGTCAATGCGGCGGTGTCAAAGGAGCAGGAGACCCAGCGAGACAATCTTGAGTCGTCCCTGAAGCAGGATGCACTGGTGATCGCAGAGATGATACGCCGGTTGCTGGACCCGGAAAGTGATGACGAGGTAGCCAATGCCACCCGCGAGGAACTGATGGGCAGGAAGGCCGGTGTATTCGACCGGATGCTGGCATCGGTAAAAACCCTCATGCGGGATAAGGTGAAACTCCTAGAAAAGCTGATACCTCCGCCGCCGGTATCGCTGACCGAGGAAGAAATCACCCTGCTTGTGAACCAACCAGCCGTGCAGTCCGTATCTGACTTCACTGAGTATGCGGCTGGAGAACGGGCCAAGTTTGCCGCGTCGGTGCAGAACAACCCGCTGTTCAATCAGGCTTCGGTGGCGCGATGGATGGCGGCGGGAGTGCCCAATGCCGGTTACAATTTCGTTGATTCCATCGTGGTTCCAGAGGGAGATACGACCAGCATCACGGTCCAGACTCGCCAGCAACTGATGGAGAACACGTCCATGATGATGGGTGCGGCAGTGCCGGTAGCAGTCACGGATGCCCACCAAGTTCACCTCGATACCATCAAAGGTCCGCTTGAACAGGCTATTCAAGGTGGTCTGATTCAGCCCGCACAGGCCGGTCTTGACCATGCCATGGCTCACTTTGCGGCAGGATCGTCCACCAAGACGCTCAACCCAACCACGATCAACCAGTGGAAGTCGTGGCTCGCGTCCATGCAGAAGGCCATTGATGCCAAGATTCAGGAGCAGCAACAGCTTCAACAGGCCCAACAGCAGCTTCAGCAGGTCCAGCAACGCAGCCAGCAGCTTCAGCAAATGGAGCAGCAACGCGGGATTCCCACCGCGCCATCGCAGCAACCAGCCCCACCGCCGATGGCTCAGCCGCCAATGGTATAGTAATTTGCGCGCAAATAATCTGACACGTTGATATAATAGCGTTGACATAGACTTGCGCGACAAATTTAGATTCGCGCAGAAAATTGAGCGCGAACACCAAAACCCTCAGTCACAAGACCATTCAAGCATGGCGTGACTTCGCTGGCACCACTGAGTTTCAGGCGGGTATTGACTACCTTCGGCACAACGAGGCTCCCAAGTGCGGTGGCAACGACGAAGTGACCCTGCTGAAATCGGCCCTGTCATGGGGTTCCTACCATCAGGCCCTGACGGATATTGAGGATAAGCTGACTGAAATCCCGAAGCTGGATCGTTCACCGGAGGAACCAGGGTTGAATGCCTAACACTTTATGCCTGACGCACCCACATCCACCGACCCAATCGTTCCGCCCCCGAGTTCATCCCGGCCCGCAGTCCAACCCATCAGCGCCGCCCAATTACAGGCTGAAATCAGCGGTAATCAGCCCCCACCGCCAGCCAAGGCACCAACGCCCCGCATCAAGGCTGACGAGGTGTTTCAACCGGCTCCACAGCCCAACGTGGTGGACCCCAAGGACCAAAGCGAGCCGGAGAAGAAGTCCCGCGTTCCTTCATTCAAAGACGCCATGCGCAAGCGGCTCCTTGACGAGAACGACCAGCCCAAGCCGGAAGCTAAACCCGCCGAGGTCAAACCGGAGGTCAAGCCGGAACCAAAGCCTGAGCCCAAACCGGAACCCAAGGAAGAACCAAAGGCCCCCGAGACGCCTCCTGAAGAAACTGAGGTGCCCGAGGATCATCTGAAGGTGCTCCCGACCGACAAGCCGGACACCGCCAAGCGCATCAAGCAGCTCCTCAAGAAGATCACCGATCTTGAAGCCAAACCCCAGAGCACGGCGAACGACGAGGCTATTGCGAAGATGCAGGAAAGTCTCAAGAAGACTGAGGATGAAGTGCTCCGCTACCGGCGCATCTACGACTGGGAAAATGACCCGGAACTGAAGACCAAGTATGTCGAGCCCATCGCGCAGGCTGACACTTCCATCGAGGAAATTCTCAAGAATGCCGGTTATCAGGATGCGACCCTCAATGCCATCAAGGCCGAGGGTGGCTTTGCTGCCTTTAGCCGGTCAATGAAGACCTTCCCGGTTGTGGTTGCAGATCCTGATGATCCAGACAGCAAGATCACGGTCCAGAAGACCGCCGCCGAACTGGCGGTGTCTTGGCTAAACTCGCTCCCGGTGGCTGATGCTGAGATGGTCCGCCAACAGGTCGGACGCCAACAGACGCTCAGCACCGAAATGCGGGTTGCAAAGGAAAAGGCTGCTGCCGAGGCGAGACAGTATTTCGAGAGCCAAGGGCTGTCCCAACGTCAGGCGCAGGAAGCTGCCACGCAGGCCCAAGAGAAGGCCACGAAGGAGTATGGCGAATGGCTTGCCAAGACCACGACCGAAACCGATTTTCTGAAGGACCGCGAAGTGCCTGCTGATGCGCCGGAGGAAGTGAAGTCGGAGATCGAATCGCACAACGAGTTTGCCAAGCAACTGCGCAAGAGTCTCGAAAAGCACCCGACGACCGCAGCCGAGTATGGACAGTTGAAGCTGGACGCTGCCGAGGCCCATCACCTGCGTCGGATCATGGGAGCCAAGGATGCCGAGATCGCCGCGCTGAAGGACAAGCTGACCAAGACCAAGGTGGCCATGCGGACGACCCCCAAGGGCGGCTCAATCCTGCAAGGCAATCGCGCCCCGGAGGCACCCGCAGAGAATGCAAACCCGACCGACTACAAGAGTGCGCTGCGCAAGCGTATCAAGGGTGGGGATGAACAGGCGGATGCTTAAGCGATGGACAACACCCCCCGCGAGTTAGTCCGCTTGGTGCTGGATAAAATCACCGTGCTTGGTGATACCCAAGCCGCCAAGTATTTTGATGTCTCCCGTGGCACCATCATCTCGTGGCGCAACCTCACCACGTTCCCAAGCATTGTGGCCGCTCAGAAGGTCTGGGATGAGTCATTGGCATGTCGCACCCCCGAGACGTGGGGAAAGGCTGAGAACGTGCCTTTGCAGGTCCTGCTGCCCATCTACAATCAGGTGGAGCCAATGAACCATATCACCCTGATGGCGAACTACCGGCATTACGGGATCGATAAGATTAACGGGATACCGAAGCTGCGAACACTTATTGACGAGGCACGCAACGACTTGGCGCATTCGTTTATGAACGCATCGCACTCGGAATACTGTCTGTTTGTGGACTCCGACATGGTTCTTCCGATTGGCAATGCCGCCGTGCTGCGCAAGCATGGCTGGAACGTGCCCGACTTGCAGGGGAACCGCTACGCTTTTGAGCGCATCATGTCATGGGGACCCGAGTATCAGATTATCGGCGGACTATACCGGGATCGTCGCAACGGGACGCGAGCCCAGTGTGAACGGGCCTTCAGGAGCACAGGTGAAAACGAAAGGCTGATCAGCATCATAGAGGGTCGGGGCGGAAACGATGGTCCGGAGGAAAATGGATGGGTCGCCACCGGGTTCCTCCGTATTCACCGCAGCGTCTTTGAGGCCATGGCAAAAGAGGCAAGGCCCGGTGGGGTGCTGGAAGACATTGCGCCACCTCCTGGCCGGGAGAAGGACCCGATTGGATTCTTTGGAAGATCGGCCAAATATAGGGGGGAGGACGTGGCTCTAGGGAGACGCGCTGGAATGCTCGGCATCCGTTCATGGGTGGATACGGGCCTTTTACTGGGGCACAAGGGCGATAAAATCTATTAGAATGAACCTCCTTTGTAAATACCCCACCAGAAGCCGCCCCGAAGCCTTCCTCGCAAGGTTGCGCGAGTGGTATGGCATGGCGCTGGACAAGGATAATCTGTTCTTTCTGGTGAGCTACGACCTTGATGACACCTCCATGACCGAGGATGTAATTCAGCAGGCGCAGGAAATTGTGCCCAGCATGATCATGGTCGGTGGAAACTCGAAGACGAAGATCGAGGCGTGCAACGCAGACCTGAATGACTGCCCGTATAACTGGGACGTGGTGCTGCTGATTTCGGATGACATGTTTTGTCGCCGTCAAGGCTGGGACAAGTTGATTCGTGACCACATGACCGAAACATATCCTGATACCGATGGGTCACTTTGGATATTCGACGGAGCCCAGCACGAAATCAACACGCTCTCGTGTCTTGGTCGCGCCTACTACAACCGCTTCCATTTCATTTACCACCCCAGCTATTCCAGCTTTTTTTGCGACAATGAACAGACCGAGGTAGCCGTGTCACTCGGACGTATCAAAAGAATAGATACTCCTATTTGCAGCCACGAGCACCCCGCATGGTGCGGAGGAATGCGCCCCGACCAACTTTACCGCAGGAACAACAAGTTTTGGCAGCAAGATAAGGCAACCTACAACCGGAGAAAATCCAATGGATTCCGAGACTAAGCCTCCACGCTTCAGCATCCTCCTAGCAACAGTCGAAAACCGCGCCGAACTGTTTGCCAAGCTCCATGCCGAGTTGACCCGTCAGGCCCTTAACAAGCCCGTTGAACTTGTCATCGCCTGCGACAAGAAGGAAATCTCCATCGGCAAGAAACGCCAGAACCTGCTTGAGTCAGCGGTGGGTGACTACGTGGCCTTTGTTGATGACGATGACTTTATCGCCGAGGACTACGTTGACAGCATCTTGGCCGCGCTTGAAACGTCCCCGGACTGTGTGGGCTTTGAAATCATCTGCACCCAGAATGGTCGCAATCCCCAGCGGGCCATCGCCAGCATAAAGTATCCCGACTGGTGCGAAGGCAAGGATGGATACACTTACAATCGCAGCATTTATCACAAGACCCCGGTTAAGCGATCCATTGCGCTGAAGGTGGGATTCAAGGACATGCGCTACGGTGAGGACCGGATTTATTCGCGTGGCGTGATGCAGCATGTGCGGACCATGAAGTTCATCGCCAAGCCCATGTATTTTTACAGGTTTAGAAGCGAGAATTTTGCATCCAAATACGGGATCACCAAGAGCACACCAAGAAGGGTGGACTACAAGGGGAGGCGCGTAGGGTGAAGGATACCTGCTTTATCAACGTCGGAATCGACCACTGGTATCCCAAGGGATCGCGGCGGCTTAAGACCACCCTGCTCGACTGCGGGTTTCCAGGTGACATTATCATCTGGGAGGACCATTGGCCACGGGACGGAGGTGGCTACAACAAGAACTGCGTTTACAACTGCAAGGCAGCAGCTTTCGAGGAGGCCATTGAGCGCGGCTACAAGGTGATACTTTGGGGCGACTGTTCAATGCAGGCCATTCGCAGCGTGACCCCTTTGGTGGAGCGCATCAGGAACGAAGGGCTCTGGATCGGCAAAAGCGGCTACAACTGCGCACAGGTCTGCACCGATGCCCAGCTTGCCTATTTTGGCATCACCCGAGATCAGGCTGAAGCGATACCTGATTGTGCCAGCGGACTATTCGGGGTGAATGTGAATAACCCGTTGGCAAGTGCCGTAATCAAGGAATGGATACGTGCGGCGCGGGACGGGGTGTTTGCCGGAAGCCGGAAGCACGCCAAGCAGAGTGAGGACCCGCGCTTTATGTTTGGCCGTCAGGACCAGTCATGCCTGTCGCTGATCCTGCACAAGCACGGGGCACCGTTGGGGGATTTTATCGACTACGCGAAGTTCAAATGGGACCGCAACAAGGGGCAGATTTTCCACTGTGAAGGCATGTAGAAACCAATCTAGGCTGTCGCGCTCGGATGAGGACAATGGGCCGAGCGTAAACGGAACGTAAGCCGAGACAGCCGCACAACAACAAGGGGGCTGTCGCAAACACGGCAGCCCCCACTCAATTATGAATATCAAAGATCACAGTCAGTATGGCGAACAGAAATATATCCTCGCCCACTTCGGCGAAAGGACTGGTAATTTCCTGTCCCTCGGGGAAAATGATGGACAGACCCTTTCCATGGTCCGCGCACTTGCCCTGCTCGGTTGGGGCGGTGTCTGCGTGGAGCCAGCCCCTATCCCATTCAACAAGCTGGAGGCTCTGTATGCTAACTCCATGGCGGTCAACGTGGTCAACACCGCCATCTGCGGCCATGACGGTGAGATTGATTTCTGGGACTCCGGCCCGCATTTGGGCAATGGCGACACGTCCCTGCTGGCAACCACCGTGCTTTCCGAGGTGGTCAAGTGGAAGGGCAAAGCGGCCTTTCGCAAGACGACCTGCACGGCCATGACCTTCAATTCGCTGATTACCCTTTGCCAGAACAACGGCTGGCCCACCAAGTTCGACTTCATCTCCATTGATTGCGAGGGCCAGGACTGGTATATTCTCCAGCAGATGGACCTGCGAAAGCTGGGCTGCGAACTGCTTTGCATCGAAGGCAATCTGCACACGTCGCCGGAGAATGCCGACCGGTATATCGGGTTCATGGATACCCAAGGGATGCGGCTCAAGATTCGGAACAACGTGAACATGCTGTTCGAGCGGGTCTGAAAGCGAAAACCCCGGCAACCTTTTCAGGGGCTACCGGGGTTCTTCCAACTATGAAAACATACCAAAACTCTGTGGAGTTCCAGAACGGAGGGACTGTCTCCAAGATTTCCTTACAGGTCAATTGCAAAAGCCTCTTGACTGTGATGACGCGAGTGACACCACCGTAAGTTGTAGCTATTCGGGAAACCGGATAAAAGGCGTGTGCTACAAAAGACACCAAGCGGTGCGCTGGGTCAGGAATCGCCAACCGGCCAAGTGACTGTATTAGCTCCTGCGCCATAGGGCGCACCAGTCGCGGGAACTTATGCGGATCGATTCAATCGGCGCAGGTCCGCGTGGGGGTAAAAAGGCCGAGCTAAATCCAATCATTTCCCATCATGGCTACGTCTATTTGCGACTACGATGTCGCTGATTTCAACAACGAGCTACAGAACCAAAATTCTGTCATCAAGCTCGCCATCGTGGAGCATGCGGCCTTCAACGACCCATACTCCAACGTCCTCTTGCAGGACACCTTTTCATCCGGCTACGGCGAAACGCAGGTCTATTCTGCCACCCCCCGCACCGCGATGAACCAATCCACGGTTCGTCCCGTGGCCACCACGTTCTCGGAAAGCTGCCAAGTCACGCCCCCTGTGGCGAAGTGGGGCACCGAGCAATACACCTCGGTCCCCGGCATCATCCCCGGTGAGTCGATCAAAATCTGCTTGAAGCAGCAGTATTTCGTGGTCGAACGCCAGTTGGATCAGGCCATTGAAATGCTCAAGCAGGGCATCACGGAGCTGATTTCCAACGACATCCGCGCCAACTTGCTGGATCTGTCCGGCATGAAGTTCGTGGTCCCGGCTCCTGGCAGTGTGCCCGAGGCTGGTCTGACCGGTTCCGAGTGGGCCGTCTCGACCAACTTCAACGGCAATCTCCCCGGTGATCGCCTCACCTTCCAATACGCCAAGTGGCTGCGCGATTACATCGCCTACTCGTTCCGGCCCCCGATGTTCGGGAAAGGCCCGGACGCGCATGCTGTGCTCATCACCAGCTACGAGTTGAACGATGCTCTCCGCACGGACGCTCCGCTCAACAATTCATTGGTCGCTGCCACCCAAGGTAGCTACAACGATGCCAAGTCGGGCCTGTGGGCTTACGCTTTCATCGACATGAACTTCCGTGGGCTCAAGTTCGCCATCGACCCGAATCCATTGCGGTTCAACGGTCTCGATGCGAACGGCAACCCGGTGCTGATCGAGCAATACCTGCAAGTCGCTGCCGGTTCCACTGGTCTGACGTGGCAGACCAATCCTGCGTGGACCTACGCGGCTTACGAGGTCAGCTTCATGCTGTTCTCCAAGACGGCGTTTGCCCGCCTCACGCCCAAGGACTACACTGGAGAGGGTGCCGCCAAGTTCCCGACCGGCATGTTCGGTGGCGAACTCAAGTGGATGAACCCAATCGAGTCCTGTAACCCGTGGGGTGACTTCGGCTGGTTCCAATACCGGATCGTCCGGGCGGTGCAACCGATGGCCCCACACTTTGTGGTCGGGATTGCCTCCAAAAGATGCCGAGGCAGCTTTACTGACAGCACCGACACTTGTTTGGACATCTCGGATCTGACTGTCTGATCGGTGATTACGTAACAGTTACTTTAGTAACTTTGTTTTATATTACTCCACTGTCAGAATACTGACACTATCTGGCAGTGGAGCCTTTTTAGAGAAATAGATAAAGTCTGAACCAGACGAAGGAACGCGGCTAAAATCAGCCCGAGGATTCCAACAATTCATCCCTTACTTTTATGATACAATATCCAGGAATTGGATTTCCTCCTGACAGCCAAGTCAGTCTCCAGAGGAAAATTTGCAACAACCTCGCTGAGCTGGGCACGGGCATATTACCCAATGGATACCCAGTCAGCCCGACCAATCCCTTGCCGGTAACGCTCCAGCCACCCTCCGGCGGCACAACCTTCACCGATCGTTCCGGCACCATTACCACGGGTGCGGCGAGCCAAGTGGTTGCGGCGGCCAACACAGCGCGGCGTTATCTCATCTTCGAGAACCACAGCGACACGGACATGTGGATCGACTTCGGAACGGCGGCAGTTGCCACGCAGCCGAGCGTGAAAATCTATGCCAACGGTGGTTCCTAC
>Ga0100403_1002748_pt1 | contig 13626 bp, 10 predicted proteins | sample CryGeymet201501t_FD_83663 | JGI IMG/M metagenome (GOLD analysis project Ga0100403, IMG submission 83663) | Groundwater microbial communities from Crystal Geyser aquifers in Utah, USA - Crystal Geyser metaG 2015-01t | ecosystem: Environmental > Aquatic > Deep subsurface > Groundwater | place...
CGTTGTGATTGGGCTAACGAAGATGTCCAACACGATTTTAATGGTGTTGAGTTTGACGGAACTTTCACTTACCAAATCTGCACAAACTGCGGAGGACGTATGATGAAAGGTGTAAGTTATTTTAATTTAGAGAGTAGTTGGTAATTCATTAAGCTGTATGACTTATTTTAACGCAGAGAAAAGAAAAGGTTTAGAATGGAATTTTCATTGTAAAAAGTGTAAAAAAGATTGGTTGATAGAAGAAACTATGTCTTATTCTATTTTGCAAGGATATTATAAAGAATATCTGAGAATTGATTATATAAATTACGTCACTTGCACAAAGTGTCAAAAAGAGACTAAATAATTTTTAAACCAAAAAACAGCCTAATGAGCTGTTTTTGTAAATTTATTCTTTGAATTTATATACCTTAAACACTTCTTTTTTAATTTTATTTTTTTCCTTATCAAGTTCTTTCATCTTGTCTTCATCACTTTTATTCATAAATTCTTTATTTTGACGAAGTTCTTTTATCTTAGTATTAACTGTTTTATCGTATAATTTCCCAGCTCGTTCAAGAGATTTTTCACCTTTTTCTTTTTTGAATTTATCAGTCCATTTAGCTGTACTACTTTCCCACCTTCCTGAATAGGTATAGGTATTAGCAGATATACCAAGTCCATCAGCCAAAAGAGCGATAATCATCATAGTCGTTCCATCCGCTTCTTTTGCTGAATATCCTGTTTCAAATATGATAGGTATAGTTAAATCAGTTAAAATTGTTTCTCCTGTTGGTTTTTTACCTTCAAAATCTTCTCTCTTAATTAAGTTTTTGATAATTGTAGCGATAGGAGATGTTTTGTTTTCAATAAAACTCCAAAATACATCAAGAGCATTAGGTGAACCATAATCTTCACCCAAAGTCTGTTTAACTCCAGTTGTACTACTTTTCATTTCATTAGTTATCATTCTTGAAATCAAAGTAATATAAGAACCTAAACCACCAGTAGTATCAAAACGAGTATTACCAAACTTTACTTTTCCGCTATCTGTGCTTGTGGGGTCTTCCTCAAAACTATCTGGGTCAATCATACCGAATATACCCTGTACAATGTAAGATGTGGCAATTACCCAAATTAAGTTTTTAGCTGATTGTTGTCTAGCAAATTTACTTCTGCCAAAATAAGCCCAAGATAAAAGAGTGTCTACTTGTGATTTGGCAAATTTAGCAGAGAAAAATACTTTATTCATAAAACCTTGTGCGTTTTCACTTAACCCTTTTATCTTACCACGACCAGTCATCTCGTTTACTACCATATTTATATCAGCTACATTTTTCATATTAGATAAATCAACTACTTCTTTCGCAAAAATATTTAGTCCAGGTACTTTACTTACTGCTTCAGAAAATCTTGTTTGTTTACTTTCTGCAAATTCGTAAAAATTGTCCGCGATGTCTGCTCTTAATCTCATAGCCGATAAACTATAAGCTGTTTCTGCCGCCAATAAAAACTTTCCTAAAATAGGTATCCTACTTGGTAAAGATGTTGGATATTCTTCTTCTCTAACTCCAATATCAAGTTTGCCATCTTTGGCATCATATCTACCTAATTGATAATTCTCACGAGAATATATTTCAGCTTTTTGTGCGTCTTTTAATGCTTCTGCTTTTGCTTGCGTAGTTGTCCCAAAGAAAAAGTTTTTTAATCCTTGTTTGGTTTTTAGTTTTTGAAAGTTACCATCCCTAAAATCAGCTGAGAGTATATTACCGATAATAGAAAATGACTTTGAAAACATTGTCCACCATTCCTTAAATGTCCCAGGTCGCATTGCCTTTCGTGCTTGTCTTCCAACAAAACTATTATCAAAAGTAGCTTTCAAAACACGAGAGTTTTCTGAAATAAAGTTGAATACTCCACCAACACCAAAAATACGGATATTAACCATTATAGCCTTTAAGTTTCCTGTTATTGGAGTATCTTTACTCAATTGAAAATAAGTTTTTTTCTTTGTATCTGCTTTTAGTGCTTCAATATATTTCTCATAGGCTACTTGTTTTGCCCCTGCGTCAATTCCAAGAGTATTTATATCCTTTTTATCTTTATACCTACCATTCTCGTCTTTTACAGCATCTAATTTAGCTTGAGCGTCTTTGTATTCTTTGGAGAGCTTAATAATCGTATCCGCAGTTTCTAAATCAACATTTGTATTATATTTTTTGGAATAAATATCAGCTACAATTTCACCCATAAAACGACCTTCTGGTGCTTCTATTGCTTTTTTCTTTTTGGCATAAGTATCTTGTATCTTCTTTTTAGTTTCTTCTCGTTGTTTTTTATTCAAACCTAAAACTTCTTCACCAAACTTATACAGAGCGAGTTCTTGATTTTTTAAGAGTAATTTCTTTTCAAGCAATAAGTTAATTTCTTTTGCTTGTTCTTCATTACCAACAATGTCCGCAATTTCTTTTCTTGCTTCTGCCGATGACAAACTAGTAAACCTTTGAGGATTGAAACGCCCATCCCTAATAGCTTGTTTGATTTCATTTATTTGTTGTGGAAGTAAACAATTCATAATAATTAGTATCTAAATAATTTAATATCCAAAAGAAAATGATTACAAAAATAATCCAAAATACAATGTTTTCTGTTAATTTTGTCCAAATTTTAAACATACTCAACATTTTAATTCATCAATAAGTGATAGCCACGATTTTTTACTCTTTCTTGCTTGTTTAGTTCTTTTTTGTGTATCTTCGTTTACTTTATCTTTCATTCCACTTTCCACTTGTTTTTTAGTTTTACCTTTTCTCATCTGTTCGGCTTTTTTTTCTTTGATGTTTATAATATCACTCATAACTTTAACAGGAGAATTTCCATCTATTTCAGTTAATATACTTATTTCTTGACCCGCCCTAGTAGAGGCTAGCGACGCAACTTTTAATGCTATTTCGGCATTGCTTTTTCCTAATTCCATCATAGCAATATAAATAGAGTTGCGTAATACACCATCTGGTGCTTCTATCTCACCTGTCAATACTTGCAATGCTTTTTTAGGGTGTTGGGACACATATTCACTTGCCTTTGCTATGTTCTCTTTTTTGTTCAATTCTTTATAAGTTGATACACCAATCTCATCAATTTTATCCTGTGATAAGTTTCCTAATAGATTTTTAATTCTTGACTCTAATTTACTAGCTTTCATTTTACCTTCTCCAACAGGTAGGTTACTCCTTGATACTCCAATTTCTCTAATCTTCTTAATTTTTTCTTGTCTATTTTTTAGTTGTTGTTTTTCAAGAGATGGATATAATTCATTGAAAGCCTTAGCTATGAACAAATCATAAATTTCACTATCATTTAAATCTTGACTCCACAACAAATTATCTAAGCTCTGAGTATCTAATAATCCTTTTTCTTTTATAATTTCTCTAAATCTTCTAGAGTCTCCTGTTTCTAATTCTTCTCTGACTTTTTTATTGCGTAATTTAGGATTTTTTAATAAATTGACAAAGTCATTGTATTGTCCTTCTAAATTACCTAAATCAGAAATATCTTGTAATTCTCTTTGCACTTTTCTTATTTCTTCTTGTTGCCATTTATCAATTTCACTTAATTCTTCTGGCATTACTTCTATCTGTGGCTGACTAAACATTTCTTCAATAGACGCTTCAAAACTGTCTATTTTTTTTATAGGTTCTGTTTTCTTTTCTTTTTGTGGTAAGGCAGGGGCTGTTTCTGGTACTTTCTCTTGTGCTTTATTCCAGATATCAGTGAGTTGGGATTTTGTTTTGATTGATGATGAATCAAAAGGAATTACAATTTTCCCTGTTGAATTAGTAATACCATCGTATCCCTTACTTTTCAAATCTAATATATTAACCACTTCTCCAACTGATTTTTTATATGGATTTTTTATGTTTACAAACGCCTCATATTGGTTTTTACCTTTCCCCCTAAACAAAGTTTTGTCAGTAGTAAATTGAGTCGGTCTTTCTGTATTAAATTTATCATCAAACAATTTAATATTTGCATCAGTAGAATGATAAACAGGTTCTCCCAGTGCCTTCACAAACTCCTCCACACTCTTATACTTCTTAGCTTCTTGGATAAGAGGGTCTATTGTTTCGTCTTTTTTTATAAACTCAGCTTTTTTAGGCGGTAAAAACGAGGGAGTGGTATCTTTTGTCATTTTAGTCTTAATCTCGCTTGTAGGGGCTATTTCTGGTTTTACGGGGGCTTTCTTGGGTGGTAGTACAATCTCTTCTTTGCCTTCTGGTGTTTCAATAGTAGCTTTTCTGCTTTCAGCCTCTTTTTTAATCTTTTCAATGTCTTTTCTCTTTGCTAGACCTTCTGCTATTTTAGTCCCTACTTTTACTCCAGTTCCCATTACACTAAAAGCCAAGAATTCGGTAGCGATGTCATCTTTTGTCAACCCTTCAAATTTTTGGTCGCCTAAACCTAAACGATATAAAGCGTCATTAAAAATATCAGCGTCTCTTTCTTCCATAAACTCGCCGATTACTCCGTTCCACCCTGTCTTTTTTAGCAAGGCTTCAATTTGGCTATCAGACGCTTTAATAAACTTTTTTTGCAAAGCCTTAAAAATAGCGGTCTTGGTTGCCACTCTTTTAAGCGGTGAAGTCAAACCACTTAATACTTTACCAGATACTCCACCACCCATTTCAGTTGCCAGTTCAACAGCGTGTCCTGTAGTGGCGTTAATAATAGCCTCGCTGATAGGTTGTCCTTCCTGATAAACCTCACCAGTTTCTGTATCTATAACACCAATCATTCTTTCGGCAGTTCCTTTTGTAATGTTAGTCGGAGCAGTGATTATAAACTGTGTAGCAAGTGTTTTAAATTTCTTTTCTGCAACATTTTTTACTAAATTTCTCGTAACTTTATCAGTAAGCATTTTTTTAATCACTTCTATTGTTCCTTTTTGTGCTATTTTAGATGTAGCATAAGCCTCACCTGCTGGAGCAAGTGTACCTGTAAAAGTCTCAATCAAAGCTACTGGAAGTAATTCACCCATAAATCTAGCAGAACCTTTAATAGTTTCGCCAACCTTATATCCAACGTTTTTACTTAGTTCTGATTTTCTATCCATTTCATCATAAAAATCATTTAATAATTCTTTGTCTCTATCTGTGCCTTTTTCATCTTTTACCCTATCATACGCTTGAGCTACATTAACATATTCAAGAGCCTCTTTCCCAGACCCATAAAAAGGAATATCTTTTGTGGAAGTTTCTTTAAGACTTTGAAAAAAAGATGGTAACTTTGGTTTAAGAGCTTCTGGTGTTTCTTTACTAACTACTTGTTTTGCTTTTATTTGTTGTTCTGGTGTTAAATTTTTCCAACCATCAACTAAATTACTTTTTACATTTTCTATTTTTTCAACACCAAACGCACTTTCTAGTTTTTTAGGTAAAACAATACGAGCAAGTGATTTCAAAAAAGTACTTTGCTCTTTATTATATTTTTCTGTTTCACTAAAATCTTTTTTAGGTGGTAAAAATATTTCTTTTTTAGCAGGGGGTACTTTATCAGTGTTTTCTATAGTATTTGTAGTTTTTATGGTTTCTTTTTTTTCTGGTATCTTAACTCTACTAGGTAATATAATACCACTTTTTTCTTCTTCATTAGTTTTTACTCTTGGGGGTAAAATAATCATATTTAGTTCGGGTCATTCCTCCAAAAACTTCTTTTTGACATATAAATATCTTTCAAAGACTCACGTTCAATATCAGAAATATCATAACTTTCAATTTCAGCGAGAGCTTCTTTTTTAGATAAATTTTGATATAAATATTCTGCTGTTTTTTCTAAATCAAAAGTTTTTTCACTAGGTGTTAAGTTTACTCTATTTTCTATTAAAGAATTTATATCACCATCTGATAATTTTGTATTTTCTCTTAAAGAAAGTTTTAATTCTTCATCAGTCGCATCTGGATTTGCTTTTATTATTTCTTTACTATAATCCCAATCGCCTAAAGTACCATCCCCTTCACCGTCTCCTTCACCGTCTCCTTCACCGTCTCCTTCACCTCCCCCTCCTGTACTTATTTTATAAGCTCCACCAAAGTCTGTAATCACTTCCCCTGTTTGTTTATTGATAAGTATTTGTTTACCATTAGCTGTAATGACTTGAGTATCAAGTGGTTCTGTTTCCTCAGCTAATAATTCCATTTGCCTTATCTTCTCTTTCAATTCAGGTGTGATAATCCCTGTCCTGATTTGACTAAATTCTTCAAAAGTAAAATCAAGTAACGCACTGTCAGGTATTCTTTTTAATAACTGCAATCCAAACTCTTGACGGTTCTTATCCTGTTCAGTGATAAGGTCAACAGCACTCGTGAATTGCCTTGTGATAGCTTCTGTGCGAGAACCTGTATCCATTCTGATTGCTCCGCCAATAGCCTCAGGCGTAGTTAAATTCATACCAGATGAGGCGTATTGTTTGAGGATATCAGTAGGTTTCGGACCACTCTGATATGCCAGGTTAGACAACTCTTTCATAACACCCTTAAAGGCAGCCAAAGAGCCTGGCAACTGTGTTCCTTGTTGACTAAGTAAAGAGCCTGTGGACTGTGTAGAACCAGATAATGTACCCTCTAAAGAGCCACCAGTTGTTGTAGGTGTTGGTGTCGGGGTTATCGGCGGTGTTGTGGTTGTTGGTTGTTTTGTTTTTAGTAAATTTAATAATTGTGTATTTTGTGCCGATGTACCACGATAATTAGCAATACCACTTTGGGCAGCCAAAGAGGCGCGTGTATTATAATCACTAGCTTGACCTATGGATTTTAAATAATCAACAATTGATGGTCCTGTATATGGCATATTATAAACTTATTGTATTAGCGTTTTTAAGTGTATCTTGCAAAGTTAAAATCTTACTCTGTCTTTCTTCTTCAATTTGACCAGAGATACCACCCAGCTTCGTAGTTCCTGCTATATCTGGAGCTTGTGTACTTCCAAGTAATTTTTCAGCATTGAGAGCTAGATTAGCAAGGTCAAGTTGTTTAGCTTCACCAGTTTGTCCTATTGATTGTTGTGCATTAGCAATAGCCTGTTTGGCTTGCAAATTCGCGGCCTCAATAGCTTTGCCGTACCTCTGTTTTGTACTCATAGAAATGCCTTGTTGTTGGGCAAGTAAATCAGACTCAGCTTGTTTACGTGGAGAGGAAAACGCCAGACCAGCTTCTGCCATACCCTGTTGCAAACCGAATAATTGTTGTTTGTTTTGAGCAAGTTGCATTGAAAGTTCTTGTTGTTGTTCAATGTTAAGATTATCTTTTTGAAAAGCTAGAGTTTCTTCGGTATCTGCGATGTCTTTTTGCAGTTGCTCAAGTTTACTTTCCGTACTAAACTCAATTCCTTTTATTCCTTGCTGTACTTCTGTTTTAGCTATTTTAATTTGTTCTTTGAAAAACGGGTCTGCGAGTTCTATGGCTTTGTCAAGTGCTACTTGTGCGTTTTGTTTAGCTTTTTCATTCGTTATTAAGTTTATTTTGTATACATAGTATGCAAGTTTTTTTTGTTCTTGGTCTAATAAGTTCCACATTTTCCCATTCTTTATTTCGGCAGGTAAGTCGTTAAAGGTCTCAAAATCAAACTGTCCACCTAAAAGTGCAGCTTGAACCGCAATATCATTAGGAAGATTGCCTGTTTGTGCTGGTGGAGGAGTAGAACTATTTAAAAGAACTCCATTAACATTTTGCGTTGGTCCAATAACTGCTTCAGATTTAGCTCTTCCTAAAATAGTAAAACCACCTGTTTCAAAACCAATTGCTTGACTATAATAAACTACTCTAGTATCACTACCTTTTTGAACTACTACTTTATCATTTGGGTTCCAAGATGTATTAGTAGGAGGAGGTGTTGTTGGTGTTGTGGTAGGTGTAGTTGTTTGTAAAGCTCCTTGTGTGCCAGTAAGTTCTGCTTGCGTTTTACCTAAATTGGCAGACTTAGTTCCTGTTTCAGTCATTGTCCAATTATTAAATTCAGATTTTAATAAAGGAACATAATTACCAACAGGAAGCCATTGACCCATTTTACCTCCACCAATACTCTGTTCAGGTCTAGCAAAATTCTCTGATTCACCATTAAATGTAGAGAATTTTTGACCTGATTCATATGGTAAAAAACCAGCATTTAGTTTTGCCACTGCATTTTGGTCATTAGCATATACTGGGTTTGCTAAATATTGTTGTTTAAGTTCCTCTGCTTTTGTATTGGCAGCTGAGGTCCACTCTGGATTTATAGTTACTTTACTCATATAGTTAAAAATTCCGTGTTTTTAATTTATCTAAAATAATACTTATTGTTTTCTTTAATTCTGACACTTCTTTTGCTAAATCAACTAGAGTTATTTTATCTTTTAATTCTGTATCAGATTTTTCTTTTCGAATATCAAGGTCAGACATATTAGTTATTTAATATTAAAATAGAAGTAGCAGAAAGACTTAAACCTATTTTTTTACTTACTGAACCAGCAGAAGTTGAGATTGCACCAGGTGTATCAGATAAGTAATAGGGTACACCCACAGTTAATCCTGTTTGGTTTTGATTTATGTTTGTTAAATTAACTTTACAAGTATTCCCTGCCGTTTTTGTTTCAGTAGCAAAACCGATAAAATTAAGATATTCATTATTTGCAGAGGCATCTGACTTATAAAGTAATCCAGCAACTGTATACGATTCATTAATAGTGTGGATAGCTTCGTTGTCTCCTTCTCCTGTCCAATTAGCACCACTATCAGTTGAACTGCTTAATCCAGAACCAGTACTTAATTTTCCATAAATTAGTGAGGAATTATCCGAACTTTCTCTAATAACTACGTAGTAAACAGAACTAGGAGAAACTGTAACAGATGTACTAAAAGTAAAAGTATACGAGGCAGAACTTGTTACAACTTGTGTAGCCGTCTTACTTTCAATATCAGCACCAGTAAGAGATGAACGTATTGAGATTGTTACAGTATTAGGCCCACCACTTTGTTGAAGATATAAAGTGACAGCATTGATGCCAATCGCAGATGCAGAAGTTGTAAATGATTGTCCCAACCAACCAGTCCCCGAAATAATGCCTACCTGTCCTTCGTTAGTGGTCATTGTTTCTCCAGTATATCCAGAAGCATTACCGACTATAACAGAATTACCTGCTGTTATGTTTTCCCCTGTGGTAAATGTATTTATTATATTACTATTAGTGACTTCAAGACCATTTGTTGGGTCATATTTTAAATATTTACTAGTTTCACCGATTGCTATACCATATTCGTCACTTGCATAACCTAGAAACCCATTTAGATTTCCAAAACGAGAATATTCAGTATAGGCATTGTAAGCCAAGCCTGTGCGTTTAAACACTGAGTAGTAAGGAGCATTAGTACCTTCTCCTATTAGTTTAAGCCAACCACCTGAATAAGTAGAAGACCCGTCAGATGAACCGACTTTGACTATTGCTGTACCTTTTTTCCAAATAGGATTGATATTTGAGGTAAAAGAACCTGCTAAATCTCTTGTTACTGTGTAAGTTGGAGCTGAACCAATATTTGTCACTCGTAAGTATTCTTCTTGAATACCTAAAGATGTTATTGCTCTTATCAGTAAAATATCATTGACTGCAAAGGTTGTAGTGCCTTTTGTAGTCAAAGTGCTAGCGTCTAAAGCTGTTGTATCTGCGTCTAAAGTATCAGCATTAGTTACAAGGAGTTGTCCACCAATTGCCGAAACTACATCATAAGAAAAGACTGCACCTTTTAAGGTAGCGCGCCCGACTATATTTTCGCTCTCAATTAAAGTCGGCTCAATAGTAAAACCTGATACATCTGCTACATAATTAGAACTCCTCATACGCAAATTTGTACCATCAAGCGTTATATAGTTACCAGCAGTCGCCCCCAATCGTATCAAAGAATTTGCACTATCAAGAAGTACGGAAGATGTACTTTCAACAGAGCTGGACGAAATAGTATCAGTATTGATATACCAATTGGCAATTCTACCTCCCGTAGTTGCGACGATAACCCCGTTCACGGTAAAAGTATTTGCTGTTGTTACATTCCAATCTGCTGAGTTTGTATCATTTCCGATTATCCATTTATAGGTTCCATCACTATCCAGTCCTTGAAGCCAGCCAGCTTGTGTATCTGAAAACGTCTTCTTTCCGTGTCCAATAAGTGCCCCAAGCTCACCTGCCTGTATGGTGCCAGGATTGACTGTGCTAAGTGGATTTCCTTGTTGTCCTGTTGCTCCAGTGAGGTCAGTTCCGCCACCAGTTTGTCCCTCAAATCCAACAGTTTGAAGTGAAGGAAGTACAATATCAAAACCAGGCTTTTTTAGAAAAGCATCAAAACCTAGGTCAAAAATGGAATAAGGATTATTTTGCATATTATTCTGCGTAATCTAGTAAAACGACATTCGGTAATTCAAGCCCTTGCATTCGTAAGCGTTCGGTACTTGAAGTTCCAACTATCCTAAAGCGAAAGAAATGTCCTTTTAATGTTTCGTTGATTAAAAATTGTTCTATTTGTTTATTGAGTGTCCCTAAAGTAATCCAATCATCAAAATCTACCTTAACTTGGACTATGGCACTCTGAGGGTTTATACCGTACGCCATTATTCTATTGGAAATTTCTTTAACTATCCCACGACTACCAAAGTCAATATCGTGCGTTTCAATTTGAAAACCGATTGAAGTGTTATTATCTGTTAGACTGGTACTCTCTATCTGATATACTCGTGCGGTAGAGTCACCGCCGACTATTTGTGTCTCATTTCCACTAAGAAAGCGAGAAAAGACACGAAATTGATACGGGTAGCTGTACACTGTCCATTCTTTTGTTTGGATTGAGTATCTAAGCACAATGTTGTTGTAGCTTATTCCGTCCACTGTACAGTCTCCAATAGAAACAAATAGATGTTCTCCGTCTCCATAACTTGCAACATTAGGATAAAACGAAGACGACATACCGTCTATCCACTTCTGAACACGACGGGAAATGAGTTGTGGCTGGTCTCCTGATGTTACCCATACCCCTTTTTGATTGAAAAAGGCAAGTAGTGAACCTCCTAGATTAACAATACTTTCCTGTGAAGAACAGCCGATGTCTATGAGTTGGTCAGCGTCAGTTGCTTGGTTATTCCAGCGATACATACCATTGTCTTTGAAGACAATGAGTAAATTACTTACTTCGCCTATCCCAGTTATATTGCCTCCGTCCGAAGGGTTGAAGACTATTTCTCTATTTCCGTCTGTCCAAGAAATTGCTGTACCTCCTGCGTTAGGCACTGAGGACACATACAATGAGTCAGGCTTGCTTGCAACGCCTGCGATACACATCTGAGCCTTGTAGACTCGCACAAATTTACCATTGGGCATATTTGCCGTATCCAGTGCTGCACTACTCCCCCATACTGTTCCGTTCGTACTTGCTGCTGGAGTATCTGTACCATTAAGTCTAAGGACTTGGTCAAGAAACGTCTCAAAGCGAGTTTTAAGTCCTGCTGTGTCACCTGTCTTGCCTGTATTCCAAGCAGAGCCGTCAAAATACATCAATGACTGTGTCGTGTCTCCTACTTCATTGACGGAAGCAATCAGTTTTTCATCTGCTCCCGCATCATCTTTGAAATAAAACAAGCCGTTGATAGTATTATCTTCAGCCACAAGTTGACCACCCTTTATTGTAGAGCCTTTGCGGACAACTGCCTCGCCGATAACTTCGTCAAATACCATATTGAGTGCGTGTGAAACGCTATTTGGTGGAGTCAAAGACCACTTAACGCCTTGCATCACTCCAGAGGAGACTTCGTTGAAGATGAATTGTGGTGGAAGTGCTTGCATATTAGTAGAAAATTCCGTTTATATTTCTTTTTTTACGTGCTTTTTGCCCTGAAATCTCACGTCTAATCATATCAGTAAGAATAGTATCAAACATTACTTTGTCGCCGTCAGTCATATCAAGTTGTCCTGAAGCATTATTCTGTGAACGTAGTTTCCACGTGAGCCAGTGTTTGATTGCGTCATAGCGTGGTGGCTCAACAGTATCAGACATTGAGTCTACTGCTGTCTTTTTAGTGTAGTAATCAAGTGTAACATTTTTATAATCGTGGTCTGCGTCTGGTAAAGGATAAATGTAGAGAGAGCCGTCATCTACTCTGAAATATGTAGGTTTACCTTCGTCTTCTCCTTGCCAGACATTCGTGTCTACAGGAATAGTAACCGAGATTGAACCTGTCCCAGAAGCAGGAATACCTGTAAGAACCCCAGCAGTTGTGGAGCGAGTTACACCTGTGTATGTCAAGGTATATTTTGTACCACTCACATACACACTCACTGAACCAGTATCGTTGAAATCATATGAGTTATCCACTTCTAAGGTAGTGTTCGTCGCACTAGCTTCTGTGCGGACTTGTGTTTGAGACACTGCCCGCAGTTTTATTTCCCATTCTGTTTTGTCTAAATAATATAAATTGCTGTTAGTCCCAACTCTTACACCTAGAATAGATTTAGGACTATTTGCATCTGTAATATCGCTAGGTAGCTCATAATCAAAAGAGCCACGTAAACTTGAACCAAGTGAATAATCAAAGTGTTGCAAAAACGACCAGCGTTTTAGTTTGCCTGTGATAAAAGTAAGACATTCATTGATATTGCGTAAAAACCACGCTGTCGTTATTTTTTCATTCATCATTGCTTTTGCATCGTCTAGTGAAGCGTTAATCAGCGAACCAACACTATTCTCTGTATAAGATGTTGCATTTACTACACCGTCACTATAGTCTGTGCTAGTAATCCCTGCAACACTATCATAAGCAAGTACAAAATAATAAGTATATTCTGTGCTTGTATTAACATAAGAAGTATATGGCGCGTCCACTTGCACGTCTATTGTTGCAATTAGTGTTGCTCCAACAGTAGTATTTGTACTGTTTCCGTATATTCTCCATTGGTCAAAGAGCATTCGTTTAATGGGTGAACCTATGGGGTGTGCAAATGTTACCGCCGTTGAGGTAAGCGATGTGCCGACACTGACGGCGGCGTTGACGACTTTTAATTCTGTTTGTTCTTTGCCAAGTTGTCCGATGAGTAGTTTTTGATTTTGAGCAAAACCTGCATTGTCCAGTACAGTAAGTGCAGTACCTGCCACTGCCACGTCTGCCATCAAAATCGTAGCGGGATGTTGTGGCAACTCAAGATGAGCGATAGTAATTGTTCGCCCACTTACATCAATGATACGTGGTGTTTGGTATGACATATTATTTTAAATCATATTTTATATAACCTGCTACTAATTTCTGTAAACCCATTAAACCACCAGATATAGCACCGATTGTTAAAGCAATTAAGTATTTCTTAGGGTCTTCTAAATTAACAGGTATAACTACAAAAGCTGTACTAGCACCGTATAAGAAAGCAGACAATGCTCTAAGTAAACCTCTCTTTAATGTTTCACGTGAAACAGGTTTGTCTTGAAAATGTTGTATTAGTGTTTTCATATTTTTAATAAATTAAAATTTTATTTGTTTCTTTAATTTTATCAGGTATGGTCAAGATTGATGACCAATCTTGCCACAATGGCTTTGACAAGTCTTTTCCGATATTAAAAGTTGTTTCATCACCAATATTTATAACAC
>Ga0100403_1002750_pt1 | contig 13621 bp, 12 predicted proteins | sample CryGeymet201501t_FD_83663 | JGI IMG/M metagenome (GOLD analysis project Ga0100403, IMG submission 83663) | Groundwater microbial communities from Crystal Geyser aquifers in Utah, USA - Crystal Geyser metaG 2015-01t | ecosystem: Environmental > Aquatic > Deep subsurface > Groundwater | place...
GTGCTCCCGGTCTTCGCGATCGGCGTGCTTGCGGCGTCCGTACGCTTCGTCGAGGAGGCGACGGTACTCGGCCTCGCGGGCGCGCACGACGTCGGCGGGGACCGCGTCGCTCACGGCCGCGGGCGCGGCGGCCCCTGCGGTCGCCGCGGGCGCGCGCAGGGCAGAGCTCGCGACCGCGCCTCCAAGCACGAGCGCAAACGCAGTGACTGCCCCAGAGATGGCGAGGATGGCGAATCGGGACATGGGAACCTCCGTCGCCGAACCTGCGTGCGCGCGCGTCCGCGAGCCATCCGGCAAATGACGGATGCGCCTGGGACGCTTCGGCGCACGTCGCCGTGGCGAATGGGAAGCGTTGCCGCGCGCAACGGCCGCGATGGCACGAAGCCATGGGGAAATCGCGCCATCGCGCGCTGGCCGCAGACTTGCTCCCGACGCGATCATGCGTGCGATGGCGATAGGCGCGGCGCTGGGGTGGGCGCTCGCAGGCTGCTGCGCCGAGTCGCGGATGGCGCCGTCGCTCGCTCGCGTCGACGCGGTGTGCGCGCCGTCCGCCGTGGTCGTCGCCGCGCCGTCCGCCGCGGTCGTCGCCGCGCCGCCGGCCGAATCCGTCGTAGCCGCGCCGGTTCGACCGCCGCCGCCGACGGCATTTGCGCCCGCGCGTCCGGCCGGGCCGACGCGGCAGCGCACGGTGTCGCTCGGCAACGTCGGCGACGCGCCGCTCGGCGCAAACGCGAGCCCGCCGGGCCGAACGCCGGAGTGGACGCGCCCGTTTCCGGCCTCGTGGACGCTGACGTTGCCGCGCGGGCGGTGACACCGGCCGCGACGGACGCCGCGGCGCTCCTCGCGGACACGCCGATCGCGTGCTGGGGCGGGAACGACGAAGCTCGGTCGAGGGGGCTCGTCCACGGCAGCGAAACCCGAAGGGCCGACTTGCCCGGGCGGCTGCGCCTGCTACGTAGCTCTGCCATGCCGATCCCCGCGCCGCGCCGTTCGCTCTCTCTTGCTCTCCTCTTCTGCGTTGCGTGCAGCTCGCATCCCGAAGCAACGGCCGAAAGCGACCAGGCCCTTGGTGCTTCGGGCGACGATTGCGTGGGCGAAAGCGCCGACGACCAAGACGACTGCGAGACATCGAAGGTCTTCGACGTCCCGAGCCAGAAGTTTCCGACGATCCAGTCGGCGCTCGACGCGCTTCCGAGCGGCTCGACGGTGCACGTCGCGCCCGGAACGTACGTCGAGTCGCTCACGGTGGACGGCAAGGTGATCCGAATCGTCGGCGCCGGTCAGAGCGGCAAGCGCCGCACGCTCCTCAAGGCCGCGAACGACAAGGTCGCGGCGCTCGCCTTCGTCAACGGCGGCGGCGGCGGCGTCGCGCGTCTCGCGATCGACGGCGGGCTCTACGGGATCGAAGGGCGACCGACACTGAATCCGGACGGCCTGGTCAGCGTGGTGCCGTCGCCGATGATCGTGAACCGCGTCGCGATCACGTCGAGCTCGCGCGGCGTGTACGGCTCGTTCAGCGATCTCGGGATCGCGCGTGTGGCGATCAGCGGGACGGCGTGGAACGGAATCTCTGCAACGATGGGCGGCGATCTCACCGTCGACACGACGGTCGTGAAGAACGCGGGTGGCGTGGGCATCCTCGTCATCGGGGCGAGCACGGGGGCCGGACGCGTCAACGTCTTCGGCGTCTCGCTCCACGACAACGTGAACGGAGGTCTCGAGATCGACGCGCACGGGCAGCCGGCGTCGGTGCGTCAGAGCTTCTTCCTCAATAACGGGCGCATCGGCGTGATGCTGGCGGGCGTGGGCCCGACGACGGTCGACAGCATCGAGGCGAACAACACGTCCACGGCGGGCGCGCTCTACGGAGACGGCATCGAAGTCGTTCAATGCACCGGTCGCATCGCGATCACGGGCGCGCTCGTGTACGACAACGCGCGCGTAGGCATCGCAAACTTCGCGAGCTCGGTCGACTTGGACAATGTCCGCGTTCGTGCCGGCGATGGCCTTCCGCTCGATGGTGAGACCGTGGGGCAGCAATCGTACTCGTATTCGTTGAACCCGAACAACGTCACGTGCGACGTCGGTCTCGGCCCGGCGCCGTGCCAGGTGCTCAGCAGCGCTCCGCAACCGCCGCAGCCGCTGCGACCCTGATCGCGCTGGGAGGGGCGTCCGGCGGTATGATCATCGGATGAGGCTGGTGTTGGCTGCGCTTGCAGCATTCGTGGTCGCGTGCGCGAGCTCGTCGAACGGAGGTGCTGACGGCGGAGGCGGTTGCCCGTCGTCGCCGCCTCCGGACGGGGCCATGTGCACTGCGCCGGACGTCACTTGTCACTACGATTGCCCGAAAGTCGACATGACATGTACAGGCGGCAATTGGGAGTACGCCCCAACGTCCGTGCTCTGCCCCTCGACTCTGCCGACGACCGGCGCGAGCTGCTCGTGCTTTTCGGACGGTCGCACGTGCAAGTTCCCCCACGTATGCGGCGTGGTTCCGGATACGTCGTCGGCCATTTGCAAGAACGGGACGTGGTCGGTGACCGTTCCCATGTGTCCGTCCGATGGCGGTGCGGGGGACTGAGCGCGAGGAGCGTTCCTCAAAACGCCGTCGCCTCGTCCCTCTCGCTCTGCGACGCGCGCTTCGCCGCGCGCGTCCCCGCGAGCACGCGCGCGCGCGCCGGCGTCATCCGCGACGTCTGCGTCGCGTGCTCGGGCGTAGCGGCGAGCGCCGATACGTCCCTCTGCGCACTCTCCGTCGAAGCCGCCGGCGCGCGTTGCACGAGCGCGGGCGCGCGCTCGAGCGGTCGCACTGCTTCCCGCGCCGCGCGCTTCGACGCTTCGATCGGCGCGGGCGCCGACGCGAAATACGCCTTCACGCGCGACGGCATGGCCGACGTGCGCCCGAGCTCGAACACGATCGCCGCGATCACTCCGAGGATGAGCGCGATCGCCAGCGCGGCGAAGACGCCCGCGCGTCGTTTCGGGACGCGGTAGCCATAGTCGTCGTCGATGAACGGTCGGGTTTTCACGGGCAGGGAAGCTGCGATTTCCAAGCCACGCGAGCCGATGCGTACGACGGGTGGCTCGTCGGCGACTCACGCCCTCAGCCCCCACGATCGTCTCCGCATCGTGAACCTCACGCCGGTGAGGCTTGGATTCTATCGAGCACCTTGGAGAGCGTCTCGAGATCCACGGGCTTCGTCAGGTGCTCGCGAAATCCCGCGGCGCGCGCGCGTTCGCGGTCGTCCGGCTGCCCGTAACCGGTGATCGCGATCATCGTCAGATCGCCGTGCTCGCGCCGAAGCCGCGCCGCGAGCTCGTATCCGTCCATCACCGGAAGCCCGATGTCGAGCAGCGCGATGCTCGGCGCGAACGCCGCCGCCGCGTCGAGCCCCTGACGTCCGTCGAACGCCGTCGCGGTCTGATACCCGAGCGCCTCGAGCGCGCACGCCAGCATCTCGGCGTTGTCGCGGTTGTCGTCGACGACCAAGATCCGCCCTCTGCGATCGGCGTTCGGGGACGACGCCGACGGGCGCGGTTGCGCCGCCGCGTGCACCGCGGGGATTCGGACCGAGAACGTGCTCCCTCGTCCGGGGCCCGCGCTCTCGGCGGAGACGCGCCCTCCGTGCTGCGTCACCAAGCTCTTGACGATCGCCAAACCGAGCCCGAGGCCGCCGCGCGAGCGCGCCGTGTTCTGGCGCGCCTGCACGAACATGTCGAACACGTGCGGAAGGAGCTCGGGCGCGATGCCTTCGCCGCTGTCGTGCACCGACACGACGACGTCGGCGCCGTCGCGATGCGCCTCGATGACGATGCGGCCGCGCGGGGCCGTGTACTTCGCGGCGTTCGTGAGCAGGTTCGAGATGACCTGGGCCATGCGGACGCGATCGACCTCGACGACGAGGCCGCGTGGCGGCACCTCCGAGATGAGCGTGTGCTGTCCGCTCTCGATGAGCGGCCCCGCGGTCTCGAGCGCGCTCGTGACGACGTCCGCGATCTCGCACGCCTCCTTGTGGAGCGCGATCTTGCCGCGCGTGATGCGCGAGACGTCGAGCAGATCGTCGACCAACCGCGAGAGGTGCTGCGCCTGCCGCTCGATGACGTCGAGCTCGCGCGTCTCGACGCGCTTCAGCCTGAGGAGCTGCACCGCCGTCGTGATCGGCGACAGAGGGTTGCGCAGCTCGTGCCCGAGCATGGCCAAGAACTCGTCCTTCGTGCGGTTCGCCTCCTCCGCCTGATCGCGCGCCTGCTCGAGCGCGTGCTTCGCGCGCTTCTCCTCCGTCGTGTCCACGACCGCCGCGATGAAGTAGTCGGGCGCGCCGTCCGCGCGACGCACGAGCGAGCTCGTGAGGAGCACCCAGACGATCGACCCGTCCTTGCGGACGTAGCGCTTCTCCATCTCGTACGACGATCGCTTGCCCGCGAGCGCCTCCTCCATGAGCGCGAGGTCGGCCGTGAGATCTTCGGCGTACGTCAGCTTTTGAAACGTCAGCCGAAGAAGCTCGTCGCGCGGGTAGCCGAGGATCGCGCAGAAACGATCGTTGATCTGGAGCCATCGCCCATCGAGGCCCACCTCGGCGATCCCCACGGCCGCGAGGTGGAAGGCCGCGCGGAAACGAGCGGCGGCGCCGGTCGCTTCCTGCCGCGTGAGCTCGAGCGCGCGGCGGTCGAGCACGCGCTGCGTGATGTCGTCCGCCGCGAGGATGACGCCGCCGACCGATCCGTCGCTGTCGTGCCAAGGGCGGCTCTCCCAGCGGATGTACTGCGTCGTTCCGTCCGCGCGCGGGAACTCGTCCTCGTCGGCCGACACGACTTCGCCGGCGAGCGATCGCCGGTGCACCTCGCGCCAGCGCTCGGGCAGATCGGGGAAGAGATCGTAGTGGCACTTGCCCGTGACGTCGCCGACGAGCTTGTAGTCGGCGAGCCACCTCCGGCTGACGCCGATGTAGCGCATCTGCCGATCGAACATCGCGATCGCGGCAGGTGCGTGCTCGATGAAGACGCGAAGGATGTTTCGCTCGCGCTGCAGCTGCTCGCGCAGCTTGCGCCGCTCGTCGATGTCGACGTTGATGCCGACCCAGCGAATGATCGTGCCGCTCTCGTCGCGGAGCGGCGCCACGCGCGTGAGGAACGTGCGAAAGACGCCGTCCGCGCCGCGGATCGGAAACTCCATCTCGAAGCGCTCGCCCGTCGCGAGCGACGCCTTCCAGAGCTCGACGACCTTCGGCAGGGTCGCCGGATCGTGGACCTTCTCCCAGCCCCGACCTTGCATCTCCTCGAAGGTCGTGCCCGTGTACTCGTACCAACGCCGATTGTAGAAATCGATGTTCCCGTCCGGCAGGGCGGTCCAAACGAGCTCTGGCAGGTTGTCGATGAGCGCTCGGATTTCCATCGCGCCCCGAGATCGGGTTCGCTTCGAGCCTTACATCCCGTCCCGACCAGCGCAAGCTGATGGCTAGTGGCCGATCGCTACGGAAGGAGCTTGCAGCCGGACGGGCAGTTCGGATCGTACATGACGTCGACTTGCCCCGCGGGCGGGCTGTTCGACGTGCAGACGTTGCCGGGGAAGTTCCAGTACGCCTCGCCCGCGCACGCGCCGGTCTGCGACGCGTGCCACGCGGACGTCGGGCAGTAGACCTCGAACCACCAGTGTCCGTTCCAGTCGTTTTCGACGGGGCGCGTCCTCGCGCCGCCCGCGACGCCGCGGCATCCGGCGGCGTAGAGCTGCGAGCCGCACGGATCGTTCATGTAGACGATGCCTCCCCAACAGCACTGGGCGTTGGGATCGCACGCGTTCGTGCCGCCGCCGTTGCCGACGCAGTTCAAGTCGTTCGGGCGGCACTTCATCGCGCCCTCGTCGCTCTCGGTGTTCTCGGACGGCGCGGCGCCGCATGCGGTGACGACCGTCGACGCGAACGCGAGCGCCGCGATCGTCGCGAGCTTGGAAGCGGTGCGCAGTTTCGATTCGATCATGGCCCCTCCGTCTTCGGCGGCCACCATCGCGTAAGTGCCGAGCGCGCGCGTGTCACCCAAACGCGCCTAGCCGGCGGGCGGCGCCGCTGCGTGCGGCGGAAAGGAAGAGAATGCGGCGGCCTCTTGTACCTTTTCGACGCGCTCGGTGTTCCGGTCCCGGCGCGGTGGGCTATCTATCGCTAGGTCGTCACCGAGGAAGATGAACACGCGAAGCCGCGCTCCACTGCTTTCGTCCCGCGAAGAAGAAGCCGCGTGCGCGGACGCCGCGTCCACGCAGCCGCAGAGCGGCTACTTCCGGTTCGACCCGCTGCGGCTCGTTCCGATGTCCGCCGACGATCTCGTCGTCGTCCTCGCGCGCGCCGGCTTCGCGCGCGCCAGCAACGCGCGCCTCGACGCGGGCGAGAGCTGGATCTGGATGCACCGCGCCGGCACGTCGCTTCGCGTCCGCGTCTGCGACGTCATTCCGATCGAGGAGCTCGTTCCGATCCTCCGCATCGCGGAGCTCGGGGTCGCCGAGGTCCTCGAGGGGCTCGACGCGATCGTCGAGCGCGAGGGCGTGTGAGGCGATTCGTACCTCAGCTCGCCAGATAAACATTGCCGCATCGCGGCATGCGCGTAGGTTCGTGGCAAATGAGCACGGGCAAGCGCAGCGCGCCTGCAGAGTCGTCACGCATCGCCGATCACGACGGCGCGCACCGCCGCCCGCGCACACGCTCCGGCGTTCGGTTGACGATCGCCGTGTCCACCTCGCAGCTCGTCGATGTGCTCTCGCAGCGCGGGTTCGCGCGCGCGCAATCGCACCTCCGTCCGGCGGCGGCGTGGATCTGGCTCGAACGAGCGGGGACGGTGACGCGCATTCCGGTGTGCGAGGTGCTGACGAGCGAAGAGCTCGCGCGCGTCCTCGAAGAGACCGGGCTCACGCTCGGCGATCTCGCCGGCGCGCTTCATCGCAAATGATCAGGTGAGCTCGCGCAAGCGCGCTTCGATCTCGCGCGTGTCGAGCTTGCTCAGATCCTTCGCGACCGTCGACGCGACGAGCTTGTCGACCTGCGCGGTCAGCGTCTTCTTGAGGAGGCCGAGGAAGTGCGGCGGCGCCACGATCACGAGCTCGTCGATCTCGTGGTCGAGGCGACGCCTCTCGAGGACGGCGGCGATCTCGCGCGCGAACTTCTCGCCCTCGACCTCTTTCGGATCCGTGTCGGGCGCGACGCCGACACGCCCGGAGCCGAGGCTGACCGCGCGCCCGCCGTAGTGGCTGCCCATCGAGGGCCCGGCCGGCTTTCGTCCGGTGGCGTCCGCCATCAAATCGCGCGCGCGCGCGCGGCTGTCGGGGTGCTCGAGCTCTGCGACGAGGTCGAGCTCGTGCGGCGCGCGCTCCGAGAAGAGCATCGCGCGGCTGGCGTCGGACACGAGGATCAAGCGCTTCACGTTTCGACGACGTGCATTCCGTCTGCCAGCGCGCGCGACCCGAGCCGGCCGAACAAATCGCCACGTCGCGGGGCACGCGCGCGCAGCACTCCGCGCGCGTGAATGCGACGCGATGCGGATCTCCGCGATCGATCGCGCGGTCCACCTCGTGCTTCGCGTTGCCTCATGCCGCTCACGACGAACGAAGCGGTCAGCGGCGTGCACGGCGTCGAGTACGCGTTCGACGACGACGTGACCGTCGCGATGCCGCGGTCGCTCCTTCTCCACCTGCTCGCGGAGTGTGCGCGCGAGGGCGAGGTCTCGCGCTTGGAGATCGTCGAGCTCGACGCCGAAGACTGGTGGGTGTGGACGTAGCCGGCCGCTACGACGGTCGGCCGCGCGGGATCGTGAAGAAGAACGACGTCCCGACGCCGAGGCGACTCTCGGCCCACACCCGGCCGCCGTGTGCCTCGACGATCCCTTTGACGATGTAGAGCCCGAGCCCCGCGCCCGCGCGGTGCGCGCGTTTGCCTTGCCAGTAACGATCGAACACGCGCGGCAACAGCTCCGCGTCGATCCCTGGGCCCGTGTCTTCCACCGCGAAGAGCGCGTCGTCGCCGTCGACGCGCGCGCGGATGCGGATCTCGCCGCCCGCGGGCGTGAACTTGATCGCGTTGCCGACCAAGTTAGAGAAGACTTCGAGGAGGCGGTTCCGATCGCACTCGACGATGGTCGCGTCGTCGGTGGCGTGCGCGACGACGTGCAAGCCGTGCTCGCGCGCGAGCGGCGCCATCATCTCGACCGCGTCGTGCACGAGCGCGCGCACCTCGTGCGGCTCGCGCGCGATCGACAGGTGGCCCGACTCGATCGTCGCCGTCGAGAGCAGATCTTCGATGAGCCGGTTCATGCGCTTGACCGACTGCTTCACGGCGGTCGCGGTCGCGCGCACGTCGTCGGCGGCTGCGCCTTCGAGGCGCGTGCGCGCGAGCTGCTGCATGTTCAGGTTGATCGCGTTGAGCGGGTTTCTCAGATCGTGCGCGACGAGCGCGAGGATCTCTTCGCGCGCGTGGACCGCGCGCTGCGCCGCCTCGTAGAGCTCGGAGCTCGCGAGGGCGAGCGCGCTGCGGGTCCCGATGTTCTCCGCGAGCAGGACGTCGGTCTGGTCGTACGGCCGGCGCGTCCCCGACGCGACGAGCGTCATGACGCCGAGCGCGCGACCGCGCGCGACGAGCGGGACGCCGAGGATCGATCGCGGCCGGAGCTCGCGCAGGATCGCGAGCTGCTCGGGGCTGACGCGGCGCCTTGGAGCGCGGCGTCGGAGCAGTCGGTGATGAGCTCGGGCTTGCCGCGCTTCATCACGCGCGCGCACAGGCCCACGTCCGCGGTCGCCCGCGCGGCGCGCCACGCGCGCTCGAGCGCTTCGAGCGCGCCGTCGCGCGACGCGATCGCCACCGGCGTCAAGATCCCGTCGTCGCCCGCGCGCTCGATCATGCACGTGTCGGCGAGGCGCGGCACTGTGAGGCCGAGCACCGCGGCGACGATCCCTTCGTGATCGATCGATCCCGCGAGCGCCGTGCTCGCATCGGCGAGGAACGTCGCGACCTCTTCGGAGCGTTTGCGCTCGGTGATGTCGACGGCCACTTCCATTCGCACGAGGCGCCCGTCGACCCAGTGGATCGCCCTGTCGAGGCAGAGATACCAGCGATGCGTGATCGTGTTCTCGAACTCCCACGTGATCGGCGGCGCGGGCTTGCCGCGGACGACGAGCCGCGCGTTCGTGCAGAACGCGCACGGGCCCTCTTGCCCGGATTGCAGCACGCGGTAGCACTTCTTTCCGACCACGTCGGTGCCGAAGAGATCCGCCGCGTAGCGGTTCACGTAGAGAAGCTCGTGCGTCTCGAAGTCGGCGACGTAGACGACCGCGCTGACCTCGTCGAGCACCGCCGAGAGCGCGTGGAACTGATCGATGAGCGCGTCGCGCTCCGCTTCGACGTCCGCGATGGCGCGCCGCCGCTCCGGGCCCGTCGGCAGGAGCTGGAAGAGGCCGCCCTCTTCGTCGCGAACGCGCGTGAAGACGTCGCACTGCATGCACGCGACGCGCTTGTTCGCGAACGTCCCGCGCGTCTTGCCGCCGCAGAAGGTGCCGGCGATCGCCCAGCACACGCGCCCGCCGTTCGTGCCGCGGTTCACGCCGTCGCACGCGGTCGCCGTCGCCGCCGGGCAAACGCCGCGCGCGGCGCGACGGCCGCCCGGTTCACGCCCGCAGTTCTTCAGCTCCCAGCAGTTTTGCATGCGGCGCTCGACCTCGCGTACACGAGGGCCGGGCCACGATGCGTGCATTCTGCGTACCTCGAGCAACCCGCGGAGATGACGCGGCGCGCGCGGTTCGGCGCGCGCGCGGAGTGCGCGCCGACGCAGCGAGTGCGCGCTGCGCCGCGCGCCGCGCAAGCTTCGCGTCGTTCCGAGCACCATCCCGTCTTTCAGTTCGTGAGCGACGCGGCCGCCGCGGCGACGGGCGCGAAACCGAACTGACACGCGTGTCAGTTCTGCCCCACCAGAATTCTCCGACACCCGCGCCCATTTACTCGGGAGCGCAAGATCCGCTACGACATTCCGACTGACACGGCAGTCTAGTGTCTCCGCGCGGCGGGAGGATCGATGACGACGGCGAGGCATGCACGACTGACGATCGGGATGGACGTCGGGAGCACGACGGTGAAGGCCGTCGTCGTCGATCCGGCGACCAAGGAAATCCTCTGGAGCGACTACCAGCGCCACCACACGAAGCAGCCCGAGTACGTGCTCTCGATGCTCGAGACGACCCTCGCGGCGTTCCCCGACGTTCGCATCGAGGACGGCGCGTGGAAGATCTTCCTCACCGGCTCCGGCTCCGCGCCGCTCGCGCCGTCGACGAACGGCAAGTTCGTGCAAGAGGTGAACGCGGTCACGCTCGCCGTCGAGCATCTTCACCCGGACGTCGGCTCGGTCATCGAGCTCGGCGGCCAGGACGCGAAGATCATCATCTTCAAGGCCGACGAAGAGACGGGCGGCAAGACCGCGATCGCGTCGATGAACGACAAGTGCGCGTCGGGCACCGGCGCGACGATCGACAAGTGCTTCCTCAAGGTGAACGCGCCGCCGGAAATGGTGACGACGCTCCACTTCGACGACTCGAAGCTCCACCACGTCGCGGCCAAGTGCGGCGTCTTCGCCGAGACCGACATCGTCAATCTGATCAAGAGCGGCATCCCGTCGAACGAAGTTCTTTGTTCTTTGGCAGACGCGATCGTCCTTCAGAACCTCAGCGTGCTCACCCGCGGCAACACGCTGAAGCACCGCGTCCTCTTGCTCGGCGGGCCGAACACGTACCTGCCGTTCCTTCAAGAGTGCTGGCGCCTGCGCATCCCGCAGACGTGGGACGAGCGCGGGTACGCCTATCCGAAGGACGTGCCGATCGAGGAGCTCGTCTTCGTCCCGAAGAACGCGCAGTACTACGCCGCGCTCGGCGCGGTGCTGTATGGCCTGCACGAAGAGGAGTCGATCGGCGTCCTCGCGAAGCTCGATGCGCTGCGCGAGTACATCACGACGGGACGCAAGGCGTGCCTCGGCGAAAGCGCCGGGCCGCCGCTCTCGAAGACGGATCGCGAGCTCGAGGATTTTCGCGCGCTCTACGCGATCCCGAAGTTCGAGGCTGCGAAGCTCGAGGCCGGCGAAACGGTGCGCGCGGTGATTGGCCTCGACGGCGGGTCGACGTCGAGCAAAGCGGTGCTCGTCGACGAGGACGGGAAAATCCTCGTCAAGGCGTACCAGCTGAGCAAAGGCAATCCCATCCAGGACACGAAGGAGCTGCTGGCGAAGCTTCGCGAGCACGTGACGTCGCAGGGCGCGCACTTGGACGTGATCGGCTTCGGCGCGACCGGATACGCCGCGGACGTCCTCGAGCAGTGCGTGCGGAGCGACGTGAACATCGTCGAGACCGTCGCGCACATGATGAGCGCGGTTCACTTCTTCGGCGACGTCGACGTCATCTGCGACATCGGGGGGCAGGACATCAAGGTTCTGTTCATGAAGAACGGCGACATCGCGAACTTCCGATTGTCGAACAGCTGCTCGGCCGGAAACGGGATGCTGCTTCAGGCGACGGCGGATTCGTTCGGCATGCCGGTGACGCAGTTCGCGGACGTCGCGTTCAAGGCGGAGCTCGCGCCGAAGTTCAGCTACGGGTGCGCCGTCTTCTTGGACACGGACCGCGTGAACTTCCAAAAAGAAGGCTTCTCGAAAGAGGAGATGCTCGCCGGGCTCGCGCAGGTGCTGCCGAAGAACGTCTGGCAGTACGTCGTGCAGATTCCCAGGTTGGCAGCCTTGGGGACCAAATACGTCCTTCAAGGCGGCACGCAATACAACTTGGCCGCGGTCAAAGCGCAGGTCGATTACATCAAAGAGCGCGTGCCGGACGCGCAAGTGTTCGTGCACCCGCACACCGGCGAAGCGGGCGCGATCGGCGCGGCGATGGAGACGCTGCGCGTCGTGAAGCGCAAGGGATCGTCGTCGTTCATCGGGATCGATGCCGCGATCGATCTCGAGTACACGACGAAGAACGACGAAGACACCGTCTGCCACTTCTGTCCGAACGAGTGCAAGCGCACGTTCATCGACACGAAGCGCCCGGACGGATCGGCGAGCCGCTACATCGCCGGATTCTCGTGCGAGAAGGGGACGGTCGAGTCCAAGGAAGCGATGCTCGACCTGGTCGCGCAGCGAAAGGAGATCGCCGCGCAGTTCCCGAACATGGTGAGCTACGAGGCGCTCCGTGCGTTCTCGCATGTCTACGACACGGCGCCGATGCCGGAGCACGGCGCGCCGGTGAAGACGACCGAGCTTCGCAAAGGCCTGCTCGGGCAGCGCCGCGTGGAGGTCGTGCGTCCGTTCCAGCGCTCGTCGAAAGAGAGCTGGGCCGCGCGGCGTCGCGTGCGCATCGGGATTCCGCGCTTGCTCAATTTGTATTCGACCGGCCCGTGGTTCCGCGCGTACTTCGAGGCGCTCGGCATTCCCAAGCAGAACGTCGTCTTCAGCGACGAGACGACCGAGGAGATGTGGGTCGAGGGTGGAAAGTACGGATCGATCGATCCCTGCTACCCGAGCAAGGTCGCGCAAGCGCACATCCACCATCTCTTGTTTCACCAGCACACGGAGAAGAAGCCGCTCAAGTACGTCTTTTTCCCGATCCTCACGCACGTGAACAACTTCGTCGTCGACACGGTCGACAACGCGAGCTGCCCGATCGTCGCGGGCGCCCCGGACGTGATGAAGGCGGCGTTCACGAAGGAGGTCGACTTCTTCGCGACGCGCGGCATCGAGTACCTGGATCCGGCGCTCTCGTTCGTGGAGCCGACGCTCATGGCGCGGCGGATGTTCGACACGTTCCGCGATCGCCTGGGCATCACGGAGGACGAAAACGACCACGCTTGCAAAGAGGCATGGCGCGCGCTCAAAGCGTTCGAGCTCGACCTGCAAGAGAAGGGGAGGGCGATCCTCGAGACCGTCGAGGCCGAAGATCGCGTGGCGATCCTCTTGCTCGGCCGGCCCTACCACTCGGATCCGGGGTTGAACCACGGCATCCCCGAAGAGTTCCAGGTGCTCGGGTATCCGATCCTCTCGATTCGATCGATTCCGAAGGACCTCGAGTACCTCAATCGCTATTACAAAGAAGATCTCGAGAAAGGCCTCATCAAGACGCCGCTCGAGCTCAATCACGTCTGGCCGGAGAACTACTCGGTCAACAGCGCGCAGAAGGTGTGGGCCGCCGGGTTCGCGGCGCGGCATCCGAACGTGGTCGTGCTCGATTTGTCGTCGTTCAAGTGCGGGCACGACGCGCCGATCTACGGCCTCGTCGACGCGATCGTCGAGAAGAGCAAGACGCCGTACGCGGCGCTCCACGACATCGACGCGAACAAGCCGGGCGGGTCGATCAAGATCCGCGTCAAGACGTACGCGCACGCGCTCAAGCTCCACGAAGAGCGCTTGGAAGATGCACGCAAGCGCAAGGGCGAGCTGCTCAAGGCGCTCGATATGAAGCGGATCGAGCTCCTCGAATTGCGCGAGGCGCAGCTCGCGTCGCGCGGGCAGAAGGATCCGGCGATCGCCGCGCAGCTCGAAGAGCTCCGCGCGCGCCTCGCCGCCTACGAGGCACCCAAGAAGCCGAAAGAGCTCCCGCCGTGGCTCGTGCAGCTCGGCAAGAAGA
>Ga0100403_1002752_pt1 | contig 13617 bp, 13 predicted proteins | sample CryGeymet201501t_FD_83663 | JGI IMG/M metagenome (GOLD analysis project Ga0100403, IMG submission 83663) | Groundwater microbial communities from Crystal Geyser aquifers in Utah, USA - Crystal Geyser metaG 2015-01t | ecosystem: Environmental > Aquatic > Deep subsurface > Groundwater | place...
CTTTTTAGGTTTTATAACTATTATGTTTTGGTGCAGTTTAATAAAAGGAAGCATATCATCTTTGATGGCCTTGAAAGTGACACCCTTTTTGTTTGCTACAAGTTTTTTTGCCTGAGCAAATTGAAAATCATCAAGATGAAAATTTACATAGTTATATTTATTTTTCAATTGAATAGATCTCGTTAAATTGAAGAGGAAGTTCTAATGTTTCGCTAATGACACGAAAATCAGAAACGATTTTTTTTAGATTCTCCCCAAGTTGTGGATATGCCTTTAGGGCTGTCTCAGTGACTAAAACATTTTCACTTTTTAACAATAATGATAGAGCCCATTTTTGTGTAGCTTGAGAACTCTCTATGAGTGAGTATTTAGTCTTTTTACCTTGATTTTTTTCCAATTCGCAAAAGAGTTGCTGGTTTTCAACAAGAGACAATTCTCCTAAACTTGAGACAATGATGAAAATTTCATTTTCACTTTTTGTTTCAAATTCATCATGAATGATCTTGATTAGTTTTTTACCTTCGAGCGTATCGCTAAAAACAGCAAGTTGATCCCGTGACAATAGGGCCAACTTCGGACCTGTTATTTGAAGGAGATTAATGTGTAATTTATTCAAGTATTCTTTTGTAATAGTTGTTGGTTTATTAATGGATTTGTTAACTTCTTTATTCGCTGAAACAAATTGTTTCTCAGCAATGCATTTTGCTAACTGTCGCGCCAAGGACAATCTCATTCCTAGGGGAGTTGTGTCTGATGATAGGAAATGAGAATGAAGCCTAAAATGATTTTTAAATTGAATATCTTTATAGCCACCCCATTCACTGGTAATTGTCGAGATTCCTTCCTCGTGTGCTTGAGCAATTGAAACACCAAAGTCTTCCATCAGAAAACGTGACAAAGAAATAAGGGTCATTTTGGAACTCAGGAGTTTGGGCCATTCAAGAGAGTCTTTCTTACCTTCAAAACGAGGAGCTTGTTTCCAATCCAACTGGGCAACAAGTTTGGTAACTTCATTTTGAAATGACTCTTTAAACAGCATTCGGCCGCAATCTTGATTGTATTCATCATCAAATGATCCAAATAATGTCAGATTGTATTGAGCTGAATGCTCATGCTGGAGAAAATAGAGAGTATAGATAAGATCGAGAATATTCTTTTGCCTCGAAAGGCGTCCAGCATAAACTAAGTTTTTACTGATTTGATTTTCTAAGTTGGTGTTGATGTTAAATATTGATCTTGGGATAACTGAAACGTCCTGGTCTTTAAGACCTAATATTTTAACTAAGGCTGACTTCGAAGCCTCGCTAAGAACCCATAGAACAACACTTTGTCCGGGCCAAAAAGGTATTTCGGCGATCGCTCTTAAAAGATTTCCATAAAGGACAACGTGAACTTTATGATCAGCTTTTAGTGCTTTTTGCCATTGAGTTGTATCATCAGGAAACCAAATTTCAGTATCCGGGTATTGGCTGTTGAGAAAAGCCCTAATTTTTAGGCTCAAAAGGCTTAGGCTTTCTTGGCATAAAAGATCTGCATCTGGGGTCTGTTCATGAACTTTCATTTGATTAATTGTATCTCTAAATAGGGCTTCATGCTACTATGTTCAAGTGAATACAATATCATGGAAAGATAGCAAGATTCTTAGAGTCCTTTTTTGGATTTCTGTCGTTTGGTTTTTTTACGGTTTTACCCTCTTTTTTGACTTTTTCGTTTTTGATGATGGTGTTCATATTTGGGACAATGTTTTTACAGGCGTTCGAACTCCAGAGGATTTATTTTTCTACTGGAAATTTTCACTAACTCCGGTGATTTTTTTTGTATGGCAGCTAGTTTCCCTTGTTTTTACCAATCAAGAAGCAGCTCCCTTTAGAGCCCTAAACCTTCTCCTGATGGGTGGATGTTCGTATCTTGTTTATGATCTTAGTAAAAATTATTTGAAAATTCTCAGTAAGAATCATGACCCCATTGAAAGAATTCTGCCTTATCTTGTTACATTGTTTTTTATTTTACACCCTGCCCAGGTAGAGTCAGTTGTTTGGGTTTCATCAGCTCGAACACTTTTGGCTACTCTGTGTGCGCTCTTATCTCTAAAGAGTTTGAGTCTTGTTGAAAATGAAGATGATTTTTCAAAATATACTTTTCTAACTGTTTTCTTTTTTGTTTTAGGCATTCTCTCAAAACCTTCAATTGTAACTCTTCCTGTCCTGATGGTAGCGATTTTAACCATTAAGGGGCGAAGCTTAAAGCAATCGCTGATCGGATTGTGGCCGATTCTGTTAGTCGGATTAGTAATGGGCTTTCTTCATGTGAGTGAAGTTTTTACTCCGTATTTAAAATCTCTGAGCTACGCAGATAGAAGTATTATTGTTTTAGATAGCGTCACTCAGTATTTTAAAATTCTTTTTTTGCCTTTCATTCAAAGCTTTGACTATGCAAGAAATCCAGCGAAGGTTGTCTTTGAGTGGGAATCCAACAAGATTCTTTTCATGCTTACTCCTTTGCTCATTATCTCTTCCCTTGTGGCTGGTCTCTTTGTTGAACGCCTAAAAAAATGGGCTTTGGCCATGATAGGATTCTATGCTTTGTTGCTTCCAAATATGGGTTTCATTTACTATGACTTTCAAAATATCAGTACTTCCTCAAGTCGCTACCTCCATCTCCCCTTAGTGATCATTTCTTTTGCTCTAATACCGTTGGGACTCTTTATTCTTGAGAAATGGAAAAATAATAAAAAGGTTTTATTAACTCTTAGCTTTGTTCCACTTTTTATTATGGCGGTTTGTAATTTCAATTACTCACGTTTATGGAAAAACTCATTGGACGTTTTATCATATAGTCGTTCGGTTACTGGTCCGACTTATGCTTTAAGTATGTCGATGGGATCCTTGTATTATAGATTTGGTCATTATCAACTGGCCGAGAAATCATTTTTAGAAGCCTGGGAATTAGAACCATCAGCTTATGGCCCTATTAGTTCGCTCATTGATCTTTACCAGCTTTATAAGTTTCCGGGTAAGATAGACTCTTTTTTAAGTAAAGTTATAGAACGAAAAATCATCATTACTCCTGATAAGAGCTTAGATATCGCTAAACTTTTTGATGATATCGAGGATTTCTATAATGCTAAATACTATGCGGGCATTGCTTTTAAAATGAACGTCAACAAAGAAGAAAGTCAGCAGCTTTATCAGAGAAGTACGGAAAATTTAGTAAGGGCCAAAGTAAAACATTTCATTTTTATTATTAAAGATTTTGAAAAAAATAAGAAGTTTAATGAGGCTAAAGATCTTTTGAAAAAAGCATTTATTGAATATCCTAACTCATCTGAGCTCGTCAAACTCAGTCATGAGCTTTTTGAAAGTGAGCATGAGTAGGCTATGAAAAAATCAACTTTGATTTTGGCAATTGCGCTTTTATTAATTGGAATTTATCAAACTATGGGAAGACTCGATAGAGACCGACTCATTTCAAAAAAAACCACTGAAAGACGGGAGCAGTGGCGTTTAAATCAACCGAAATCACCTTTACCGTTTGATGTTTATATTAAAGAAGATGTTCGATTTTGTAGTTACGAGTATGATCATACTTCAGAGCTTATTCTTTTTAAAAATGGTCATTTTATTTATCAAGTCTTAGGGGAGGGCGGTAAACCTGATATTTTTAGTCGAAAGATTGAAGGTAACTACTCTCTAGTAAAGGGTGAAATTTTCTTTGCCGCTAATAACCTATTCTATTCTGGAAGTCTTCTGATGATCGACAGTAACTTAAACCCTAAATCTGTTTCTTTTGGTCGGTTATTGTTGAACTTTAATGACTGCAAAAATTTTGTTTTATAAAGAATTCGTTTATAATGAGAACGGTTCAATGATCAGGAGGATTCGTGGCTAAATCTGGTGGAAGTAATTATGGTCTGATTTTTGGAATCGGTGCTGTTATTGGAATTGGAGTCCTATTAAAAATCGTTATTGATCATAACTCTCAACTTATTGCTCAAGAAGAAAAAATTCAAACTTTATCAAATCAAGTTGTTGAATTGAAAACGAACTTTGAAGTGGCCCTTGGTACTATTGATACAAAGATAGCAGCTTCACGCTTAGAAGCTTTAGACAACGCGAAAGCTCCAACGACTCAAGTTGCAGTGGTAGAAAATCCTTACTTAATAAAAACTCCTGCTAAGATGACCTTGAAAGCAACTTATTACTGCCAAACTGAAACAGAAGGTAAAAGTACCATTGTATATTTCGATGGGAATTCGGCCATGAAAGCTTGGTCTGACACAGATGGAACTTTAGCCTTTGTTAAATCAAAACCTGCGACCACGACAGGTACTTATAAGATAAGTAACGGCTATGTTTATTTCTCTTTGGTCCAGCAAGGACAAAAGCTCAATCGCCGAGCGGCCATTCTGGGAGTAGATGAAAGCGGAGTCATTACAGAGCTCGATTATTATAGCAATATTTATAGCTCACTTGCTTGCCCCTTCTAATCACTAAATTGCCACAAAATTGTTGCATCGAGCCGATGTCAATAATAAATATTTAAACTCAAGCTTCTCAGTGTTTCTGCCGAAAACTAAGTAATTCCCAATTGTTAACAAACTCAGTCAAAGTCCTTTGATTGAATAGTTGGAAATGGGGTTAGAATATTCAAAATAATGCCAAGTGTCTAAAAGTTGAAAACAAAACGGCTTAAGTGACACAAAATTGGCTTAAAACTAGGGTAGTTTTATGAAAAAGCGAATGAGTTTTTTATCGATCATCAAAGAACTGCTGACCAGTAAAGACCAACAGGGTTTTTCTTTGGCGGAAGTGATGGTGGCCGCGGGTATGATGGGTGCACTCTCTTTAGTAGTGGTGAACTTATCAAAAACCGCCAACAAAACAACCAAGACCATAAGTCAGACAGTAGAGATCACTGAGATTCACTCAACTGTGCTTCGAGCTCTTTCTATAGAGTCAGCTTGTCAGGAGACTATGACGAGATCAACGTCAGGCGGTCCAGCTTTGAATGTGAACGACATAACAGGTTCACCGCAACCAATTATCAACATATACGGAAAGATCACTCAGTTAGGAACTTTTCCAGTAGTGATTACTTCAGACCCAACTGATAATAATGCGGATGGTAAGCCAGATAACGAGTATGGTGATCAAGCCGGAACAATTAACGTTCAAGGTATTCAAGTTGAAAACTATGTTCAGACTGGAACTTCAGCAGCAGCGGGTGAAAGATACGGTTCAGTAGATATTAGAATTACCTATCGTAAAGGTCACCAAAGTGCCGCTCTTAATGACAACATAATCAAAGATGGTTCTTTTGGTGGTGTGAACGCGACCAAAATTATTAGAGGTGTTCAGGTTGTTGCAACAACGGCCGGTGCAGTGGTTTCTTGTCGTGCAGACTCAAGTCAATTTTTACAAGCAGCTTGTGATATGTTCAGTGGTGAACTCTTATCAAGTACAGTTTCTTCAGGTTTTAAATGTCACAACATCAAACTTTTCAATACTCCAGACGCAGGAACAGGAAACATTAATAACAAATTCTCAGTTATCGGTAGACACGATGGAGCTAATCCAAATTCAGAAGGTTCAATTAAAGCTGAAGGTGGTTTAGTGGTGGGCTCAGGTGGACCTGATGCTCAATTCAATACAGACACAACTGCTCCTGGACTCGGTAATGCGCTCATTCAAAATGCATTAACTGTTGGTCCTGTTGGAAATTACAATGCAACTACTCAGTTAGGAGCTAACTCCGGTAATGCTTTAGTTCAAGGGAGAATGTTGATTGCAGGTTCAAATGCCATTGTTCCACCTGCAGTCGGTGCAACCTCAGCAGCTGGTGACCTCTTTGTCGCTCGCGGTTTAACAGTTGGCCCGACAATGACGGCTGGAAATACTGCGGAAAATCCAGGTGACCTCGTCGTTCAGAATAATGGTTTGGTTCAGCAAGATTTAACAGTGAGCTCAGATGCCTTAGTTCAAAATAGTTTTTACGTTGGTCCTTTTCCATCAGCAGCATTTACAGACAAAGTGAAAATCGTTGGTGCTAATTTAGCGGCAAGTTCAGCCTTGAATGTTACAAATGGTAGCGTCACAATGGCCAACGGAGCCACAGCAACAAATATCAATACAGTTAAAGCTGCGGGGACAACCGTCAGCTTAAATAGTGTGGCAGGTATGCCAATTGCTGCAGGTTCTGCTGCCAATCCAGAATTTAATGTTAAAGCGAGTGGTGAAATTGTTCTCAAAAGTGGTGCTTCAACCGTAATGGATCTTGCAACAGGAACTGGTGCAGGCTATAGACCTTCACACATTTACAATATGCCAGCTTATACAAGTGGTAGTTTTTCAGGAAATGAAGATAAAGAAATCCCAACCAAGAGATGGGTTATGCAAGCCGTCTATAACTCTTTAACTGATCAGCTTGATTTAGGTAATCTTATGGCTGCTGTATCAACTATTGCTTCCCAGCCCTTTGATGCCATCATGATGGCGATTTGCGATAACATTAAAGTTACTACTCAAGTCAGCGTTGGTGCAGGTTCTTACAGTTACGGAACTCCGAATTGTAATATCAATGCGCAAGTTTGTGGTGATACAGCTGGGGCAAGATGTGCGACTCATTATACGACCAATTACAATGCAACAGGGACTTTATCAGTGAGTGGTGTTGCCGCTTTTGGTAGTAACGTCTCGATCGCTGGTAACTTAACCACAAATGGATCTTACATTTACGCTTCAGGTGGTTATATCAGAGCCGCTTCCTATGTCCGCGGTGATAGTTATGTCTACGGTGGTACTTATGTTCAAGCTGGTGGCGGATCGCCAACAGGCTTGTCAGGTATTTGCGGTGCCGTGGGATGTGCAACGAAGTTTGGACGCTATGCATGTTCAGGTGGTGGGGTTGTGATCGGTATCGCCAACGGACACTTAGTTTGTGCGAAAGTTGGTGGTGGTGCTTCATCTCCAGTGGGAATCTAAGGACTTACTTGAAGCCCAAGAAGTCCTCTGTTAGACTTGAGTTAATAAGTTAATTTGACTAAGGAATGAGTTATGGCTGAACAACAAAACGATAAGAAAAAAGAGTACAACTTCGGTGGAATTAAAGAATTCAACTTGGAAGAAATTGAAAAAGAAGTACTCAACGATAGCGTTTACCTCGATGTTTTTGCAGGCTCAGACTTGGCCTTCAAAGAGAATGTTCAACCGATGATCAATCCACTTGAGTCTCTTAAAAAACTCGACGGTGTTCTTTATAATTATAAGCCAGAGACTGGTTTAGAAACGGATCTTCGTCCAGGCTTTATCGCTCAGAACGTTGAAAAAGTTGTTCCCTTGGCTGTAGCAGTAGATGAATCAGGACTTAAATATGTCAATTACTCAGCGCTAGCACCAATGCTCGTTGAGTCAGTAAAAGAGCTTGCGCAAATAGTAGAAGCTCAATCGAAAGAGATTGCAGATCTTAAGAAAAAGCTTAATCAGTAATTTTTTATTTTAATAATTTTTTAGAAAGCAGGCTTGAAACGAAAGTTTCAACGTCTGCGTCTAATTTCGAAGCAGCAACGTTGTAATCGGCCATTATTTGTTGCTTGATCGCAGTCAGGTTCATCTTCTTTTCGATCCCCTTCCAAACTTCAGCAGCAACGCCGTCAATCTTATAAAAGAGCTCAGAATCATCCATTTTCATTAAGACAAAAGTCCCGTCCTGGTTGTTTCTTGAAACAACATCTTCGTGAACTTGGTAAACTTTATTCTGGTCTATATTACTCATGATATCCTTCCTTAATCACTGTTAAATCAATTCTTAGACGACAAGAACCTACTGTCAATATATCATAACTTAAAGGGAAGGTCGGTTGAAAAAAGATTTACGTCATCAAAAGATAGACCAAATTAGTCCGAGTTTTTGCTTGGCCAAATGGCTGCAAGTCACAATCGATCTCAAACATGGAACGAATCATAGTTGCCATCATCCCGAGCGCCATATTATCCCGACACAGCTAGTAGAATCTAAGCCTGATGTTCTCCACAATACCCCATTTAAAAAGCGTCAGCGCAAACTTATGCTTGAGGGTACACGACCTCCTGAATGCAGTTATTGTTGGACGGTAGAGGATGCACCGGGTGAGCATATCTCCGATCGCTATATCAAATCGACTGACCCTTGGGCGTTTGATTCACTGGAGAAAATAGCCAATCTTCCTTGGGATCAAGATATTAATCCAACCTATGTTGAAGTGATGTTTGATTCCATCTGTAATCTTTCATGTAGTTATTGTATGGCCGATATTTCGACTTCGATCATGAAAGAGATGAAAGAACACGGACCTTATCCCGTGACAGACCAACAGCATCGTATGTCTAAGCACGCCGATCGCGTCGATGGTGAAGAGAATGTTTTTCAAAAAGCCTTTTGGAAGTGGTTGCCGACTCTAAGTGAGGATCTGCAAGTTTTAAGAATTACCGGAGGGGAGCCACTGCTTTCTCCCCAGAATGATAAGCTTCTCGATTTTTTTGAAACTCATACTTTTAAAAAGTTAGAACTTATTGTTAACTCCAATCTTTCCATGCCAAGAGAGTTCGTCCGTGGAAAATTAGAAAAAGTTCGAAAGCTCGTCGATTCAAAAAAAGTCGCCGGCTTTGAGCTCTACACCAGTCTCGATGCTTATGATTCAGCGGCTGCCTATATTAGAAGTGGATTGAACCATGATCTTTTTTGGAAAAACATTGAACTGGTTCACGAGATTTTTCCTGAATCGCAAGTTGTCATCATGTGTGCCTATAACATTTTAAGTATGGGTAACTTTGATCAGCTCATAAATCGAGTTCGAAGTTTTAAAGAAAAAGGTTACAAACTTGTTCTTGATTTATCGTATGTGAAAAATCCCTTTTATCTCCGTGCTAATCTTGCAACAGATGATCTCAAGCAAAAGCTTGAGGGATCATATGCTTTGATGAAATCACTTTGTGCCCAAGGTGTGTTCTCTGCTCATGAGCTCTCCAAACTTGAAACAGTTTATAACTGGGTTCAAGTCACAAGCACTCAAACCGATATTTTGAGAGGCCGAAGAGATTTCTATTCATTTATTAATGAATACGACAAAAGAAAGAAAACGAGTTTTTTAAAGACATTTCCTGAATATCAATCTTTCTATAAAACGTGCCATAAAGTTTATGAGTTTACGGAAGCTGATAAATTAGCCTCTAAGAAATAATTGTAATTTTCTGATTCTCTTAATAAGCGTATGTCGAATAGCATTTTTCCAGTTAAAGGGACGTGGATGATAAACTTTAGGAATAAGTTCTCCCAAATTTCCTGGGTTTACGATCTTATCTTTTAGTCTCTCATCTTTCAGAACTTCTAGAAAATGTGAATGCTCAGGATGTTCAGGAAGGTAAACTAAACGTTTTCTAAATTCTTCAGGAGAGTAGGTATTCCAGTTAACGATTTTTTGAAAGAAAACTTCGTCGACACCTGCATCATGGCCAATATCAACAAAGCGAGGCATTTCTTTATAGTTAAAATCTTGAACAACAAAATCGAGTCTTAATCTTTCAATTTCGCCACGGGCGCGCAATTGTCCCAAGAACTTTATATTTTGCATTAGAATTTTCCAATTCCCACCAACTCTGGTAATTCCATAAGTCGCTTCAGATCCCGCATCGAGAGAGATGCATACAAGACCGACATGCCCGTGAATATTTTTGAGTTGCTCCCAAGTTTTCTCTGTTAGCATGACACCGTTAGAGACAATTTGAATCTTGAGCTTTTTATAAGTATCAAAATCAATTTCAGTTAAGAAATTTCTAAAATGCTGACTCGAAAAAGGGTCACCGCTTGAACAAAAAATAATTTCATGAGCGTTGGCAAGAGCTTCTTTTTTAATCTTCTCGCCAGCGAGGTCAATGGTTTCTCGCTCAGAAGGATTATTATTGTAGGAAATATAATCAGTGCGACAACTCGGGCAAGCTAAGTTGCAAGTTTGGTCGTAGTTGAGATTGAGGATTTTTGGACCATAATCAAGTTTTGTTTTACTATTTTTAATAATGTCCCACATGACGGGATCTTCGATGATGAGTTTGTCAGGCAGGCTTCCCGATTGAATCTCAGGGCAGTCTTCAACTTTACAATAACTAAAACTTCCATCGAGAATTCCTCGGCGAACATTTTGAAAAGCTTCACTATTCCAAATTTCTTCAACCGATTCTCTTGAGAAATCTCCCACTTCTTGTTCAACAAGCTGCGGACAACAAGCAAAGCATGGCATTCGACCAGAATCTCGCTTTGAACCAATCTCAAGATACTGGAATGGTTTGGGACAAAACTTATTTTTTAAATTCATGGAGAGTTCTCCTTGGTAAAGAGAACTGGTAGGACGTTTTTAAGTGATTGTCCTCGTTTATGATCGAGTTTTTGACTGAATAAAATGAAATCTAAATATCTTTCACCTGTTTTCAACTTTAAGGTTTCGTCTATTAGGGCGTATAGGTTTCTCAAGTGCTTTAAGTTTTCCTCATTTAAGGGAAAATTGTTAACCTTAAAAAAAGTTTGGATTTCATCTCTCGTTTTCTCAATTAATTCTCGATGTAAGACTTCGAGAGTAAGAGCAGAGGGGGCATAAAGAGGATTAAATTCAGGAATTATCATTTCAGCGTTGAGCTGAGCTGTTGTAAATTTTAGAAGCTCTGGCAATCCTAAAAATGCGTAAGCGCTTAATGTTGTCACGAGTCTCATTTTAAATTGAGACTGATTTGTGAGTTTTTGAAATTTCATGAGATTTGCTTGAACCTTGTTCCAATCGCATCCGTAACGAACATATTCGGCCAATTTTCCGACAGCATCAATGCTGCAATAAAATGAAATTTTCTTAAAACGCTTAAGCTCATTCAATAAGTGTTCTGGATAAGTCGTGGCGTTAGTATAGAAACTTAATTCGATTTCAGAGGCTCTTGGATGAATCGCCATTTTTTTAACTAAGAATTCTACATAGGGTGAAAGAAACGGTTCTCCACCTGTAATCTTCATTTCAGATAAATGATCCAATAAATTTTCAAGTAAACCATTATCTTCAACCAAATGGCTTAACTTTTCAGTATTAATAAAAAATTCGGGATCATCAGGACGCACAAGTCCTAGCTTCTCCCATTCCTGAGCTATTTTTACCGAGTAACGAGGGTGGCACATGCGACAAGCGAGATTACAGATATTGTCTGTAGAGTAGTGAAAATGTTTGATTTTTACTTCGATGGAACCATCTGGTTGAATTGATGGAGCTATTAGTTCTAAGTCAGAATGAAACTCTCTTAGGTACTCCATACGAGGAGAATGACCTGATAAGCTTTCGGATTTATGACAATTCTTACAAGCTGCAGGAATTTTATTTGAAAGCATTTCTAATCGAACTTGTTTGAGATAGTTGCTATTGATGATTTCAGAAACGTTTTTCACCTGAGTAAAACGTAGAGGCTTTCCAGTTGAATCCTTAATCATATCTCGTTGAGAGATGTGACAACAAAGGCGAACACTTTGATCACTTTCAACGCTCAAACCGATAAATGGCATTGGGCACACGAATTTATATTTCATGTGTCATACTCTCAATCTCCAAAATGATAAACCAGTTGTGCTCCGGCATACCAGATATTCTCTTTGAATTGATAAGATGCATTTAATCGATTTTTAAAATCCTCAGAAGTTTCCCAGTTCACAATTCGATAGGAGAGAAGAGGCCCAAAACTTACATGAGTATTATAGTGAAAACTGTATGTGAGATAAGTCCAATATTCCTGAATAGTATTTTCTCTGGATTCCAAGGGTATAGAGAGTTCTTCGATAAGGGTAAGATGACTCTTTGAAAAGAAGTAAGAAGCTCCTATTCGAGGTTTTAAAAAACTTCGACCAACGGTTGAATTCTTTTCATAAGTAAGGCGTAATTCATAGGTGGATTTTTCATTAATAAAATCTTTATAAGATAAATCAGTAATCCAAATGTCTTGGCCTTGAGTCGTTCTATCTTTCCAATGCCAAGTTGAATCCTTAATCCAGTCTTGGTCATGACGAAGTCCGTAACTTCTTTGATAAAATAATCCCCATTTCATATGCCGTGAAAAACCTTTTCGAGTTCCTATTCGTAAACTTTGAAATGCCTGACTCTCTTCCCATTCTGAAAATTTAAGTTCAGCTAAATATTGCCAAGATCTTTGTATCCAAAAAACACGCGCTTCTGCCAAGGCTTGAACTTTCTCATTATGACGAGTCGGAATATTTGCGGCAATCGCTAGAGATGAAAAAAATATTAAGAAAAAACTTAATATTTTAGTCATAATCTCTTCCCAAAAGGTCTGTATAAGCTTCCTCAATAGATACTTTGTTTTCTAAGTCGCTACTGTTCTCATCCATTGACCAATTTAATTTTTTTGTCCAAGCAAGAGGCTTGGGAGCAGACATTGAATCTTTCTTGACTCCTATTCCTTCACCGGCTTTTACCATGGCTTTTGCTTTTCTCGTCTTTGCTTCTACTAGTCCTTCATTTACGCACATCCAAACATCGTCTTTAGGATTCTTACCATAGGAAACAAAAAATTCAGTTCCACGTACTCCCAGTGAGACCTGTCGGGTTTTAACCTTGAATTTTTCTTTGGATAGTTTTTCGTTGAGAGCTTTTTTAATCTTGAAAAAAGCTGAGCCTGAAATCAAACTGACCGTCGTCGGTCTCTCTTTTTTCGCCTCTTCAACTTTTATTTCTGTGTTTTCATTTATCTTTACCTTGCTTGAATCATTGAGTTCAATGATGGCGAGAGACTTATCCATGACTTTGATCAAGTCATTATTTGAAAGCTTGGCCCCTTTTACGGTGGCTTTGCCATTTACTAAAACTTCACCTTTGACAAACTTTACCTCTGAAGCCAAAAGAGAACACGAGATAAAAAGAGCGAACGAAAATATCCGATTCATTTGGTCTCCAATACACAAAATATTCTCTCTATTATATCGTGAATTAATTAGCTACAGATGGTTTTTTTCAATTTCTATGACTTGTTCAAGTGATTGATGATGAAATTTAATCGCCAAATCTCCAAGTGAAACGGCCAATTCAGGATTGATCGTTTTTAGAGTCCCTTTCTTATCAAAAGATAGGTGAGTATTTTGTTTTTCGATCTCTTCAAAAGAGATGTTGGCGACAAATTCGGCATGTTCAAATCCCGCAATTGTCGTCTTGCCCATTTTGGGTGCAGGCACTTCAACGAGCGGAATCGAATAATGTTGAAAAAGTATGGGTTTAAATAATTTGTAAGTACTGATCATTCTTCCATTAACATCACTTTCAATGAGTAATTCTCCGTATGTTTCAAATGTCTTCTTCATTTCTTGATAATGAGATTCGCTGGAAGTTCTGTAGCAGATATGATCAATCTTCCAATCGTGAATCTGAACTGAGTTTTCTTTAATAAGATTAAAAAGCTTTGATAAAAATTCTTGAGCTTGTTGATGCATTTTTCACCCATGAGCAAAAAAAAAGCCGGATTGGGTTAAATCCGGCTTTAATATGATTCACTCCGAAGAGATTACCACCTAAGTATTTTGAAAATGGATTTATACGCCTTTTGAAAAATGAAA
>Ga0100403_1002755_pt1 | contig 13610 bp, 6 predicted proteins | sample CryGeymet201501t_FD_83663 | JGI IMG/M metagenome (GOLD analysis project Ga0100403, IMG submission 83663) | Groundwater microbial communities from Crystal Geyser aquifers in Utah, USA - Crystal Geyser metaG 2015-01t | ecosystem: Environmental > Aquatic > Deep subsurface > Groundwater | place: USA...
CCTAAAACGATTCCAAACGGAGGCGTATATGCTTTGTCGAAAACTAACTCTGCAGGGCCGTCGCAGTCGGATCAGAACTTTCGATTTCAGGGAGAAGTGTTTCATCCAGGTCAACCCAACCACTGGAAAACTACTATCAACGGGATGGCGCGGCTAGCTAAAGCGGATCGCTTCGAGACCCGCGGCGGACCGCCTTGGATGCGACGCTTTCACGAAGATGCACCCTTCAAGCGCATGACCAATGCTTGGCTAGATACTTCCGGCAAATCGACCGAGCGCTGGTATGTCGTGCAAACCGATACGCCCGTCATCCAACGCTGCATCCTCATGACCACCGACCCCGGCGACCTTGTGCTCGACCCGACCTGCGGCTCCGGCACGACCGCCTATGTGGCGGAGCAATGGGGGCGGCGCTGGATCACCATAGACACGTCCCGCGTCGCCATCGCGCTCGCCCGCTCCCGCCTCATGGGCGCGCGCTACCCGTTCTACCTCCTCGCCGACAGCCCGGAAGGCCAGCGCAAGGAGGCGGAGATCACGCGGCAGGCGCCGAAGACCGGGCCGACCCATGGCCGGCTCCGGCAGGGCTTCGTCTATGACCGCGTGCCGCACATCACGCTGAAGAGCATCGCCAACAATGCCGAGATCGACGTGATCTGGGAGCGGACGCAGCCGGCCGTGGAGGATGCCCGCGCCGCGCTCAACGCCGCGCTTTCCGGCCACGCCGCCCCCTTCCGCGTGGAGACGGGCGGGCGCGCGGGGAAGGCGATCGACTTCACCGCGAAGGGCGAAATCACCCTCCCCTCCGGCGAGCCCGCCCCGGCGGGGGGCTTCATGGAATGGGAAATCCCGCGCGAAGCGCCGGAAGGCTGGCCCGCAGCCGCGAAGGCCGCGCTCGCCCGCTTCTGGGAGGCGCGGATCGCCCGGCAGCGGGAGATCGACGCCTCCATCGCCGCGAAGGCGGAGTTCGAGTTCCTCTATGACAAGCCCTTCGCCGACAACGCCAAGGTCCGCGTCGCCGGGCCCTTCACGGTCGAAAGCCTCTCCCCCCACCGCACCCTCGCCGTGGACTGGGACGACGAGCTGATCGACCTGACGGAGGCCGCCGCGGGGAAGCGGAAGGCTGAGGCGGCGGGGGGCGATTTCGACGCCATGATCCTCGAAAACCTCCGCGCCGCCGGCGTGCAGCAGGCCCATAGAGAAGACCGTATCTCCTTCACCGCGCTCAAGGGCTGGCCCGGCCGCTACATCGCCGCGGAGGGAATCTTCATGGAGGGCGAGGCGCAGAAGCGGGCGGGCGTGTTCATCGGCCCGGAATTCGGCACGGTCAGCCGCCCCGACCTCGTCGCCGCCGCGCGGGAGGCGGCGGAGGCGGGGTTCGACGTGCTCATCGCCTGCGCCTTCAACTATGACGCCCATTCCGCGGAATTCGACAAGCTCGGCCGCGTGCCGGTGCTGAAGGCGCGGATGAACCCCGACCTCCACATGGGCGCCGACCTCGCGGCCACCGGCGCCGGCAATCTCTTCGTCATCTTCGGCGAGCCCGACATCCGGATCGAGGAGGCCGGCGAGGGCATGATCCGCGTCCGCGTCTTCGGCGTCGACGTCTTCAAGCCGCAGACGGGCGAGGTCGTCTCCGAAGGGGTGGACGGGATCGCGCTCTGGATGCTCGACACCGATTACAACGAGGAAAGCTTCTTCGTCCGCCACGCCTATTTCCTCGGCGCGAACGACCCCTACAAGGCGCTGAAGACGACGCTGAAGACGGAGATTGACGAGGAGGCCTGGGAAAGCCTCAATTCCGACGTCTCCCGCCCGTTCCCGAAGCCGGACTCGGGGCGGATCGCGGTGAAGGTGATCAACCATCTCGGGGACGAGGTGATGAAGGTTTTTGCTGTCTGATGGGAGGGGAAAGATGGGCGGTAAGAATGGCGGGACGAAGATGTGGTGTCCGACCTGCAAAGCTGTAACCGTCTGTAGCGCTTTAAGTCCTGCACTGCTCGGAAAGAAAGGTGACCGAAGACGATACTTCACATCTCATGAAGACGTTCATTGGTTCCGGCGCGGCAGAGAGTGCCATAAGTGCTGGAACAAGTTTGTAACGTCAGAAGTCGCAGAATCTTTCTTAAACGAACTTGTAAATCTGCGAAATGAACTCACAGCAATTAAGAATAAAGCTCAGCAGTATCAAGAAGACGCAGAGAAGGCGCGAAAATCTCTTGGCGAATTCGCAGATAAACTTAAGTCATTGAATGCGCTGAAGTAGTGAACTTCCGCATCGCCGCCACCTTCACCGACAGCCTCGCGCGCCTCACCGCGCAGGAGCAGAAGGCGGCGAAGACGGCGGCGTTCGACCTGCAGATGAACCCGGCGCAGCCCGGCCTTTCGCTCCACCGGCTGGAACGGGCGAAGGACCCGAACTTCTGGTCCGTCCGCGTCAACGCCGACATCCGGCTGATCGTCCACCGCTCCGAGGCGGACATGCTCCTCGCTTATGTCGGCCATCATGACGACGCCTATCGCTGGGCGGAGCGGCGGCGGATCGAGCGGCACCCGGCCACCGGCGCGATGCAGCTTGTGGAGATCCGGGAGCGGATCGAGGAAGTCGTCCGCCCGGCCCCGGCGCCGGCGGAGCCACCCGCGCCTCCCCTCTTCGCCAATCTCCGGAAGGTCGAGCTGATGGGCTTCGGCGTGCCGGAGGACTGGGTGGAGGATGTGCGCGCGGCGACGGAGGAGACGCTCTTCGACATTCTCGCCCACCTGCCTCAGGAGGCGCAGGAAGCGCTCCTGAAACTCGCCGTCGGGGAAGCGCCCGAACCGCCGGCCCCGGCGCCGGAAGCGGCGGACCCCTTCGCCCATCCGGACGCGCAGCGCCGCTTCCGCGTCATGACGGATGTGGACGAGCTGCGGCGCGCGCTGGATTTCCCGTGGGAGAAATGGGCCGTCTTCCTCCACCCGGCGCAGCGCGCGCTGGTGGAGCGCCGCTTCGCCGGCCCCGCCCGCGTCTCCGGCTCCGCCGGCACGGGCAAGACAGTCGTCGCCCTCCATCGCGCCGCGCATCTGGCGCGGAGCGACCCGGCGGCGCATGTGCTGCTGACCACTTTCTCGAAGGCGCTGGCGAACGCGCTGAAGGCGAAGCTGGTGAGCCTCGTCTCGTCCGAGCCGGGGTTGGAAGGTCGGATCACGGTGAAGGCGCTCTCCGCTGTGGGCTACGACCTCCATACGGAAGCCTTCGGCCAGCCGCAGATCGCCGCGCCCGCGCTCCTCTCCTCGCTCATCGCGAAGGCGGCGGAGGGGAGCGGCTTCTCTCCCCAGTTCCTCGCCGGCGAGTGGAGCGACGTGGTGGACGCCTGGGGGCTGACGACATGGGACGCCTATCGCGACGTGCCCCGCCTCGGCCGAAAGACCCGCATCGGCGGGCGCCAGCGGGAGGCGCTCTGGTCGATCTTCGCGAGCGTGCGGGAGGGGTTGAAGGCGCGCGGCGTGACGACCTGGGCGGGCGTCTTCGCCCGCCTGACGGAGAGGCTCGAAGCCGTTGCGCCCCGCCCCTTCACGCACGCGGTGGTGGACGAGGCGCAGGATCTCGGCGTGGCCGAGGCCCGCTTCCTCACCGCACTCGGCGCCGGGTCGCCGGAGGCGCTCTTTTTCGCCGGCGATCTCGGGCAGCGGATCTTCCAGCAGCCCTTTTCCTGGAAGTCGCTCGGCATCGACATCCGAGGGCGTTCGCACACGCTCAGGATCAACTACCGCACCTCCCACCAGATCAGGAGCCATGCGGACCGGCTCTTGCCCGCCTCGGTCTCCGACGTGGACGGCAACGCCGAGAGCCGGGGCGGCACGATCTCCATCTTCGACGGGCCCGAGCCGGATGTGCGGCTCTCTAAGACGGTCGAGGCGGAAGTGGAGGAAGTCGGCCGCTGGATCGCGGCGCTTCTGGCGGACGGCGTGCAGCCGGGCGAGATCGGCGTCTTCGTCCGCTCCGTGGAAGAGCTGCGGCGCGCCCGCGTTGCCGTGAAGGCGGCCGGCGCCGCCGCCGTCGAACTCGGGGAGCGCATCGAGGCGGCGGAGGGGGCGGTCGCCATCGCTACGATGCACCTCGCAAAGGGCCTCGAATTCCGCGCTGTCGCCGTGATGGCCTGCGACGACGACGTGATCCCCGCGCTCGACCGGATCGAGCGGGTGGCCGACGAGGCTGATCTTCAGGAGGTCTACGAGACGGAGCGGCACCTTCTCTACGTCGCCTGCACGCGCGCGAGAGACCGGTTGCTAGTTTCGGGGGTGGCGCCGGGGTCGGAGTTTCTGGGGGATTTGGGGTGAGGGGCGTGACGGTACGTGGCAGATCAGAACCGCCAGCTTGGTTCAGGAAGCATCTGCGATCCGCCAGAGCAACTCCGGGTCCCCGCCCGTTCCTTCGAAGAACGCGATCAGCTCTTCCACGAAGTCCCTGTTTCGTTTGGCCTGAGCGGAGCCTCGCGCCGTCGCCTGCAGGCGTTCTCTCGCGCGCTCGAGCTCCCTGACAAGATCGGCGGCGACCGGGTCCTTGCCGACGACGAGAGCGTAGGGCTCTCGCTCCCGATAGCGGAGCATGCCCGACAGTCCCTCGATCACGTAGACGAACGCCCTCTTGTAGTTTCGCGCCCGGTTCAGCTCGCGAAGTTCAGCGAGGAGGAGCCTCGATAGCCGTGTGGCGAGCGCCGCGTCCAGCGCAAGCGGCGCTTCCTTCCTTCGGGACAGGATGTAGGAGAGCGCGGCGAACGTATCCATGTTCGGCACGGGGCGCTCGGCAAGAAGAGAAAGCGCCTGACGCACGCGGCGTTCCCCCGAAACCGTCCTGCCGGCGGCGAACTGGATGATTCTCTGCGCCGTGGTCATTGCGAAGAGGGGATGAGGCCAGCCCATGTTGTGCGCGGCGAGCGCCTCCAGGATATGGTCTTGCAAACGCTCCGGGCAGCGCGTGAACGTCCAGGCGAGGCAGAGAAAGCCCCTGTTTTCCTCCGTCACGTGGCCGGCTGCGATGCGCTCCTCGAGGGTTCCGGCGATCCCGGCCATGCGCGCCTCGAAGGCGAGGCGCCAGCGTTCGGGAAGGTCGCCCGGCAGTGCGCCGTCGGTGCTGATCGGATGGAAACGAGGCCGCCTCCCCGCTGTGGCGACAGAGGCGCGCCGCTGGTCGCTGAGGGCCCCGTAGAGATCGTCCTCATCGCCATCCTCGTCGAGCACGACTCCCACGCCGCGCCAATTGTAGGTCTCCCACTGCCCGGTCCAGAAGCCGGCATCCGCTGGCTCGACGACCGGGACCGGGAACTTCGGCGCCTGCGGTTCGAGCGTTCGAAGAATCTCGTCCGGCGTCCGCTCGTCCACCTCCAGCGTCTCCCAGTCGAGCCGTATCGGATGATCGCGGAGGGGCTCCCAATCGGGCGAGGTCGCCACAAGGCGTGCCCATGACTGGCCGGGGAGCTGCCGGAGCTGCAATTCGACCGACGCCTCGCGATCCGCAGCCTCGTCGAATTCCTTCGCCCAGCTTCGAACTTCATCGTCTCCCTTCAGTACATAGAAGCGCGTTTTCGCCTGCCCTTTGCGGATCGAGAAACCCTTCAACGCGCGAGACACGAACTCCTCGTTCGCCGGAACGTGCCGGCCCTTCGGCGTCAGCATTTCCCAACGCGCGCCTTCCGGCGTCAGCACAGCAAGAGAGATGGGCTCCAGCCTATCCAGATAGTGAGGCAGCCCGCGCTCCAAGACCCGCGCCGCGCGCAAGGCGCCGCGCGCAGCCCAGTCCGATCCGCCGAGCGTCACGGCGGGCAACCGCGTTGCGACGAGGTCGCGAAGTCGCTCCGCGTAGGCGCCGCCGAGAGGCGTGATCAGGACTGTCGAATCGCAATCGTCGGGAAAGGGCGCGAGCGCTACGGCGGGCAGGATCGACGCAGGCGGGAGATGTGGCGCTTCGATCCTGATCCAGCCGCCAAAATTGCGGCGAAGAAGCTCCTCCTGCCCAACTCCACACATACCGCACAAGAGATGGTGAGGGAGCCTGCTCCTCTCGGTCTTTCCTTCGGCGAGCTCGGGGTGCAAGGGCCGGATGGCCTCCTCGGCGCGAGAGAACGCTGCTTGGAGGCCAAGTTCCGGCCAGATCAGCGAACCGTATCCCTCCCGTAGCGGGGCGAGATGGTCGGCGTAGCCATCGGCCTCCGCGAAACGCAGGCGTTGCGACTCGAAGCCGTCCGCACTGTGCACGAGAACACGCAAGGCGTGGCCGTTCTTCGGGCGCAGAACGCCGCGCGCACAGGCCTCGTGAAAGATCGCTACGCTTCGCCACAGGAGTCTCGCATGCGGCGCCCTTCGTCCGCGCAGCGCGGCAAGGAACCTCCCCTGCGCTCCCTCGGCGAATTCTGGGCGGTCCGGAACGGCCAGCATGACGCTTTCCGCCTCCCTGGTGAGCGCTTCAGCGGCCGCTAGGAGACGCGGCGGATCTTCGGTCTCGGATGTTCCCAGAACAAGCCGACGGATCGCGTCGCGCAGTGCGACCCTGCGCACGGGATCGCCGATTTCGCCCCATCCCACGCCGCGGCCGTGCGGCGCCAGCATTGCCTGAGGCCCGCCCACGAAGCCTCCCTCTCCAAGCGCGATGACCACCCCGCCGACGCCGCCTTCCACTGTGTGCGGATCCGCCAGCGCGACGTCGTGGTCTTCAATATCCCAGTCACGGGTGCCGAAATCCCGCCATCCGTCCAGTGAAAGGCCCATCCAGCGTCTCATGGCGCCGCGTCCGACATGATGGTTCGTTCGAGAGCGCTGGAGAGATCGGCAAGGCCGTCGCGGAGCCCTGAGCCGACGACCCCGAGACCGATCACCGACGCTCGCCCACTCTCTTGATGCGCGCTGCAATCTGCGGGCCTAAGGACGATCCCGCGGCTGAGGCTCGCGGTTCCTCCCATCTGTCTCTTGCACGCAGCGATGGCGGCGTCGACCTCGCCGGCTTCACCCTGTGGAAGACCAGCGGTCTTGTCCCAAAGCGGCCAGATCGCAACGAGGCTTTCGCTCTTGTCCGCTTGTGTGATGGACTGAAATTTCAGCCAGAGAGGCGCCGCCATCGTTCTGCGCCAGTCTGTCGATGACTGAAACTTGGCCCGATACTGCACCTCGGCGACAACCCCGAGATCGGGCATATAAATCGTAACGAGCGGGTTCGCTGCATCGACCCAGGCGCCGCGCTCCTGTTCCTCTCGAAACCGGACTGGCGCAGCAGCGAGCAGCCGGGTGCCGGGGCGGGAGATGAGAGCGACGACGACGGCGAGGGCGCAGAACTCCTCCCAGCTTCGCGCCTGCCAGCGCCAGAGCTCATCTTCGACAAGAGCGTTGCGTCTGAGTTCCCCCCAGGCTCTCCAGATCCTGCGATAACGGTCATCTTCGAGAAGGACGAAATTCGGCGTCGCGTCTGCATCGGCCTTGCGCACTCCAAGCGCGACGAGGTCGCGCGCGAGGTTTCTGCAGCGCCGCCCGAATTCGGCGACCTTTCGCGCCCGCTCACTGGGTTTTCGACTGGCGTTTCTGCGCCCGTAGTCTCGCGCATGGGCCGCCGCCAACTCGGCATAGGCGCGGAGAACGCGGTTTTCTAGCGTATCGAAGTTCTCTTCCCGGACGACAGCGAGCAGGCGCTGCGCATCGCCCGCGCGCTCCGCGAGCGTCTCGCCGGGTTGCCGCGCCGCCCAGATCATGCTGCGGCGATCCATCTCCTGCACGCGAGAAACGGGAATTCGCCGATGCGTCCGGCGCAAGATTCGCCGAAGGGTTCGTTCGAGTTCGTCGATGACCCGTGCGAGTGCCCGCGCCTGCTTGACGATAAGGTGCATGTGAGGCGGACGATCCTCATCGCTCATCCAGCGATCGCGAAGCCTGGTCCATAGTTCAGCCGGGTCGGCGAGGCTGACCTCCATGTCTTGAATCCGGTCCCAGACATGTGAGGCGCGGTCGGCGAGCGCAGCGGCGGCGCGCTCCGCGTCATTCGTCGGCTCGGCCCCGCGCCGCCACTGTAGAGGTGCATCCGGCTGGAGCAGTCGGACTGCTCCGGGCAGCAGCAGGGGCGCCGAGCCGGCCGGCAGCGGCATCAGGCCGAGCCACCCGTCGAAGCCTTCAACCGGAGTGGCGTAGTCGGGCCGGCCGTTTACAGGCACCGGGCGCTTCGCGCCGTCGCGAAGCCAGAGGGAGCCGCCGTGCCCGGTCGGGACGGAGAGCGTCGTTTCTGCCGCCTCGCCAGTATTCTGCACAAGTAGACTGCGACTGGAGAGAAACCCGCCCCACGGCCTCGTCCAGAGTTCCGTCATCGCCTCAGCTCCGCGTCAGGCCGCGCCAGCTGAAGAGGTTGGTCGAGTCCTTCTGGCTCGCCGTCAGCGCGTTCAGTCTCTCCGCCAGCGGCTCGTCGTTCAACTCCTTGCCAATCAACATCGCAAGCCGCTCGAAGGCCGAGAGGTTGGACTCGATCTCCACCCCCCGGAGCCGCGGCAGAATGCGAAATTCCACTTGGTCCGCCAGCGCCGCCCGAATGTCGATTTCCCGTCCCAGATCCGGCGGGGGATAGTTGGCGCAGTAGGCGTAGATCGCGTCCCGCGTCCGGTAGCCGATCGGCCTGCCGAAGCCTTCCATCAACACGGCGATTTCCCCCGTGGCCTTGTCCACCTGGGAGCGCTGGCTCGCCGACAGGTCGCCGAATCCCTTCACCCAACCGCGCCATTCCTCGAATCTCTGGGCCTCGGGTTCAGGTTCCGGAGCCGTGCCGGACTGCGCTGCGCCTTCCAGTTTCGCCGGCGCCGCGAATTGCAGGATGTTGCCCCGGTCCATGACCTTGGGAGAAATCGCCTGCGTGCTCTCGTCATCGTTCATCGTGCCGGTGAAGAGAACATTGTGGGAGGGGAAGAGCCGCAGGTCCCGCCCGAGGCCGCGGATGTCGATAGGGATCGTCGCGTCGAGGCGCGGCTTCGCGTCCTTCCTGTAGGGATCGCGGACCTCGAGACGGCTCAGGAATTCGGAGAAGTAGTATTCGATGCGCGCAAGGTTCATCTCGTCGAGAAGCACGAGCGCCATGTGGTCGCCTTTCATCGGCGGCAATGACTTCTTCTCCCCGAGGTCCACGCCTGAGAGCGCCGCCGTATCCGCCGGGTCCATGAAGGCCAGAAGGCGCGCAAGGTCCGTGGGCCGGAACCGCTTCTCGATATAGTTGTAGAAGCCCAGCATATCCTGCGGACTGTCCCAGCGCGGCTCGACCGCGATCTGCAGGAAGTGGATGCCAAGCGCCTCCGCATAACGCCGTGGCAGGAGGCTCTTGCCGGTCCCGGAGACGCCGGCGAGCACGGTGATCTGCGCGAAGTCGTTGATCTTCAGGGCGGTGTGGAAACCCTTCAGGGTTCGCTCGTGATAGTTCAGGCCGTGCGCCCGCAGATAGCCGGAGACATGGTGCAAGGCCTCCGCCTCGGCGCGCTTTCGTTTCGCTCCGCGCAGGGCAGGCGGCGATGCGAGGCAGTTCGGCGGGGAGAGGAGCTCTCCTAGCAGTTCGCGTTCGGGGAGCGGTCCGCCCGGACCGTCGACCCCGGGGATGGGAATGGAACTGAGCTCCCTCTTGAGCTGTTCGATCTGCGCTTCGAGCGCAGCCTTCTGCGCCTCGAACGCCCGCAGCGCCAGCTGCGCCTCCTGCATCGCCATCCGCGCCGCCGCAGCTTCGGAGATTGTCTTCTCCGTCTCCTGCCTCAGCGGAGCGAGGGCCGCCTGCAGGCGCTGGGCTTCGCCGTGAAGCTCGGAGATGCGAGCCTGCATCTCGGCGAAACCACGCTCGGCCAGGCGCGCCTCCTCGATGATGCGGAGCGCGGCGTCCCGTTCCGCGCGCAGCGGCGGAAGGGAAGCCTCAAGACCGGCGAGTTCGGCGCGGGCGGCCTCCGCGGCCGCCTTCGCCTCTTCCTCCTGACGGGCGATGCGGGCGAGCGCCTCTTCGCCGCGCCGCAGCTCCTGCTCCATCCGCTCGTGATCGCCGCGGACGGCGTCCAGCGCCTGCTTCGCCTCAGCATAGGCGCCGGCGGCCTCCGCGGCGAGGCTCTGAACCTCGCGGATCTCATGGCGTGCGTCTTCAAGGGCGGCATATTCGGCGCGGAGAGATTCGAGCATCGCCTGAAGCGCAAGCACCTCCACAGCGACGCGATCACGTTCGCTGACCTTCTGATCCAGCGAGCGTATCTCTTCCTTCTTAGCTTCGATCCTCTCCGCGAGTTCAGCGTTCTCGGCGACAAGCCGCTCGTTCTTGACTGCGTCCCCGAGCCGGGCGCGGCGGATGTAGTAGCTGATTGCTACGACTGCTGCGACAATCGCCAAAACCGCGCTAAGTAGGAAGGCGGCCAGAACAAGTTCGGTAGAACCCGAGTTCATTGTTCCGTCCTCGGATTCAATTCGTCATTCGAGCGGGAGGGAGGGAGAAGACTGTCGAGTTCCCTTTGCTTCTCTTGAATCTGCCGTTCCAGTGTCGCCAACGTCTCACGCCGTTCACCTAACCGGTCGAGTTGGGTTTGAAGGTCTGTGAGATCGTCGCGTAATTTTCTAACCTGCGCTCTAACCGTCTCACGTTGTGTCTCCACGACGGCCAGCGCCTGCCTCGCGGCTGTCTCTTGTTCGCCGAGAGACGCTACAGAAGGTTCGAGTGAAGCAAGGCGCGCTTCGAGTCTCTTGACTGCGGCGCGCATCTCCGCCTCGCGCGCAGCCTCGGCGGCGGCACGTTCGCGGGCGTCATCGACTTGACCTTGCAACGATTTCACCTGCTCGCGCAGTTTTCCTGTCTCAGCCAACATGCGATCCAACTCGCTCACTCGCTCGCCAATCCGGGCGTCGATGCCGATGAGCGCCTGTCGTGCTGCTTCGAGGTTCGAGACTTCGGTCTTGAGCGCCCCAATCTGCCCGTCGGTCCGCATTAGTTCAGCTGTCGCCAACCGCAGGCTCTCTTGGACTTCCTGTGTCTTCCGCCGAGCCTCATCAGCGGTCGCCTCTTCCACCGTGATTGCCGCTGCGCGAGCCAGGGCCGCCTCTCTCTCGGCGATGGCCTGCGCTTTCGCCGCCTCCAATTCAGCCAAAACGATCTGCGCGGCCCTCACTTCCGCTGAAACGGCCTCCAGATCAGCACCAAGCGCGCCCCTCTCTCTACGGAGCGCCGCCACATCCTGCTCAATGCCTTGTTGCTCCGACTTTAACGCCGGAAGGGCAGCCTGCGCTTCAGCCCAGACCTTCTCCGCCTCCACCCTTCGCGCCTCTGCTTCCGTCGCGCGCCGCCCCGCGTCTTCGGCGGCTGAGGTCAGCCCCGGAAGGCGCGCCTGCAGATCTCGTTCCCGCTCCTCGGCGTCATCCTTTCTCCTCGCAACTTCGGCAAATTTGTCCTGCTCGCCCGCGAGCACCTGCCGGGCATCGTCAATTTCGGACTTCAGCGTCTGCAGTCGGCCAATTTCAGTTTCCGCTTCTTGCTGCGCGGCGTCCCTCGCCAGTTCCGCCGCCTGCTTTTCCTCGCGCGCCTTGTCCGCATCCCTCGAAGCACTCGCCCTGGCCGCCTCTAGCTGCGAAATGGTTTCTCTGAGCTCCGCGATCTGGTTTCGCGCCGCACTCTCTGTCTTATTGAGCGAATCGATCTGCTCTTGAATAACCTTCTTCGCCGCCTCGGCTGCTGCTTTCGCCCGGTCAGCTTCGGACTGCGCCGCTTCGGCGGCTATTCGTGCATCGATAGCCTCGGCCCGCTGCCTCTCTCGTGCCGCAAGATCGGCGACATTCCTTTGCGCCGTGTCAGCCTCGGCCCTGAGTTGATTCCGTTGCTCGGTCAGGTTTGCGATTTCCGTTTCGAGTGACCGCTTGCGCTCTTCGTCGACCGCAACACTCTGCTCCCTGCGCAGGACGCTCGTCTCCCGCTCCGTCAGGGAAGTGCTCAGGCTGTTGTTGAGAAAGAAGAGCAAGAGATTGAGCGCCACCACCACGACCGCTAGCGCGAGCGTCAACCCAATCCAAAGCCGCGAAGATCGCGCCTCAGCGCCCGAGGTCCCGTTCGATCCGGTCAAGGCATCCCCCTATATCTCGCTCCAATTCGTGCACCCAGAAACGCAACACTTTCCACCCGCGCGCAGTCAGCTCCCGGTCGCGAAGCCGATCCGACACCTTTCTGCCGCCATCCGGCCCTTCATGCCAGCGGCGACCATCCACTTCGACGTCGAGTTTCGCGCCCTCCGGATCGACAGCGAAGTCGAGATACCGGGTTCCGACCGGATATTGAGGGAGGGGCTCCAGGCCGCGCGTCCGCATCGCAGTGTCGAGCCGCCGCTCCCAGATGGAGTCGAATGGAGCGCGCGGCGGAGACCACGGGGTCGTCGCGCGCTCCGCCAGCCGCGCGATGTGCTTCACGCCGCATCGCTTCGCGAAGTCGAGGTCCCCGACGACGAGGCAGAGCGCCCGCGCCCGGCTGACCGCGACATTGAGGCGCTTTCGATCGCGCTGAAGGAAAGTGAGGGCGCTGGGCGGCGCCCCGGCGGAGATCACAGGCGAGAAGAGGATCACATCCGCCTCGCCCCCCTGAAAGCGGTCGATGGTCGATATGCGCAATGAGAGACGGCTCCGTTCCGCCTCGCTCAGGCGCTTGCGAACGGCGCGCTCTATCCGCGCGACCTGCGCGTTGAACGGGGAGAGGACGCCTGCCTCCCCGTCGAAATCCGCCTCCTTCGCGAAGCCGGCCAGAAGCTCGGCGATCTTCTCCGCCTCCTGATCGTTGATCGTGCCGCCGTCCTCTCGGCGCGCTGAGCCCTTCACATCTTCCCAGGCAAGCCCGGGTTTGTAGGAGCGCGGCGTCCGGAGTTCATCCTCCCAGCGCCGGCCCGTCAGCCCCTTTCCTACATAGAACTCGCCGGAGAGGTAATCGACGATGGAAGGCGCCGATCGGAACTGGTCCGAGAGGAAGAACCGATGGGCGCCCACTCGCCTCGCGGCGAATTCGAAGAGGGAGTTGACGCTCTGCGCGAAGAGGGCGCGCCCCTCCTTCGGGAGACCGGCGGCGTCCATCAGCGCATGCTCCGCGTCGCGCCCGATCTGGGGAATGAAGGTCAGCTGCATAGGGTCGCCAACGATGACGGCGTTCCGCGCCCGAGCCATGAGGGGCAGGGCCGAGGCGATGTCGCACTGGCTCGCCTCGTCGAAGATCACGTAATCAAAAAGGGCCGGCTCCAGAGGCGCGCGCGACGGCACTGAGAGCGCGCTGATCGCCCAGACGGGGCGGTGGCGCAGCGCGGCGCGCGCATCCGCCTCGGTCATCTTGCGCGCCGAGGAGCGCCCATCGAAGTCCAGTGTTTTTGCTCTCGCCTCGAGTCGAGCCGCCTCTTCCGCGGTCGGGCGGCAAAGATCGGGCGCGAGACGGCGCAGAATCGTGCGCGCGTCCTCCTCACCTGCGCTTCCGGCGACTGTCTCTGGTGGCTCAGCTACGAGGGTCTCCAACCGGCTGATGCGCGCCTCGATCTCCGCGAGGGAGGCTGCGTCGCCCAGCTGTTCGTCGCGGCGTCGCCGGCGGCTGAGAAGGTGGCGGACGAACGCGATCATTCGGGAGAAGAACGACGACTTCG
>Ga0100403_1002757_pt1 | contig 13609 bp, 19 predicted proteins | sample CryGeymet201501t_FD_83663 | JGI IMG/M metagenome (GOLD analysis project Ga0100403, IMG submission 83663) | Groundwater microbial communities from Crystal Geyser aquifers in Utah, USA - Crystal Geyser metaG 2015-01t | ecosystem: Environmental > Aquatic > Deep subsurface > Groundwater | place...
CCAGCCAGCGAAAGAATCTCTCCTCCCATAGGGCTATTGTCCTCTTAAGTTTGCTTTCTGGATACATTAGTCCATCCTTCCGGTGAGGTGTCGTGGTCATAAGCGTTAGGGTCATCTACTGGATGATGCACCGGATGCTGCGTCGGATGCTGCGTCGGATGATGCACCGGATGCTGCGTCGGCTCTCCAATGTCGGAGTGAGGCTCTGCTTCAGATTGATGGAATAGTTCCCACAAAGTTCCTTGGAAGTGTAAGCTCATTTGGGTTCCTCCGAAGTGGTTTTTGGCTTACGCTCACTTACATCACGGTCAGTGTTCTTTTGCAGAGCTCCGCGGATCCACTCACGGTACTTCTTCGGCGGGCGGCCTTCCGCACGCTCGTTCATAGCGTATCTCTCATACTCTTTCTTCTGCATTGCCTTGCGAGCGGGGATTGCGTGTCTACGTCTCAGAGTTCTCAGGATGCCCATCTTTATTCCTCTCTCCCTTTCTTTTAGCTCAGTGTAGCGGTCCATAGGTTTGCCCATCTTCAGGGAGGAAGACCGGGTCGTCGTCATCCGAGTAGGGACCTGGGATCTTGCCTGCACTAATCGCATCCTCATAGTGCATTATCCACTTCCGGATAGCTGCGCCAAATCTGGGGTTTTCCCAAGATACCTCATCAGCGTAGGTGAGCATAGCTTGTCTGGCGTGCGGGTCATCGTCTATGCGAAGTACGAAGTACTCGGCTTCCTCTGGGATTGGTCTACCATCTGCGTAGCGGATCTCGAATTTAGTGTACAACGTATCTTCCTGTCTAAGTCCACGTTTAGGCATACGCTCCTCATTTCCTCATCTCTGTGGTCTCGGTCTGGGGATTTTTCCTCCCATTCCTCGGATGTAGGCGAAATTCTCTTCGGTCGGTTCTTGGATCTTGAAGATTCTTTCTCTACGGCCTATCAGCCGCTTCGTTGTAGTGAAGGCGTCCTCAAAATCTTTAGCCAAGATAATTCTGGCTCCTAAGGTACATTCGATGTAGTATTGCTTCAGGCTTCCCTCCTCTCCTGGAAAGCTGTCGGCAAGCCCCACGTCGGGGGAGGACCGCCTCCCCCGGTGGAGCTCCTCCCCGGCTATGCCCCTTGATCTGCTCTGTTTGCCGTCCAGCCTCTAGCCCAGGCATCACGGAATGTGGCGGATTGATTCTCTCCTTTGAATGGGTTATCGCTTAGATTCCATCCTGCATTATAGGCTTCCCATCCCTCACGGTAGGCATTTTCAGCCGTGTATTGGCCTTTCCCATATTTGTAGATATCTTCTTTCCCTTTACCCATCTTCGCTCCTCCTTAGTTGAGATATTGCTTTCCATTAAAGCCGCCGATGAATCGGAATCCGCCTGCCCCTGGAGGGGTTGCGGTTTCATCCTCGTTAATGTCCCAGCCTTTTCCCTCATTCAGGTCAGCGATTAGAGAGCGTGCGGCTAGTTCGTCCAACAAAGACTGAAAGGCCAGAATTGGGTCACTCACAATAGAGGCCCACGTTGAGTGAAGTGTAGCCAAATCTAAGTCGTCTTGCATCTCTTCAGAGGGAAATTCGTCAGTTCCATCAGGTCCGTGATAGCTCACGCTTATTTCTTCACCCGTTACCAATAATAGTTGTCCATCCTCTAATGCTGTGTAGATAGCTTCGTGACGGATAGTCATTCTTTCGTCTTCCATACAGGTGAATGCCTTTACATCTACTGCAAAGGTGAAGCTTCCTCCTGGTTGTACTATTCTTTGAGCATTGACTTTTGACACAATCTCGAGCTTCGAGAGGCCCGCCATAAGGAGTGTGTGATTGCAGTACAAGCGAGCAATAGGAGCTAATGCTAAGCTCACTTTACGGCTAAACTCTAGGGGAGATACCTCAAAGTTACTGGAGAGTGGGTTAGTGAGCATCAACAGCCCTAAATCGCCGCTTTCTGTAGCTTTTGACATATCGTGTAGTGGGGGTTTCAGCAATACGAAGATGAAGTTTTGGGTGGGCGCTGGCCCTACGATTTCATCTTTTGCATATTTTTCCAAATTAGCTTTGTGAAATCCGGAAAAACTTTGCATTACCTTTCGGATGGAGCGAGGTCCACTAGGCTTCCCGAAGCCATCGAATTCCATAAGTGACTTTTCTTCTGTCATTCTTCACTTTCTCCGGTGCTGATACGAATTAGAGCTTCCTCTGTCCGTAAGAGGGCTTTCTGAATTTGAAATCTTGCCTCAAGTAGCTGAAAATCAGGCTTCAGTTTGAGCACTTCGCCACGAGCGTAGAGATATGCTTTCCACTCTCGGGAATATACTTGCTGAGCGCTCCCTTGTCGCTGCTCCGCATTTGATCCTTTTACCTCTCCGGAAGCAAGGCCCTCAACCTGCCGGTTTTCAAATCTTTCTTTGGTGGCTGCTTCTTGGGTTAGGGAAAGCCAATACTGATATCCCAAATTCTCGTAATCTGTTTCAATCTCCAAAAATCGTTTGCGACGTTCCTCTAGAATTTCTTTGCTAATTGCCTCCATTTTACACCTTTCTTTGGGTTATTCTTTGGGTTGCTTACGCCTATAATAACGGCGTGCCTAAATTATAGCATAATATGCAAAAAATACAAGCCCTAATGTGAAACTTTTTTTCCCTCCAACAAGTTTGCCATTCGCTCCAGGTCATCCCGAGCGTAGGTAAGGTGGTCTTCAGCGTGATGTCCGTGAGTAAGCATTAGCGTTCTCTCAACTTCGGACACCTCTAATTCTCTTATTCTTTCTAAGAAAGTAGCTATTGCCATCATAATATCGTCAGATTGTTTAGCCAAAAGACGTATGTACGTCGGGTCTATTTTCATATCTCCTCCATAGTTTAGGCGATTATTCACAAAAGTATAATTTATTTAGTATAGCACTATTTTGTTCTCGGCACTAGCTTGTGGTGAGCTGCACGCTCGCAAGAATACTTGGCAGATTATTGAAGTTGGTGTATACTGTAGAGTATGGTAGAGAAATTGAGTATAAAGAAAAAACTGAAAGATCTCCCAGAAGCTTCAACCACAAAGAAGTTGAATATTCTTGCGCGGTCTACTGAGGCATTCCGTAGACACGTTCAGGACGGAACTCCTATGGAGGAGTTAGCTGAAGAATATGGTGTGAGCGTTAAAGATCTTCAGAAAGGTATTCGGGATGATCTCACTGTCTTCGCTAAAGAAATGGAATACAGTCGTGAGATTTATAGAGCTATAGAGCTACAACGTTTAGAGCAGCTTCAGAATGCTTTCTGGGATGATGCTCTTCAGGGAGATACTCGCAGCGGTCGTATGGTTCTCGCTATCATGGATAAGAGATCTAAGCTGATGGGATTGGATGCTCCCAAAGAAGTAAATATCCGCGATTGGAGGGTAGCAGTTGCAGAACTCGGCATTGAACCAGATAGACTCCTCCACACAGTTGCCGGACAGCTCAAATCCGCTGGAGGCGCTGAGATCTCTTCTTCCGCAACAGGCATTAGACAAGTTAATGGAAGAAGCCCTGAGTCAGATGAGGGCGGAGAACGAGGCTCAGGAGAGATTCAAGATATTCCGCCCGTTCCGATTCGATCCGATAGGGTACATCAAGACGTTTCTGAAGTGGACTCCCTGGTCGGGAGGTGACCGCTCTGACGGGCAGGCAGAGGTTCTCGAGGCTTATCGTTTAGCTTTGCTTCAGTTGCATGAGCGACGTGATTTTGAGCATGGTCTTATAACGGAAAAAGAGCTAACTGCGTGGAAGCCCGGTATGGTTATCAAGAATCGCTTCCGCATTGAGGCAGGTCACACAGTTGGAAAGACAAAACTCGCCGCAGGAATCTTTAGTCATTTCTTTGACACTTGCGCTCCTAGCATTATCTATAGCTTTGCTCCTACTTTGGAGCAGATTAATGATCTTTTATGGAAGGAAATTCGTGTAGATCGTAATATGAATTTGCTTCCTGGGCGTGTTTTGCAGATTCCAGAGCTTAAACTGGGGGAGAATCATTTCGCTCGGGGAAAAGCAACACAGAACTCGAAGGGAACAGGAACTGAGCGTGTTCAAGGTCAGCACGGCGAATATCTTATGTTTATCCTGGATGAAGCAGAAGGTATGGATGAATGGCTGTGGAATGGCATTGAATCTATGACCTCTGGCGGTATCGTCATCGTTATTATGCTGGCGAATCCCAGAACCAGAAGTAGTGAATTTTTCAAGCAGAGGCTTCGTCAGGATGTACAGAATTTTCGGATAAGTTGCATTGATCACCCAAACGTAATTCAAGATAAAGAGATCGTTCCTAACGCAGTTCGCCGGCAGTATGTCAATAATATGATTGACAAGCACTGCTCAATAACACCTGCGCATAATCCTGACTATTTTACTTTTGAAGTAGAATGGATGCCGGGTGTTATATTCGAGCCAAATAATGAGTTTCTGTTCCGCGTCTTAGGCATAGCTCCCAAAATGAGCAGCGATAAGACTTTCTTTCCCAGTGGTCGCTTTGAAGCTGCTCTCGATAGGAAGTCCTGGGCGCAAACTTCACTCCCCGCCTTCAATTCCAAGCAGCAGAATAAAGCTCAACTTGGAATTGACGTTGCTCGTTTCGGTAGTGATATGGGAAATGTCTATGTTCTTCGGGGAGGCCATATCTGGAGAGCCGCTCAATTTGGTCAGCAAGACTCTACAGCGTATTATCGGAAAGTCAAAGATATACTTCGTGGTCTGATGATGCTGGGCGTTACTCACGTTAGCGTTCGTATAGATGCTGGTGGTGGTTATGGCTCTGGCTTGATTGACCTCTTGCGTAAAGATCCGGAAATTCGTGAATGGTTATCTACTTTTACCTTACACGAAGTTCATTTCAACGGCAAAGCTAAAGACCAGAAAAGTTATTTCGACGTAATCACAGAGTTGTATGCGCAATCTAGCGAGGTCTTGAAGGGTTGTGCAATCAAGTTCTGCGGAGAAACTTTAGAGGGAGATCTTGTAGACCGAGAGTATGAGTGGATAAATCGTAAAGGTGTGGAAGTTCGTAAACTAACCACTAAAGAAGAGTTCAAGAATAGACATTTCCGCAGTCCAGACGAGGGAGATGGATTTTGTTTGTGTCTAGCTCCAGAATTTTTATTCAGATACCGTAATCAAAGAAAAAGTCTTAGAGCTTACTCTTCAACTAGTTCCAGGAGCCTAAAGTGAGCGATCAACGAATTATTAATATGACGTATCACGATTTTATGGAGGCTCTGAAGAAGTATTCACAGGATACTGGAGCTTCGGCCATCAAATTCTACAATGGTGATCATTGGCAAGGATCTAATAAGTGGGTTGGCCCCAGACCTGCCTTGTCAGACCCAGGAGGCAAATCGACACTTCTGGAAATTGAGCGAGGATTCGTCAGTAGGAATGCCCTCAAAGAAGTTGTGAAGCGTCATGTTTCGGGAATTTTGGGGAAACCTCTCGGATGGGAGATAGAGGGTGAATCTAAAATAGAGGAAGCTCTAAGAGTTTGGTGGACTGATAAGAAAATACAGGAAACTATTTTGCACGCATTAACGGTCGCCCTCCTGACACGACGCGGATATATGCGTTTATTCATAACTCCAGATCTTATAGATGAAACGGGTTCTATTCCTCCTATGGATCTAGAAGAAGCTCTACAGGAAGTGCATCTACAATGCACCGGTTTCGATGAAAATGATCTAATCTATGTAGAAAGTAAAGCTAGGCTCTGGCGTGAACCGCGAAGCCAAAAATTGGTAGGCTTATATCCCTATCGTGAAAAGCCAGACGGTGAATCTGCTGAGTTGAATTATCTGGAAATCACATTAGTTGATGATCAAGAGAAAACAGTTGTCGCCATTTTAACGGAATTCGGGGAGGGGACCGTTCTTCGCGGCGAAAACACAGGAATTGTAGATCTTCACGGAAATCTTACACATTTCCAGCTTTCTCTGGATCCCTTTATTACACCCCAGATTGAGGAGCAGCAAGCTCTTCTGAATCTTGCTTGCAGTATGAAGCAAAGAAATGTTGTACTTGCTGGATTTCTAGAACGTACTCTTTTCAATGCTCAGCTTCCTGGGAGTTATGAAATAGACGATAGCGGTGAAGAAACTTTCGTGCCAGACGATTTCCAAGTAGGTGCGGGGGTAACGAATCGTTTAGTAGGAATTACCTATACCGATGCTGAAGGTAATGAACGTTTGGCTAATCCTAGTATTGTGTATCGAGATCCTGTTCCTGTAACTACTTTTCTGGATACTGAGGAGTCTGCATACAAAGCTATTCTTCAAGAGACTAATCAATTATTTTCTCTCATTTCCGGGGATGCTACTCCTACGGGCGAGGCTCACAAGCAATCTCGTAATAGTTACGAGTCTAGTCTAAGACCTACAAGCCTAGAAGTAGGGAAAGCATTGAAATGGGTAGTTGAAACGGCTTACTATTTGGCAAGTTCTATGATAAGTCCTACTGCTCCGCCCACGATAAATGTAATTCCCGACGTGGAAATTGATCTCGGTCCTCTCTCCCCGGATGAGCGTCGAGTTATTATGGAGGAAAAAGAACGTGGGTTCTCCTCACTTTCCCACGCTCGGCGCAGATTGGGAGTTACGGAAGAAGAATTTTCCGGAGAAGAGGAGGAGGAGGAATTAATTTCTGTAGTTAACTCGACAGCTTCTGGAGAAGAGTCTTCGAGTGAGCTTACTCAACCTTCATAAATGGGCTTTACTTTTAGCGAACATTATGCTATACTATAAGGAGAAGTGATGTTGAAGAATCGATTTCATACACGAATGCTGTTCGAGACTCCCCGAGACGGGGGAGATGGCGGTGATGGCGGTAGTTCATCGGAAGACGATGACGATATTGTTGCCAGTTTCCAGAGATTACTTGCTCGTTACGATACTCCCGAGAAGACTGCTTTCAAGTTATATCGAGAGAACTTCGGTCAACGTGAGCAACTTCGGAAACTAGCTGCTGAGAAAGAAGCCGCAGAAGCTAAAGTAGCTGAGATGGCGGAAAAAACTCCTCCAGAAGGTTCACTTGCTCTTACTCCTGAGCAAGCGGAGATCTGGAAAACGGCAATTGCAGAGCTGGAAAGTCCGGCTAAATTGCCTGAATTGCTTGGTGAATATAAAAGTCTCCAAGCTCGTGTCGCGGAGCAGGAGCGAGATGAAATTCTTCGTGAAGTTTCCGCTGCTGCAAATGTGAAGTTTGAAGTACTGAAAGATCTGGATAAATCCCAGGGTGGACTTGTCTATGAGGTAACTCCGGCGAACGGATCAACCCTCGCAAAGGTAGTTATCAAGACACCAACTGGGGATGTAGATTTCTCGAAGTTTGCCTCTGAGACGTGGGCACATTACCTTCCCGCTCTCGAAGCCCCCGCTGGTTCTAATTTCCGTTTCCCTCGACAAAGCGCAGGAAGCCCATCTTCAGGGAGTGGTATCCTGGACAGTTTTATTCAGCGGCAGCAAGAAAGTGCTGCTGCTAAACCCAATCCTTTACGGAGGACAAACTAATGGCTTCTCGAACAAATTTTACCCCCAGCTATCTTCCTTTCGTGGTAGATGCTGGTTCGCTGGACCGCGATGGCGGACGGCAGATCGATTGGGCGAAGGTCCCAGAAACCTTCAAAAATGGCGTTGATTACACGGTCACTCTGAATGACGCCAACGCCAATGCAGGTGACACCACTATCGCCGTGGATGCTCTTCCTGTATTGCTCCCTGTAGGTACAGTTCTCGATTTTGGTCTTTTGACTGCTGATGCTTATACAATCACGGTCAATGATGCGACTGCTGCCATCGGCGACGTAGCTCTGGGCGTAGTCGCCCTCCCGGTTGCCATCCCCGCAGGAACAGTTCTCACCTTTAGCGGGGGAGCGGGTGACACAGATGAAATTGCAGTTGTGGCCGCAGATGCGGCGGCGGGTGCAACTTCCCTCACCGTTGTGAAGCTTCCTCACGCTATTGCTGATACTGCTACTGCTGATTTCCCGGGAACGGCTCAGCAGATGCTTGCTAAAGTTGCTGTTGAAGCAGCAGCCGGAGCTACGTCTATCACTGTAGATGCTCTGGCAGGCCATATCGTGGACAACTCTGAAGCTACAGTCACTTTCGGAGGCACTGGCTCCAAGATTATTCCGGCAGGCACGGTGATGGCTCAGCTCTCCAGCGGCAAGATCGTTCCCCGTAGCGATCGGCCAGGGAGTGAAACCGCTACCTGCGTTCTTGAGACTATGGCCGATGAGTTGGGTCTTAATATGGCTCTGAGCGGATACGGCACTCTGGTCGCTGGTGTTCTCTATGAGAACCTAATGCCAGATTATGCCAATGCTTCCTGGGCTACCTTCAAGACTGAATTGAACGCTGCTGGCGTCGGTCATTTCGTGTGGCGGACTTACGCTGACACTATGCCGAACGCATAGTCTTTCTTCTTCCAAGTCTTTGCGATTCCGCATAAGGAGACATAATGAATTTCTCATTTGCACAGGCTATCCAGGATCTTGGTCCTGAAGCAGCCTTCAAAGTAGCGAGTGCCGCTCGACCTGCTGGCGATTATCTCTTCAATAGCATTCTACCTGAGCGCGCTGTTCCCAGTTATTACGTTAAATCTGGCTCTATGCGAGTTGTAGGTACGATGGCTGGGATGGTCGGTATGGATAGCCCGTATCCTCCGGGCGGATTGGTGACAATTAGTCAATTCCTTGAGCAAACAGCCAAAATTGCGAATGAGGTGGTTCTTCCTGAGCAAACCATTCGCGAGCTCCAGGCTATGTGGTTCACTCTGACGAACAGCCAGAATCCCAATCCTAATTTCTTGGCGCAAGAGGCGTTGAACTTCTTGCAAAAGTTGGTTGTCCAGCCTCATCTGGATCGTATGGAATGGCTGCGAGGCCAAGCTCTGGCAATCGGATCGATCGATTGGACTTTCAACGGTATCAACCTCCTGGTGGATTACGGTATTCCTACGGCGAATATTCTCACTCAGAGGACCGATGCGGCAAATACGGCTTATTTCGACACGGGTAGTCTTTTCTGGACAGATGTAAAGGCGGCTCGTCAAATTCTGGGCAATAACATCCGATATATCATCGGTGGTCCGGCGATTGTTGATGACATTATCTCTAACTCTGTCAACAACATTCGAGTCGTGGCTCAGAATAACAACTCTTGGGTCATCCAAAAGTTGGTTGAGCGTCCTGCGGGTACACTGGTTCCCAGCGATGATGCTCGAGATACTGTCACCCTCCTGGTTTATGATAAAGAAGCTGAAGTTCTTAACATTGCCTCACCGGGTACGACTACAAAAGTGAAGTTTATGCCCGAAGGTCGTCTTCTGTTTCTCGGTTCTGCGCCCTATCAGGGCTATCGGGTTGGTCAGGGTGCTACCCCGGATCCCGAGGACGATACCGCATTGGGCTATACTCACATCGCTCCTACAGTTGAAGGAAAGGGTGTTGCCGGACGTTGGGCAGACATCTTTACTCCTGAGCGTGAGCCTTGGAGCCTCCACGCTCGTGGAGTAACCAATGGTCTTCCGGTTATCGAAAATCCAGATGTCATAGTCATCGCCCGAAGTGAAGTAAGTGCTTAGGCTTTTGAATTTCCCTGAATTTAGAACCCTATTTTGAGGAAAGGTATCCTCAAATAGGGTTGTTCCTGCGCTCGGCGAGGTTTTGCTGAGAGAAAGGTATAGAATGGAGACAGTACTCGTAAATCTGTCAGTTCCTAGAGGAGTTGTGCCAAAAGGCAAGAAAGATGCTATATGGTACGGTCCTGGTCTATGTGAGTTTCCGGCGGAAGCTGTCAAAGGCTTGAAGCCAGAAGTTCTTCTGCCCGTTCCTCCTGAAGCTCAAAAACTCTTCGATGAGTCAAAGTCACTCACCAGCCCTCTCCATACCGGGGAGGGGACCGCTCCAGAGCTTCCCGGGGATGAGATGGATGAGGCTTTTGGTCGAGAGTTGGCTGCCGAGCTTCGTTCCGCAGGATTTACCAGTGTAAGTCAAGTTCGGGGAACCCCGGCTAAGAAACTAGCTTCTTTCCCGAATATAGGTGTCGAGGGCGCTAAGAGATTGAAGTTTACCGCTCCCAAGTGAGGCTAGGATGGCAGTAGTCACAAGCGATCTAAAGATTCCTTCAGGTGAACTACGCGGTGAATGGTTTCCTAACGGAACTCTTGATACCTATATTGCTCAGTGGCTCATCGACGTTGAGCAATACGTCGATGAGATCACTGACGCTGTTACTAGAGATGCGGCGTCTATAGCGTGGATTTATTGGAAGGCTTATGGCGACATTGCAAGTAGGATGGCCGCTACGCCAGAGGCTGAAGAATATTATAGAGAAATACAGAGACAATATGGTGGACATCAACTTTCTTATTTTCGCCAAAAATCTACAGAAAATTATGATAAATTTAGAAGATTAACTACTACAAATGATCCCGCTTCTAGTTCAAGATTTAGTATTCCTCTGAGAAATAAGGCGGTCTGGTGAGTAATCTCTGGAGATTGTTGGACGAATATCTAAAAGATAAAATGATCGAGGTTATGGGTACTGGTAATGTCGATCTTGATGGAGATCCTTTACAGCTTGCTCAAGTTTACATAGTTCCTCTTCGTGATGTTCGTCAATTTGAGGATCGAGAAACGCCTTCTGGGGTAGTGATGGGGCGAGAGGTAACTCGTGAGACAACTTTTCACGGAGATAGGAAAATACATTATTATAAAAATTATCCTTACTATCTTCTGACCGTGAATAAGGGTAACACAGAAGATGAGGCTTATGAAGATAGTAAGGAGTTGACCGCTCGTTTGGAACGAATGATAGCTGCTGACTTTTCCCTTTCGCAGTTCTCCGATAGTCTAGGAGAGACTGTTCAAAGCCATCAGTTGTCTGAAACTATTATTCTCACTTTTCCTTCAAGGCTTAGCCAAGATACTTATTTCTGTATCTCTGGTACTGAACTTTTAGTACGAGCGGAGATTTAAATGAAAATTCAATGCGTTGACGTAGCAGCTAAGTCCGGAAATATGTTTATTTCTGCTCTTGGACCTATGCCGATTGTATATGAGAGTGTTCACGAAGTTGAGGATTCCGTCGGAGAAGTTCTCCTGAGAAATCCCAAGAAGTGGAGAAAGGTAATTATTCGTAAGAAGGCTAAAACGGGGGAGACTACGGTCTCTATTCCTTTGGCCGACTCCGATCTCACTGAGTAAAGGAATCCATAAATGTTATATCAAACTTCAGGATTTGCTTTGGGTCTTCAGAGTGCCATCGAGACCCAAGCTCTGACCTTCTATCGTGGTCGCTTTATGACTAGCGGTGCGAAGCCTATCTTTGATCAGATTGACCCTTCTGGGGAACATACAGGAATCCACAATCGGGGAAGTGCTCTTCAGAGCAGCCCCATCAACTCTGGATTTCACAATAGTCTGACAATGGATGGAATGCTTTATCCGAGCCTTATTCCCCTATTTCTTCTAGGCTATGGTTTCAAGATCAATGCTTCCACGGCTATCCGAACAATGGCTGTCACGGCTACTGGCGGGACATATACCCTAACCTTCAACGGTCAGACTACGGCGGCCATCGCTTACAATGCTTCTCCTTCTACTGTTCAAGCGGCTCTTGAGGCTTTGAGCAATGTGGTCGCTGGAGATGTAGTAGTCAGCGGAACCGCCGCTGCTTTGGTCTTTGGGTGGAATATCACTACTACTACGTTCACCGTAGACGGCGCTTCCCTGACAGGAGGCACTGCTGTAATCACAGTTACTACAGCTATACGACACTACCTTACTCTCGCGGACGCAGATGAGGAAAATTGGCTCTCTATTCTCTCGATTATGGGAGATGATACGGATGAGTTGGGTCGGGTGATCCTGGATGCAAAAGTAGACTCCTATGAGCTTGCTATGGATCCCAGCGGCTTGAATTATAGTGCCAGCGGTCTAGCCAGATCTGAAGGTTTAGACGCCGGCACTGAGGTCGTAATTCAGGATGTGGATGCTCTTCTTAATCCTAGTACCGGTAATTTTACGCTGACTTCCAGCGATTTCACTCCAGCCACTTTTGGATGCCCCAGAACGCATACGCTCACATTGGGTAATCCTCTTGATGATGCAGAGCAATGTCTTCATACATACTATCGTTCAGGCTTCAGTCCTCAAGGCAAAGTTTATGGGGGAAGTCTGGGAGGTATGATTTTCAGCTCTAATGCTTTTCTTGAGCATTATTATGGAAGTGTAAGTGGAACTGAGCCAGAGTTTACTGTCCGTGAAGCTGGCCTGAACTTCAAGTTTGAAACACAGAAATACATTGGAGCTACTGCGATTCCTTATTCTGTGGAATATAATTTGGATCCAATTCAAGTAGTTATGCGGCCATTTGATGTTCAAGATGGCGGACAGATTACTTGGGAAGCAGAGTACAAAGTTGTTGACCGTGCTGCCGCTAGTCCTATTTGGGTTGCTGTAGTGAATGACATAGCCGATTATGCTGCTTAGGAGGTCTAAATGCAGATTGCCGTAATTTATTCCGAACAAGTTGTTCCGGAGGTGAAAGGTAGGGAAATCGTGATTACGGTCTCCCAACTTTCTTGGGCCACTAGAAACGAATACAATAGGCTTCTACGGGAAGGAATAGAGTGGTATAAGAAAAAGTATTCTTTAGAATACTTTGCAAAAGCTCCCGAAGATATACCTGAAGCAGAATTCGATCGCACATACGTTGCACTTAGAGCAGAGATTCTATCAGTTATAGGATATTTCTCGGAAGGACCTACCAGGAAATACTACGGCAAAATCCGGGGAGGGGATACCGTTGACAGCGACTATTTGCTTCCGGAAGAGTGGACTGACATAGACTCTATGCAAAATATGATGCCTGTAGAGTTATTTGATGAATTAAGCAAAGCCACTCGTACTCTTAATCGTAGTTTGTTTCCGACTTCACGGGAGCTGGAAGACGACCCTTTCGATCGAGTCTCGAGCAGAGTTCTTCTGACTTAGAGTTCTATAAAGATCAGAAGAATATGATGACGGAGAAGCTCGAGGCGTTGATTTCTCCGGAAGTAGATACTTCGTGGGAATTGGACATAACTCCTCAAGGCTTGAAGAGGGAAGCCTTAAAATGGCGTCTTATTGATTCCTCGCACGTTGATTTATTTGTGCTCTGGTCTTCCTATAGAGGGATGGGAGGAGAATCTCTGAAAGATTTATGGGAAATATCCTATCTGCCGGGAAGTGCTGCCCTTTTTCACGATTTTGCCATTATAGCGCAATATAAGAAAAGGCTAGAGGCTCGTAAGAAATTCCACGAAAAAGAGGCAGACAAATGAAAATAATTCTTGAGTCTACTCAGAACACTAAAAACAGAGTTAGGAAACTAGCTGCTTTTTTTGACACTCTATCCTTAAATTCTTCCGTAAGAGAAGATCTTGAATATGTAGTTCGTTCAGGCTTTGATGACAATTTTAGGAGTGAGGGTACTATAAGCGGACCCTGGAAACCTTTAGCTCCCTGGACTCAGCGGGTTCGTGCCTCCAAAGGATACAATCCTAAACATCCTATCCTCCAGAGGACTGGTGGTCTTCGGCGTAGTTTTGCTCC
>Ga0100403_1002759_pt1 | contig 13605 bp, 15 predicted proteins | sample CryGeymet201501t_FD_83663 | JGI IMG/M metagenome (GOLD analysis project Ga0100403, IMG submission 83663) | Groundwater microbial communities from Crystal Geyser aquifers in Utah, USA - Crystal Geyser metaG 2015-01t | ecosystem: Environmental > Aquatic > Deep subsurface > Groundwater | place...
GATGAGACCTAATTGTGAAGTAGCATTAGATTGCCATTCAGTAGTGATTAAGGTATAGTTTCCTGTGACATCGCTATGGAATGCATATGGTGTCAAGTCTGGATTAGATTGAGCATCAACATATGCTTTCATGCTGATGTTATTAGCAGTGTAGGTATCATTCCCAGTAAATAGCCAAGCGCTATTGTTTCCATTCATAAGGCTAATAGCGAGTAAATCAAACTCAGCAGAGGATGTTATCCATCCTAGATCGTTAGTTATCTCGCTACCAAGGATATCACTAATATCGTCTTTGTTTCCTTCGGAAGTTATCCATATCTCAGAACTATTTGAGAAGTTTGTATTGAATATATAATTGAAATAATCAACGATGATATGGGAACTTTGACCTGCACCCATCCGAACAAAAGGGATTGTTTGAGCAAAGGCAATAGATGAACATAGCAGAAACAGCATAATAATAATTTTTCTTTCAATCATGGTCAATATCAAAAATTCAGTTTTGATACCTCTTCCAGTATATAACTCTTTTCCTTCTCGGTAGACCCAAAAGTAAATGAATTCACTACATCTTTCAAAAGTTTTAATTCGCTTGATTGCTTTGTTGTCTTTTTAAACACATGATCACCAGTCAAATCCAATACACCACCACAAATGAAACAAGGAAAGTTGGCAAAAATGGGACTACAGCATCGGTTTTCCTTATTATTCTCAAGGCAACCGTCTTATAAATGAACCCAAAGAGCATAACTGCCATCAAAAATTGGATGAAGTTTAGCATTGAACCTAACAATATTGAAGCACCAACCATAACTTTCACATCTGCCATTCCATTAAAATATGGTAAATCGTATAAGAAAAGAGCGATTGCTGCTGAAATAAGAGCAATATAAACTGCTTCTTGCCCAGAGAATATCAAAGCCAACACAATAAATAGATCTGTGAAGATTGATGGTATATTTGCTTTCTGCGTTTTAAATGTTGCCACATCAATAATGCTCAAAATAAGAAGATAGACAATCCCAAAGATATATACCCACAATAATTCCATAACACTAGTTCATAAATTTGTTTATATATAAATGTTACGATTGTCGGTTGTTGAGAAGTTAAAAAAAGAGAGTGCTTATGCACTCCCATTTCCCATTAACCCTGAGCCACGCAAAGCACCTATAATGAGCACAATAAGCAGTATTAACACAATCACCGCCCCAATCACAATGAAGGTTGGGAACCAATCGGTTGCGTCTTGTACACTTAATTGTGTTGCATTTGTTACTTGATATGCCGTGTTACCTACATCGTATAGATAGGTATAGCTCACATTCCACCCAGTATTATTAAACTCAGTTCCAACTTGCGTAATGCGACAATTACTCTGGGTATAGTTCCCTGCACCTATTACATGAGTCTCGTCTGTTGCATTATTGATCTCCGTAATAGTACAGACTACATTATAAAGAGTTGCTACATCCAAATCAAAATAATTTGATGTGTTTATCTCGTTTAAATGTAGTTCTTGCCCAACAATTGTTGTTCCAGAACTTGAATATAATAATGGGTTTGTCTGCATATTTGCTCCTATCAAAATCATTGCGAAAATGATTAAGCCAGAAACAAACAGCATCGCTATCAGTGCTAGATACGTGTTCAATCCTACTTGCTTCCCAATGTCGTTCATGGTAGAAAATAGGGGGAGCTATTTAAGCTCCACCCCCTCCCATTAGTCCTGCTCCTCTCAATGCTGAAATGATAACAGCAATCAAAAGTACTAGCACGACTACTGCTCCAATCACAATGAAAGTTGGGAACCAATCGGTTGCATCTGCTATTGATGCTGTAGTATTGCCTATGATATCAGTTGCTGTGATATCACTTGTGCTTGATTGCAATTGAGCACCTGCCAATGCGAATGCCATCACTATGATACCGATCACAAAAAGCATGGCAATCAGCGTTAGGTACATGTTCAGACCAGCAACACCAGCCTCCTTCTTTAGCTTTTCAAACATTCTTTTACCTCCTTTTCCTGGCTCTGTCACTCCAGGTCTTATTTGTTCTTTTACCGCAGAAATATATAAATGTTTTGTTACACCGTCACCAGCGTCACCAAATAAACTCAATCCTCATTATTGAAAAAAAGGAAAATTATTGAGAATAACGCTACACCAACACAGACAGCAATGGTTATATTTGGGATCAAACCCTCTGTCCCACAACTCATTAACCGCAACATAATGGCTATGACTACTACTATCCAACTGCCAAGCATTAGGCTTACTGAGAAGTTTGGTAGTCCCGTCGTTTTCTTCTGAATCATATAAGAGCCAGCAACAATTATCAGCCAGAGAGTGACTAGAAACATGTTAATAAATAATCCGCTTGTTACATCATTAGCATAGCATACTAATAACTGGGGACCTGCTGTTAAATTGTACGTTGTCAGTGTCTCATACATTTTTCATCCCTGCTTTATTGATCTCCATAGACTAAATATCAACCCAATAATAATAATTGCTGATATTATCCCCGTAACTAAGGGTGGCACACCAAATAAACTTTCAGCTATATCAAAATAGATAGTGAAAAATGTCATAATTGTTGTCCACATCAGCTTGGCAATCCCCCAAACACTTAAGAGCAGTATTGAACCAGCAGAAGTAAAAATATTATCTGATTTAAATGATTCTCCCCAACTTTTTGCTATCTCGCTAGTCTCATTCAAATTCTCTTCGATTCTTCCAAAATCAACATATTCTGTGCCCATAATATTCTGCTCTTTTCCATAGTTACTAGCCAGACCAAAAGCAAAAGAGAGGATGCTAACCATAAACAAACCAACAAGCAGTACATTTATTATCATGCTTTTAAATTCCATCTAGCCTGCACCCATCTTCCCAAATTTCCATATGAGTAACCCACTAGCAACAAAAAGCCAGACCATTGTAGCACCAATACCAAATAAACTCCCGCCCTGGAATACATTAACAAGGATCATCATTATTATCCCAACAATCCCTAACACAATAGAAATTATTGGGCTTGAGATAGCCATTAATGACAAAGTTACATATGCCAACACCGTCATAAAAATCCCAATATCGCCGAAGTTCTCGACTGCCCCTGGCTGTAAAGTGTATGGTCTTACTCCCAACAGATCACCATCCTTATAGATACGAACCAAAAACGATGAGTTTTCATATTGTGGTGGTACAGTGCATGTCACGCTGCCACTGCTTGTTGTTGATGTAGTATTGCATACTGAAAAATTAGCATACTGCGTTGATTGTGTGACATTCATTAAGATTGTTGCTGGTGAACCATCAACTGTTGCAAAATTAAACACGACTTGTTGGGATGATTTAAAGGTTGCATCATCTGTTATGCTAAATACAATATTTGATAGTTTCCTCTGCTCTTCTGTATCTCCCGTTGGTTTTACAATATTTATTTGGCATGGCGTTGCCTGGCATAAGGCAATAAACTCTGGCGAGGCATATAATAATTGATTGTTCTTCCACACATTGAATTTATAAATCACATCCTCTGTTACCAAGTGCAGTCTCGTCTGCCCGTTTTGATCCGTTTTCCCATGTTCTACACTATAAAACTGGTTATTGTCGCTGATGTATCTCCTTTGCAGATCAATGACGGCACCCTCAACATAAATATAATTCTCGTCTTGATATGTTATTAAGAAGCTTGTGCTGTCAGACTCGTTTAGGTCATATAAGGGGATAGTTAAATTCACATCTGAGGTATAGTTCTCAATGTAATAATATTCTGTGACGTAATCTGGATAACTATATTTTATTATCGTGTTTAATGTATAGTTTCCTGTGGTGTCAATGTTATTCACGCAGAGTGAACCTGATGTTGTTTGAAATTTTGTAGAATACGAATAAGTCTCCCCTATACCAACAATAGTTATATTTGCATAGACTTCAATCTCACCAGAACTTGAGCTTAATGCGTTTTTTGTTCCTTCATCATACATATTCATCTGCATAATGTTATGACCACCATATAATGAACAGTTGTCTATCCCAATTGTAAAACCGCCATACAATGTTGTTATGTCTGATATACTTAAATTATAGTTAAACACCATTACTTCATCTACTGCCCCCACATAATAGTCTGTGCTATTTATCATTCCCAACGTATAATTAAAGTCATGTTTATATAATGGAAAATCTGTCGGCTTTGTTGATACATTATTATCAGCGTACCATATGCCTGAATTATTGACAACATGATGCCAAACGCCAGACACGTTCTTATACCATAAGCTTGTTGATACGGGTGCTCCGCCTGTCGCTACACCATCGGCATACACATTCCAATCATTGTAGGGACCAATCTCAACCTTTTCTGACCCATTAAAATAAAGTGAACTGTTAGCTGACCCAGGATAGTCTAAGGTATAATTAAGATTTCCTAATGGGTAATTATATGTAAAATTCTCTTGCCTGAATGGATTAGTGATATTCCAATTGCAAAAATGGTTGTTTGGAGGGTCTGTCCCACCATAGAGATAATAATTTAAGCCTGTGACTATTTTTTGTGAACTAGGATTTGCATGTACCACTGTATATGTCCCACCAGCCGCATCACTGCTTACGTTTGCTGCACTACCATCAAGATATCTAAACTGAACTCTTCGATAACAAGTACCGCCAGTGCAATATATTTGGCTTGTTGTATTATATATCCTCGAATATATATTTGATATGTTGGATAGTTCTATATATGGTCCAGCACCAACTAACGAAGGCGTATCACAAATTGTTGTATTCAACGTTAAATTAATGAATGGGGTTGGTACCTCGTCCCTGAGTGTTGTGTTCAATGTTATATAGGTCATAGTAGCATTGTTTGACAGCCAATAGCCAATGATATAAGGATCAAGAACAACATTATCAAATGTTATGTTATATTTAATTTCTCCCTCACCATGATATATTGGTTCAAAATATATCTCATCATTCAAGGCATTAACATTTCTATAGCAGACTTCATATTTAGTTCTTTCTTCATATCTTTTTAAATCAATATCGGGCAAGAGCCATACATACATTTTCACATTATTCAGCTCGATATCTTTTGTATCCACTGGAAACTGGAAACAGATATCTTTCACTTGCTTTATGCCATCAAGGTTTAAAGTCACTCTCTCATTCTTTTTTGCTTCAAATTTGTCAATATCCACCCGAAGATCGGTAGTTGATACATAGGCTGTGTTATCGTTGCGTAGTATTGTTTTGTCAATAGCTAATGTAGAACATAGCATAAATAATACAAGAATAAAGATTGCCAGCTTATCCATAAGCAGATCTCCATTCCAGGTTAATATACATCAATGCTCCTGCAACAAGACCAAACACAGTCATCCAAATAGGAAGATACTGAAAAATAAGATTGGGGGTTGGGTATTGATACCAGGTGGATACCAATACTGAATTTAGTTTTAAAGTTTCATAGGTGTTACTTACATACACAGAAGTTATTATCCCCACAAGCAAAACCAAGAAGTATGCTATAAACCAGGCGGGATGTGTTCTCACTAAGAATGCACTCACTAATACACCAAGGAACATCCCAAAAATAAGTAGTGTGCTTATCCATTTAAAACTTTCATATGCTGCCCCTGTATTGCCAATTGTATTGCTCAATATTGTTGTGACATTCTCCTGAAAGTTCTCTTGCAGACTAGGAGCCAGTTCATACATTTTTGTTGTTACTGTTGTGTTTGCATACACCAAAATAACAATAACAATCATAAGGACAAACGCCAATATCATAGCTACAAAAATATCAGCTATCCCTGCTTTTTTACATAATCGGTTGCGAGAATGCCCAATCCTTTTAATGTCACATATTCTTATCATAGCGTATCCTCATACTGATTTTTTCTAATTGCAGCAGTTCTTTCTCAATATCTTTAAACGCATCAGACATAATGATCTCTCTTGTTATTGCTGCAAGATTAGGAACTGGTCTCCCTATAAGTATTCTTCTTGCTCGTATTTCCTCTAATTTACCTGCGAAATCCCCATCTGCCCATATCTGCTTCATATTTCCTCGTTTCATAATCCTGAAAAGCCCCTCTCAACTTCTTTAAGCCATTTAACATTGCTTACATGCTTTGCAACTGATAAAATAATAAAGGTGGGTATCATGATACCCAATAGTATTGTCTCAATAACAAACATCCATCGCAATATGTCTGTCATGTTATCTGTCAAGGTGAAGATATACGATGTCTGCCATGTCATAAATGTTGCTATCCAGAAAAATAAAAAGCTAAGAAACACCAGTACAATCTTTCCATACCACCCATAGTTTATTTCAAGCTGATACTGACCGCCTTCATTCATATATAACTTATTCTCACCATCTAATGATAAACCCCAGGCAAGAGCAATTATGGCTAGAATTAGAGGGATTAGGATAAACACAATAGATAATAGATATGGTGTTTCGCTCTTACCTGAGTTGTTTATCATTATAGAAAACACAGAATAACCATACGTGTTTGTTGCATTGTCAGCACAATTCACATATACATAATATTCACCAATTGTGCTTGTGTCTGGTAATGTATAGTTGAAATACTGGAGATTGTTTGTCATTCCATTATTTTTTACATAATTTGACCCATTTGGATAATTCATTGTTATATTACATTTGGCAGCAGAAGAACACTCAATCTGAGTTGTTGAATCTTCATTATAGCATGGCAGCTTTAAGTCTATCATCGAATCAGCCTTATAGAATAAAGTAGGGTCTATAGCATTGACTACACTAATCATCGTTAATGCTACAAAAAGCATTAATAATATTTTCCTTTGATTAGCCTCATAGGGTTTAGTAATGATTTTTGCCTCAAACCTGGGACGCTTATTGGTCCAATAGGTGTTAATTGTTCTGATTGAGATATTGTACGTGCTTGTCTTAAGCTGTCACGTTCTCCGCCACGTAAAGCCCTCAGATATGCACTATGAACAGTATCTATAAGCTCATGAACTATCATGGGATATCGCTTACGCTTGTCTAATGTGTTCAACCCCATCTCAAAATATTTCAAAAAAATTAAGTCGCTTACCTCATTCCCAAAATCTAACACCTTCCAATTTATAGTATCAATATCATAGTTGGATAATATAGTATTTCTATTTAAGTACATTGACAAAATACGCATAATCTCAGCCACGCCATGATCGTTAAATATCATATCTGATTCTTCTTTTGCTTCAACAAAAATTAGATTGCCATTATGAACCTTTGGTCTATCTCCTCGAAGTATATGCTCAATCCTTTCCAATATACTATCCAATTCTAACTGCCATTTTATTAGATTATCCTGATTCGCTAAACCTGCTACCAACGTATTACTCATTGGTGACTGACCTTCGCTTTTTAGCCTATTATAACTCCGCTGTAATTCTGACTCCTGCCCCATCTGCTTTATTGCTTCGTTTATCTCTTCTTGGCTGTATCCTTGCTCAAGATATTTTCTTGTGTCAATCATCGTTTCTTCTTCCTCTTCTTATGCTTAATATTGAAAATAGGTACCCCCCTAATCTCCAAACCAGTAAACTCCTTACTTAACAGTTTTTTGAATGCTGCTTGACTCTTTATTTCAGTTGTTAAGCCCAACACCTTCGCTGTAAAATCAGGAGTATACACCTGATCCATTGATCTTTTTGCTGATTTCCTATGATTATACCCACCGCCGCCACCAGAAAAAAAAGGCGGGATAATAGCAGGAGGAACTTTCGGTTCTCTATAAATATAAGGTGATGGCGAGGGGGAAGGTGAATAAGGCGATGGTGAAATACTAGGACTCGTTGACGGCAATAAGCTTCTGCTTGGTGATGATGACTTTAATTTACTTGGATACTTACTTACCTTACTTGGTTGTCCTGATGGACTCAATGATCCATAGAATGATTTACTTGCCATTAATGATGCTGATTTACTTGGTGATCCGTAGCCATAATAACTATTACTTAACTGAGATTGTAAACTCATACTTGACTTCTTACTTGTTGATACCCCGCTACCAAACAAATTCTCCATTGCTTTATTTGCCGAGCCAGTCGTCAATATTGATTTACTGCGTGGTAGTTTTAGTTCCCCTAACTTTATTTCTGATTGTGGTTCATATCGCTTTGATCCTGGCTCCCTCAAACTTTTAGGATAATATTCTTCTAGTTCCTTTAACAGCTTTTCAGCTCGTTTTGCTTTTGCCTTATCCTTTGCTGATTTTGATAATGTTTCCTGTACACTAAAGAAATCACCAATATCTTTCCCCCTGTGTGAAGCAGGACTAAATATTAAGGAGGTCTCTTCTCCATAATTAAACTCTGGTATGACATTCTCCCTAATATTTGATCTTAATGTGAATATGCTTGCCCCTTTCCTTAAACCCTGTTCACTTAACCTACTTGTTCTTAAGCCTTCTATCTTTTTGGATCTTTGTGTTAATATCATCCCAAATATCTTTTCTGCTGTTGCTGTTGATTCTGTATCTATAGCTTTCAAATCAACTGCATGCCTCCATTGGTCATTTACCTTTGTTTCAATTAAGAATTGTTCACTTGGATTCCTTCTTGCTTTGTAGCCACCAGTGACTTTATTTAATTGATCTATTAACTTTCCTACATCTTTGTCTAGCTGTGCTTCTTTTTGATTAAGTTGCAGATCAGTATCACCTACGGTGCTCTTTCCCCGCCCCTTCATAAACTGCTCTTCTGATTGGTATATCTTTTGTGATGCACTTCCAAATAATTTCCCTCTTTTCTTTTTGCCAAAATTAAACACTATTTCTGCCTGCTCTTCTGATAATGTTTCAATATCCTTCAATGGTAGTTTATTTGTTCCAAATTTGCTTTCAACTTTTTCATTCAGCTTTGTTAATTCATTTGCTATATCAATCTGTTTTTTCATTCGAGGATTTTTATTAATAACATTATCATATAATATTTTTAATTCGGTCTTTGTTCCTGGTGTGAACTCCTTAACTCCTGTAAAATCGTAACGTGGTGTCCCAGTTTGTATCTTTTTTTCTTGCTTAATATTAAATGGTAGCCCTTCTAATTCTTTAGTTGTTACAAACCTCTCGCCACCAGCAATCTTTGTCACTACTGGTGTTTCCTTTGTTATACTTACTAATGGTTGTGCACCAGTATACCCCTCAAATGTAAACGTGCTTATTGTATCTTTTGTATTTATTTTTCCGATATCTATCTTGCTAAACTTTATTTTTGGTGTATCTTCCCCCATTCTTCCACCAGATGCTATTAAAGATGCTGGTGCTGCACCCAAAGTAAATAAGGTTAGTTCTGCTGCCGTCTCACCACCAAATTTAGCGCGTTCTTCTTCTGTCTTTGTTGATCCATATTCAGTTGCTTTTGATACTGCAAATGCTGTTGCTGCTGCTGCTTCTGCACCCTTAACTGTTCCAGTATATGCTATTCCTGCTGCAACATTTTTTGATGCTATTGCACTTCCAGTAATTCCCAGTAGTGGTATTGAAGCACCAATAAATGTTCCAAATGCTAAAGCTTTTCCACCTTTTGTTGGTGTCTCTGCATATTCTACAAACCAGTCCCTTCTACCTTTTTGTTTCTTTAACTTTTGTAATTCTGCTTCTGTCTGTTGCAAAACATCAATCTGATATTTTAGTGTTTCCCCAGATGTACCATATATATCAACAGTGCTGTCTGGCATTGATAACTCACCAGTTATCAATCTTTGTTTTTTCCTTTCTAATCTTGTAATATCTCTATCCATTTGTGTCTGGTCTAATGAGAAGATCCTTTCTGCTGCTTTACCTATGTTTGCTGCTCCGTAAGCATATGCTTGTGCAGCTCTTCCAGGTAGGCTTCTGAACCCATACCCAAAATTCTCATTTTTTAGTATTATATTTGCCTGCTCTTCCGTCTTAGAAAAATCTGTTTTTGATGTTTCTAATGGCATACCTGACATTGCTAACATTACATTCTTCTTATTTTCAATATTTGCCTGTTCAGCGATAATCTCAGTTCGTATTCTTCTGCTGACTGTATCTTTTGTCAATGGCACTACTGATCTTAAACTCTTCAATCTTGCTTCTGATTGTTCCATATCATTCTCTGCATTTTTATATATGTCTTCCCTAGTATTAAAAATGAAAGAAGTTAGCCTTGCTATCCTATTCCTTTCTGATATGTTGCTTGATATTTCTTCTGCTTTTTTATATTGGTCTTCTGTTGCTATCCCCTTCTGCGAGGCATATATCGCATCAGTATTTTCTGAGATTTCCTTCAATGATCTTTTTCTATTTTCCTCTGATATCCTTAACGCATCACCTATCGCAATATTTCTTAATGCTTCTTTCTGGGGTCCAAACGCACCAGCAATTGGCAAGTTTAGCCTTTCTGCCAGTACATCTTCCATCCCTGGTCTTAATTGTTCTGCTGTTTTTGGCAGATATGAAACTGTCCTTTTATTTGCTATATTTTCTTCTTGATCCTTTTGCTGCTGTTGTGGTGATATTTTTGATTGCTTAGATGCTTCATATTCTCTTCTTGCTTTCAGTATCTCATCTGCTCTTGATTCTAATTTGCCCAATTCCTGTTTTGTTACTTCCCCCGTCGTTCCATATGCCTCAAGTTCTAACTGCCTAACTATATTTCTCTTTTCGTTTATGTCCTTACCAGAAGGTAATGCAACGGTTTCACCACGCCTTAATGCTGCCATTCGCTCTTCTGCTGTTGCATACCTTGTAGGTACTATCGTTGCTTCTGTCCTCTCTGTTCTCTCTTCAACAGGATTATAATTGCTAGAAGGTCCTTGAGCCACTGGCACTATCTTTGCTGCCTTGCCTGGTTCCCTGATGATTGTTACATATCGCTTTGCCAACCTACGCCCTCATTTTAGTGTCACCAGTGTCACTTTTAATCGTAAAGTTTATATATTTTGTGTACCACTAATGCTTTTTGATGGTAGAAACCCTTGAACCAACCAGTTATGATAAGAAATCAGATGCATGGAATGTAGCCCAGGGTTACACCCAACTTAAAATTCTGAAACCCCTTGTTGAACTAGACAAGCTAGTAAGGATTGCTAAATATGGCACTGATGATATTGAGAACTCCTTAATGACACCTATTGAGATAAAGACACAATCTAGAATAGAAGCAATTTTTAGGATTGTTGATGTCTTGAAAGAGATCATTGAAAACGCTGAGTTTGCCATGACTACAAAATCAAAAGAGACTCTTGGTGACCTGTATAATAAACTTGGTGAGATAGATAAAGTTATTGACTTAGTATACCGAGAGAGTTATGACCAAAGAGTCGGTTCCACACAAATAAAGATTAATGAGAGTCATTTTGCATTATGCTTGAAACATCTTAGAAATATTAAGAGGGACATAACTAAACCGTTAAATGAGAGTAGTCTTATATTCCCAACATCTGATGAGATTGATCTTGACAAGATTAAAAATGAGTTGATTATGGGTGGCTAAAAAACTGGTTATTTGGAGTGTGAAAGATGTTAAGGAATGCATTGAGAAAATGACATCTAAAGAAGTTAAGTTTGATTGTGTTATTTTTATTGAAGGAAATAGGGGGATTGGTAAGAGTACGCTAGCCTACAAACTTCTTACAGGTCTTAATATTGAAATACCATTCAGACCCATCAGAGACATTGTTTACTCCAGAGATGATACTCTTAAACATCTTGCTAATAAAATCAATGGGTGTATCTTCTCAGATGAGATGATTAATGTTGCTTATCGTAGAGATCATTATGTTGAAGATCAAAAAGAACTTCTAAAGGCATTTGATATGTACCGAGATAGCAGAAATGTATTTGTTGGTTGTATTCCAAAATTTGTTGATCTTGACTCAAAGCTTCAAATGTTATGCAAAATCAGGATTACAGTTGTCAGAAGAGGTATTGCCCTTATTCAGATGAAGAACAAAGGCATCTTTACTAATGACCCCTGGGATGTAAGAGCTAACATGAAAATAGAGTCTGGTTGGTCAGCTTCAGTTACCAAAAACCCGAGATATGCACAACTCACTACAGTAAGAGGATTGCTTCGGTTTGGTGATCTTGGAGAAGCGCAACGTATAGAATATGATAAAATAAAGGAAACGAAACGTAGCCATGTGTTTGCAAGATACGCACAGGAAGATTTGGCTAAAGACCCTGAACAGCTATTTTTAGAAAATATGATTACAATGTTAAGGGAAGGGAAGATCACCTTAGATAAATACAAATTAGTATGTGAAGTAAATAATAAAGATCCCCAGAAACTACAGAAGCTAATTAACAAAAAGCTAAGAGAAGATAATGACCAAAAGACATGGAGAGATTACTGTATTAGTGAAAAGCAGAAACGAAAGAAGGATAAGCTTGGATTTGTGTTGGGCAATTCTAACACCCCTATCACTCAGCCAGAACAAGCCCAAGCGATTCCTTTAAATACAATACAAAAAAGTACAACGGAAACAGATGTTTTTGACTTTGAAGCATAACGATTACTTTAATTAATGAAGTACTATGAGAGGACACCACCAAGTGAGAAATCAGCATAAAACCACTAATTTCTATTAGTGGACTGACCCCAAAATGAATTTTCCCCTGAGCCAAATACCCTTAGAAAACTATCAACAATGGTTGCAGATCAAGAACTTAAGCCATAGAACCATTGAAGAATACAGCAGATACTTCTTATTATTGGACCAGACCCAGCTCTCACAGGAATACATGCAGGATTATCTTGAGAAGCACCATAACCAAGTGGCAAGATCGTTCCTTAACAGCTATCTAAGCTATATCAAACTTACCAATATGCCAGAGCAGATCCAAGATATGGCTAGAAAAATCACCATACCAAAAGTAAGCGGTAGAAGAAAAAAAACATTGCCTGATGTTATTACGGAAAGTGAGATATATACCATACTAAAATTTATGAGCCTTGAAAAGCACAAGATCATACTTCTGATAAGCTTTTATTGCGGTCTGAGAATTAGTGAGTTGGTAGGAGAGTATGCTATTAAACCATACTCGTTTCAATGGACTAGATGGCTTAACAATCCAACAGAAGTGGGAATTTTGAAGGTATCTGGCAAGGGAAATAAACAAAGGCTAGTTATGGTTCAGCCCACACTTATGGCTAGAATATATCGATGGATCACAGAAGAAGTAGCAAAAACCCAAAAAAAAGAGGATAATCTATTCAATATTGGTGACAGGAGATGGAGAAAAGTACTTGAACTTGCATCCAAACGGGCACTTGACAAGATGATTAACCCACATCTTTTAAGGCATTCTTGCAGTATTTGGCTTAAACAACAAGGTTTTGATGTTAATGATCGCAAAGAATTCTTAGGACATGAGAGCATCTCAACCACTTCAATCTATGATAGGGTTGATACTTCTGCATTAGTAAAAAAATATGAAAAATTCTCTATGAATAACCCTGTTTGACCCTAATTGTTACTAAATATCCCCTCTAGATCATAGCATTTTCGTTCTTTTGTGCATTCACAAGTTACTGTGTCTCCTGCAACTTCATATATCTTTGTCCCTGCGTAGCC
>Ga0100403_1002761_pt1 | contig 13594 bp, 10 predicted proteins | sample CryGeymet201501t_FD_83663 | JGI IMG/M metagenome (GOLD analysis project Ga0100403, IMG submission 83663) | Groundwater microbial communities from Crystal Geyser aquifers in Utah, USA - Crystal Geyser metaG 2015-01t | ecosystem: Environmental > Aquatic > Deep subsurface > Groundwater | place...
AGAACATGAACGCGAGCGTCGTCACGTAGAGCGGCACCGTCCACCACTTCACGCGCGCCAAGTCGCTGACGTTCGGCACGAAGCCGAGCCCCGCGTTTCGGATCGTCGTGACGAGCACGTACGTGATGAGCGCCGAGACGACGAGCTTGAGCCAGTGTTTCCGGAGAAAGCCGTGCTGCTTGGCTTGGGACGACTCGTCGGTTCGAGAGCTTGTCACAGGTGCCACTTCCGCGCCGTATAGCACGCCGAGGGCCAAGCGCTGGCGCTCGCGCCGAACGGCTGCTTTGCGTGGACCCCGCGCGCCACGCGAGGGGCCACTATGACAGGCCGGTCATGCCGGGCCAAGCGCGCAACAGTCGTCGGCGCCGAACGCGCGGGGCCGACGCGCGGCGCGCTCACAGGCTCCAATAGCGAATCTTGCGATCGATCTTGGACTGGTCGAGCGCGCTCTTCACGTCGGCGACGACGCCGCCGTCGCGCACGAACGAGAGGATCTTCGATTGCCCGAGCGCGACGTACGCCTTGTGGCTCACCGCGAGCACGAGACCATCGAGCTTCGTGAATGCGTCGAGCGAGGCGAGACGCAGGCCGTACTCGTGCTCGGCCTCGGCCGCGTTCGCGAGCGGATCGTGAATCATCGCCTCGATGCCGAACGTGCGAAGCTCGGCGAGGATATCGGGGACCTTGCTGTTGCGGAGATCGTTGCAGTCCTCTTTGAACGTCAGGCCGAGGACGCCGATCTTCGCGCTCTTTACCGGAATGTCCGCCTCGATGAGCATCTTCACGAGGCGCTGCGCGACGAACGGGCCGACGTTGTTGTTGATGCGCCGCCCCGCGAGGATGACCTCCGGCTGGTAGCCGAGCTGCTGCGCTTTGGTCGTGAGGTAATAGGGATCGACGCCGATGCAGTGGCCGCCGACGAGGCCGGGCTTGAACTTGAGAAAGTTCCATTTCGTTCCGGCCGCGGCGAGGACGTCGGCGGTGCGGATGCCCATGCGATCGAAGATGAGCGCGAGCTCGTTCATCAGCGCGATGTTGATGTCGCGCTGCGTGTTCTCGATGACCTTCGCGGCCTCGGCGACCTTGATGCTCGGCGCGCGGTGGATGCCCGCGTCGACGATCGCGCCGTACGCCGCCGCGACGCGCTCGAGCGTCGCCGAGTCTTCGCCGGAGACGACCTTCGTGATCCGCTCGAGCGTGTGCTCGGTGTCGCCAGGGTTGATGCGCTCGGGCGAGTAGCCCAGCTTGAAGTCCTTGCGCGCAAGGCCGCTCGTCTTCGCGAGGATCGGACCGCAGATGTCCTCGGTGACGCCCGGATAGACGGTCGACTCGTAGACGACGATCGCGTCCTTCGCGAGCGCGCGCCCGACGGTCTCCGAAGCGCGCACGACGGGCGTGAGGTCGGGGACGTTGTTCGCGTCGACCGGCGTCGGCACCGCGACGACGAAGAACGTGACGCCTTCGAGGTCCTTCGGATCGCTCGTGACCTTCAGCGTCGACGCCTTGAGGACGTCCTCGCCGATCTCGTGGTTCCGGTCGTAGCCGCGCCGAAGCTCCGCCACTTTTTCGGCGTGTACGTCGAAGCCGACCGTGCCCGGGAATTTGCGCGCGAACGCCAGCGCGACGGGGAGACCGACGTATCCGAGACCGATGACCGCAATTCGCTCGCTCACTTGCTTCATCGCAGGATCGCCCGCGGCCCCTCCGCGAGCAGTCTGTTGGTTTCCTCGCGCCCCACGAACATTTCGAGCCGTTCGATCGCGCGCACCACTTCGTCGACGTCGCGCGGCTTGTGGGCGTCGGAGCAGGCTGCTTCGTAGGCGTCTTCTTCCAAGAGCTTCTCCGCCGCTTTTTGTGCGGCGCGGCCATACTTGCCGACGAGCGAGCACACGTCGAGGAGAAGGTGCGCCCCGGCGTCGAAGAGCGGATCGAGGCAGGCGTCGTCCTTCCACACCGGCTGGTAGCGCTCCGGGTGCGCGAGGACGGGCGTTATCCCTTTTCGCTTCAAGTCGAAGAAGCGATGCGCGACGCGCGCCGGGAACGCTTGGGCCGGGAACTCGACGAGCGCCGCGGCGCCGCCTGGGTAGGGGAGGCCTTGGCCCGCCGTCATGCGTTGGAAGACGACGTCGTCGAGGAAGTGCTCGCTCGACAGGTGCACCTCCGGCATCTTCTCGGCGCTCTCGACGTGCGGCCGCATCGCGGCGAACGCGCGCTCGAGCATCGCGCGATCGTTGTCGAACATCCCCGGGCGCATGTGCGGCGTCGCGACGACGACGGAGAAGCCCGCCTGATGGAGCCCGCGAAGAAGCTCGAGCCCATCGGCGGGCGTTCGGCACCCGTCGTCGATAGCGGCGATCCAGTGGCTGTGCAGATCGACGAAGCCGCGCATGGATGGCCGTTAGCCTTTAGCCGTTAGCGGTTAGCCGCGCAAAACGCTGACCGCCGACCAGCTGACAGCTGACGGCTAAGGGCTCACCTTCGGCTGCCCGCCGCCCTTCGGCGGCGGCGGCGGCGTGCCCGGCTTCGGCGGCGTCTGCGGATCGACGCCGGCCTTGCGCAGCTCGGTGCATGCGTCCTGGTAATGCCCCGCGCATCCCTTGCGAAGAAGCTCGATCCCCTTCGCCTGATCTTTCGCGACGCCGTCGCCCTTGTACAAGATCTCGCCCGCGTGACCGCACGCCGGCGCGTTGTGATGGCCGCACGCTTCGGTGAAGACGTCGACCGCCGCCTTCACGTCCTTCGGCACGCCGCGCCCGAGCTGCAGCGCGAGGCCGTAGTCGACGCACGCCGACACGTACTTCAAATCGCACGCCTGCTTGAAGAGCGTCGCCGCCAGCTTCTCGTCCTTCGCGACGTTGCCGCGGCCGTGCTCGTAGACGCGCCCGAGGAGCGCGCAGGCGAACGCGCCCTGCATCCCGCCGTCGTCGCACGCCGACTTGTAGAAGCCGACCGCCTTCTGCTCGTCCTTCGCGACGCCGATCCCGCGCTCGTACATCGTGCCGAGGTGCGAGCACGCGAGCGCGCTCTTCTTGTTGCACCCGTCCGTGTAGAGGCGGATCGCGTTCGCGTAGTCGGGGATGCCGTGCTCGTAGATCGCGCCGAGGTGAACGCACGCGTTCACGTCTCCGTCGTCGCACGCTTGCTTGTAGTACTCGATGGCGCGGTTCAAATCGCGGCCCGCGGTCATCCCCCACTCGTACAAATTGCCGAGCGCGGTACAGCTCTGCGCGTGCTTCTTCTTGCAGCCGTCCGCGAAGATCGCGATCGCCTTGGCCTCGTCCTTCGCGGTGCCGATGCCGTAGTGATAGAGGCGGCCCATCGCGACGCAGGCGTTCATGTACCCGCCGTCGCAGGACGCCTTGAAGATCGACATCGCCTTCGCGCCGTCCTTCTTCACGCCTTTGTAGCCGTAGGCGTAGGTGTTGCCGAGGATGACGCACGCCGCTTGATCCTTCGCGTCGCACTTGGCCTTGCAGCCCGCTTCGTCGCCGAGCTTGCACGGCGGCTCCGTCGTGCCGTCGGCGCGGCTCTGCGACGCCGGAGTGAGAAGCGCAGCCAGCGCGCCGACCGCAACGACCGAAACCCAAATCTTCGAACGCATCATTCGCGATCCCTTTCCCCCGTTGTTTGCCGGTCTCGGGGCAGACGACACAGCGGCGTCCGGCCGTTGGACGGCCGCGTCCACGCCGCATTCATCAGAAAAGACGAGACACCTTTCGCACCCCTCTCGCGAGGCCGCCGCCCGAAAGAAGCGCGGTCATCCCTCGCTTCAACCAGAAAAAGCTCTTCTGCGTGTAGGGGTACCAGAGCATGTCCGCGCCGGGGAGGGGAATGCGCGAGGGGAGGCTCACGTGGCGGCGCTCGCACATCTCCTCGAGCTCGCCGTCGCCGTGGACCCGGCCGAAGCCGGAGTCCTTCGTGCCGCCGAACGGCGCCTCGACCGCGCCGTAGTTCGACAAGACGTCGTTCACGAGGACGCTCCCGGCTTCGATGCGGAGCGCGAGGCGCTCGCCTTTCGCGCGGTCTTTGGTGAACACGTAGGCGTTCAAGCCGAGGCGCGAGTCGTTCGCGCGCGCGACGGCTTCGTCGTCGCTCGCGACTTTTTGAAAGGGGACGATCGGGCCGAAGATCTCCTCGTGCATCACGGCCATCTCATCGGTGCAGTCTGCAACGATCGTCGGCTCGAAGAACTGGCCGGATTTGCGATGGCCGCCGGCGACGAGCGTCGCGCCCTTCTGGAGCGCGTCGCCGACGAGGCGCTCGGCCACCTCGATTTGCTTCGGGAACGTGACCGCGCCGACGTCGACCCAGTCGCCCGACGGATCGCCCTGACGAAGCTTCGCGGTGAGCTTGCGCACGCGCGCCAAGAGCGCGTCGTGGATCGCCTCGTGCGCGTAGACGCGCTCGACCGAGATGCACGCTTGGCCCGCGTTCGCGAAGCCGCCGAAGACGATCGCGCGCGCGGTGAGATCGAGATCGCAGTCGGCGCACGCGATGAGCGGCGCCTTGCCGCCGAGCTCCATCACGCACGGGATCAAGCGCGCGCCGCACGCCGCCGCGACGCGCTTTCCGGTCTCGACGCTCCCGGTGAAGATCATCCGCTGGATGCCGGCGTCGATGAGCGCCTGACCGGTGTCGCCGTAGCCGGCGACGACGCCGAAGAGATCCTCGGGCATCCCGGTCGAGTCGAAGATCTTCTTCGCTTCGAGCAAGACGAGCGGCGTGATCTCGCTCGGCTTCACGACGACCGCGTTGCCGGCGAGGAGCGCGCAGACGACGCTCCCCATCGGGATGACGAGCGGGAAATTCCAGGGCGAGATGACGCCGACGACGCCGCGCGGGACGAAGTGGACGGCGCTCGCGCGGTGCTTCAAAAGGTGCAGATCGATCGCGCGCGGCGCGAGGATGCGCGCGGCGTTCTCGGCGTAGTACGTCGTCAGATCGACGAGCGTCATCACCTCGTGAACGAGCGCTTCGTGGCGCGGCTTGCCGCACTCGCGCGTCACGATCTCGACGAGATCGTCCGCGCGCTCGACGAGCGCGTCGCGCAGGCGCGTCACGCGCGCCACGCGCTCTTCGATCGGGAGCACCGCCCACGCCGCTTGCGCCTTTCGCGCGCGCGCGACCGTCGCGATCACGGCCTCGCGCGACGCCACCGGCACCTCGCCGAGAAGATCGCCCGTGGCAGGTGCGTACGAGCGAACCACGTCGCGTCGCGCTCCATTCGTCTCGGTTGCTACTGCTCCCATCGTTCCTCGAAGAGAAGGGGGGTGGGTCGGAACAGGGAGACGGGGAGACGGGGAGGTTTTGTGGGTGCCAAAAAATTCTCCCCGTCTCCCCGTCTCCCTGTTCAAAAAATCACGCGCGTTCGATGAGCTCGATCTTGTAGCCGTTGGGATCTTCGACGAACGCGATGACGGTCGTGCCGTGCTTCATCGGGCCGGGCTCGCGCGTGACCTTGCCTCCGACGGCGCGCACGCGATCGCACGCGGCCTTGATGTCGCTCGTGCCGATCGCCACGTGGCCGAAGGCGTCGCCGAGCGTGTAGCTCGAGCGGCCCCAGTTGTACGTGAGCTCGATCACGGCCGTGTCGTCCTCGCTGCCATACCCGAGGAAACAGAGCGTGAACTTGCCGTCAGGGTACTCGCGCTCGCGCAAGACCTTCATCCCGAGCGCCTCCGTGTAGAACCTCTTGCTCTCGGCGAGATCGTTCACGCGGAGCATCGTGTGCAGAATTCGCATGGGCGCCCATCCTACGACGCGGCTACGCTGAAAGGCGGTGAAAGCCATCGAGCTCGTTCGCAAGGTCGCGAAGATGCGCTCGTCGCTCCGCGCGGAGCGCGGCGAGCGCGGCGCGATGGCGAGCGCGGGTCGCGTCTTCGCGCTGCGCCTCGTGCAAGCGACGACGGTCGCCGCGCATCGCATGCAGTCGCTGCCGATTCCGGCGCCGCGCGCGACCGAGCGCGTCGTGCTGGCGAGCGCCGCGTCGCAGCTCCGCGCGATGGCCGATCTGGCCGATCGCGCGGGCCCGTCGGGCGATCCCGAGATCGAGTCGGCGCTCGCCGCGCTCGTGGCCGAGACGCTGGCGCTCGTCGACAAAGTCCTCGCGACGAGCCCCGAGCTCCCGTCGCGCGATCCGCGCGCGCTCCCGGGCGGCGACGACGCCGCAGACGGCGAATCGGCCCGCGAGACGAGCAAAAAGGTCTCTTTTTGACGTCGCGCGTCACCGGGTGGCGTCTCATTCGCTCGCTCGATCGTGCCAAAACATGATTGCGCTCGACGCAGGGTGTAAAGTTCGAGGCACATGGTCGAGGTGCTCGCACCCGAAGATCTCATCGACGACGCCGACAGCTGGGACGACCTGTCGACGAGCGATCTCGCGCCGGGCACCAAGCTCGGGCGCTACGAGCTCCTCCAGCCGATCGCGTACGGCGGCATGGCGCGCGTCTGGGCGGCGCGCCTGTGCGGGCAGCGCGGGTTCTCGAAGCTCGTCGCGATCAAGACGATCCTGCCGCACCTGGCGCGCGATCCGGAGTTCGAGCGGATGTTCCTCGACGAGGCGCGCATCGCGAGCGGCGTGCACCACCCGAACGTCTGCGAGATCTACGAGCTCGGCGAGGAAGGCCACGCCTTGTACCTGGCGATGGAGTGGGTGAACGGCGAGTCGTTCGTCCACATCCTGCGGCCGAACCGCAAGACGACGGTGCCGATCGACATGCGCGTCGCCGCGCGCATCTGCGCGGACGCCTGCGCAGGGTTGCATGCTGCACACAATTTGGCGGACGACGACGGCCACCCGCTGAACGTCGTTCACCGCGACGTGTCGCCGCACAACATCCTGGTGACGATCGACGGCAACGTGAAGGTCGCCGACTTCGGCGTCGCCAAAGCGTACGGGCAGATGCACCAGGCGACGCTCGCCGGGCAGGTCAAAGGCAAGGTCGCGTACATGGCGCCGGAGCAAATCACCGGCGCGGCGATCGATCGGCGGAGCGATTTGTATTCGATCGGGTGCATCTTGTACGAGTCGACGACGGGCGCGCAGCCGTTCCGCGGCGAGAACGATCCGCAGGTGATGCAGGCGGTGCTTCGCGGCGAGTACACGCCGCCGTCGCGGATCGTGCCCGGGTATCCGCAGCAGCTCGAACGGATCATCCAGCGCGCGATGTCGCCCGATCCGCGCAACCGCTTCCCGACGGCGGAGTCGCTCCGCCTCGCGCTCGAAGATTGGGTCGTGCGGTCGGGGCCGGTGATGCCGCCGTCGCAGGTTGCGACGGTCGTGCGGCAGCGGTGCGGCGTCGAGATCGAGAAGCGGCGCGAGCGGCTCCGATCGGCGACGAACGCGGCGGACTCGTCGGGCGGATACGCGCAGCCGGCGGTCGAGCACACGCCGTCGCAGCGCGGCGTTCGCATGAAGCCGGGATCGCACAGCGGCGTGCAGCCCGCGGCGGCGATCGGCGCGCCGAAGTTGCAGGGCGCGCCGGCGGCGCAGCAGGTCGCGGTCGGCGCGACCGCCGCTGCGGCGCCGGCGGCGATGCGGCCGCGGATGGCGTCGAAGCCGGAGCCGAGCGTCGTCGTCTCGGAGCCGCCGCCGGCGATCATGTCGCCGGCGCCTCCCCAGGCCGCGCCGCTCCCGCCGGGTTCGCCCGCGAACATCACCGTCAGCTCCGAGCGAACGATCGGCGGCGGAGGGCGAGGCGTGCTCGTCGCGGCGCTCATCGGAGGCGGCTTCGCGGTGCTGCTCCTCTGCGGCGCGCTCGTCGTCTGGAAGATGTCGTCGCGCAAGACCGCGGCGACGCCCGCCGCGAGCGCGACGACGACGGCCGCCGTCGCGTCGGTCGCCGCGAGCGCCGCGCCGAGCGCGTCCGCGTCCGCGAGCGCCGCGCCGCTCGCGATGATCACGTTCAAGGTCGTCCCCGACGACGCGATCCTCCTCGTCGAGGGGAAGGAGCTCGCGCCCAACGCGCGGACGATCCCGCGGCCCGCGCCGGGGACGATCGTGAACGTGACCATTCGCGCGCCCGGTCATCAAGACGAGCCGCTCAAGATCGACGACGGCGTCCCGGCGACGATCGACATCTGGCTCCAGCCGAACAACGCGCCGAAGCCCGCGCCGGCCGCGCCTCCTCCGAGCGGCGGCGCCGCGCCCGCACCGACGCAGCTCGCGCCGGGCCCGGTGGTGCCGCCGCGCGGCGGCCCCGCGCCGCTCCCGCCGCCGAATCCGTACGGCAAGTGACGAAGTGATAGTCTCGCGAGCGAGGTGAGAAGGGCATGATGCACTCGAGGCGCGTCGCCGTTTCGCTCGCTTTCGTCCTTTCGCTTTCGTCCGTCGCCCCTGCGCTCGCGCAAGTCTCCGCCGACGAGCCTGCGGCGGCCGGCGATCCCGCGAAGATCGCGCGCGACCGCTACAACGCGGGGCTCCAGGCGTACCAAGCGCGGCGCTTCCGCGAAGCGGCGCTCCATTTCGAAGCGGCGTCCGCGGCGGCGCCGAACGCCGTCGCGCTCTTCATCGCGGGGCAGGCGTGGGAGCTGTCCGATCAACCGGAGCGCGCGGCGGACGCGTTCGTGCGCTGCCTCGTCTTGCCGGGGCTGCCGCCGGACAAGCAGCAGATCGCGAAGGATCGCGTGACGGCGCTCCAGCAGGTGCTCGGGCGCGTCGAGATCACCGCGCCCGAAGGCTGGCGCGTGCAGCTCGATTCGAACACCGAGGTCGGCGTGCCCGCGACGCTGCACGGCTCGGCGGGCAATCACATGGTGAGCGTCCGCGCGCCGAACAAACCGATCGATCACAAGCCCGTGACGCTCGTCGTCGGTCAGGCGACGAAGCTCGATCTGACGCCCGCGCCGGAGCCGAAGAAGGAGCCGGACAAGCCGCCGCCCCCGCCGCCGCCTCCGCCGAAGCCGTCCCCGCCGCCCGAAGAGCCGTCGGGCTCGAAGCTTCGAAGGAGCCTCGGCTTCGCGGCGATCGGCTTCGGAGGGGCGGGGATCGTGAGCGGGATCGTGCTCGGGCTCCAGGCGAACGACGCGAAGGACGCGTACGTCGCGCGTCCGTCGCAGGCGGCGTACGATCACGCGTCGGCGATGCAGACGTGGACGAACGTCGCGTTCATCGGCGGCGCGGTGTTCCTCGCGGGCGGCGTCGCGCTCGTCCTCTGGCCGGCGCCGAAGCACGCGGCCCCGCAGGAGCCGCCGCCGGAGAAGAAGGAAGAAGGCGAGGCGCCGACGACGTCGATCGTGATCGCGCCGACCCTCGGCGGCGCGGTCGTGCGGGGGAGCTTCTGATGCGCGCGCGCCATCGCGTTCTCGTCCTCGCCGCGCTGCTCGCTTCGGGAGGGATCGTCGCCGCGGGTTGTTCGCTCGGGCTCGACGCGTCGCTGATCACTGCCGGCGACGCATCGATCGGCGACGACGGCGCGGCGCAAGGCGACGGCGCCGCGGACGCTCCGGGCGACGGCAACAACCCGCCGCCGGGGCCCGGCGCGTGCTCCAAAGACAGCGACTGCAAACCGAAGAGCGCGTGCGTGAAGAGCGCGCACTGCGATCTGTCGATCCACCGCTGCGCGTTCGACGTCTGCCCCGTCAACGCGTGCCAATCGGCGGCGTGCGACACGATGAGCAACACCTGCTCCGTGCCCGCGTCCTTCGGCTTCCACGCCTCGTCGTTCAAGGTCACGCAAGGCGGAGTCGGCTGCGGCAACAACCCGTCGCGCTGCTTCGCCGCCGCGTATCCGTTCGTGTTCGTCGGAACGACGAACGGCGTCGTCGCGTTTCAAGTCGGCGATCCGACCAACTCGTCGCCGCAGGTCGTTCCGGTCACGGGCCTTCCGTTCTTGCCGACGCGCATCGTCCACTCCGGCCGACGCGTCTGGTTCTTCGGCAACGTCGTCGGCTCCGGCCCGACGTACCACGTCGCCGTCGCGTGGCTCGACGTGCCGCAGGATCCGTTCGTCACGTCGTTCGCGGCGACGACCGCGTTCGTCTCGTACCCGCAGTCGCGCCTCCCCGAGGTGTTCCCGACGACGAACAACGCCGTCTTCCTCGTTCACGCCGACGCGATCGCCGCGTGGCCGGCGGTGCTCTTGAACGCGCCGGTGCAGGACTCGTCGTCGATCACCCTCGCGCCGTCTCCCGGCATCTCGAACGGCGCGAGCGTCGTCGGCGCGAGCGGAGCGCGCCTCGTGACGTACCACTGGAGCGACGCGATGTCGGGCTACATGGCGGCGTTCAGCTTAGAGACGGCGGCGGGGACGACGAACGCGCAGAACGACGGAGAGATGACCGCGTCGGCGATGGGCACGGTCTATCCGCAGGGGTACTTCGCGTTCGGGCCGGACGGCAGCGTGCTGTGGTCGGCGCCCGCGACGAGCGTCCCCGACGGCGGGCCGTTCAACGAGATCGCCGCGCGGATGACGTGGCTCGTGAAGGACGACAAGGCGAAGATGTTCAGCGAGACCGACAAGGTCGACGTCGAGACGTACGCGCCGCCCGTCGGCTACGGGACGCCGGTCGCGGGGCCGATGGCGTGGCTCGACGCGAACACCGCGCTCGTCCTCGCCGCGGCGAAGCAGGATCCGGCGAAGCAGTCGGTCGTGCAGGTCGCGTCGCGGCAGATGCTCCCCGCGTCGCTCCTCCCGGGCCGTCGCTACGTCCTGCCGGTCGACATCGGCCACTCCGGAGCCGCGGGCTCCGGCGCGTACGGCTACGTCCTCGCGTCCGACGACATGATGAACCAGAGCGCGACGGTGCACGTCTTCGCGCCGGCTTGCATGTGACCCGCGCGCCATTTGCGCGCGGGTCATCCTGAGGAGCAACGCGACGAAGGATCCTCCGCGGACTCGCGACGACGCCGCGCTCAAGCCCAGTGAACGAGCGACGTCTCGTAAGGATGGGTCATCGCCGCGTTCCACGGCATGATGCGCGCCGCGAACGCGTGCGCGCCGCTCGCCGTCGTCGGGATCTCGCCGGCGAAGCGGTAGACGCCGTCGTTCGTCTTTTCGACGAGCGACATGCGCACGATCGCGCCGCGCGTGAGCTCGTGCCCGCCCGCGGTCGGCCCGTGATAGAGCTCGACCGCGACGTCCTGCGGCGACAGCTGCCCGAGGCTCACGACCGCTTCGACCTTCATCCGCTCGCCCACCTGAAGCTCCGCGGGCGACTTCAACGCGATCTCGCGCACGGCCACGTTCGGCCACGCGGCGCGCACGCGCTCCTTCCACGACGCGAGCTCCTTCGCGCGCGACAGGCCATCGTCGGTCATCTTGTTCGACAGCTCGACGGCCGGAACGTAGAAGCGCTCGGCGTACTCGCGCACCATCCGCATCGTGTTGAAGACGGGGACGAGCTTCGAGATCGTCGCCTTCATCCGCTTCACCCACTGCCGCGGGATGCCGTTTCGCGGATCGCGATCGAAGAAGAGCGGCACGACCTCGCGCTCGAGCAAATCGTAGAGGAGCTCCGCTTCGATCGCGTCGCCCTCGCCGTCTTTGTATTCCTCGCCTTGGCCGATCGCCCAGCCGATCTCGCTGCCTTGATCGCGCCACGCTTCCGCGAACCATCCGTCGAGGACGCTCACGCCGAGCGCGCCGTTCGCCGCGGCCTTCATGCCGCTCGTGCCGCTCGCTTCGAGCGGGCGGCGCGGCGTGTTGAGCCACACGTCGACGCCCGACACCATCGCGCGCGCGATGCGCATGTCGTAGTCCTCGATGAACACGACCTTGCCGCGCAGGCCGTGGTCGCGTGATGCGTGCACGATCGAACGAATCAGCTCCTTGCCGCCGCGATCCTGCGGGTGCGCCTTGCCGGCGAAGACGAGCTGCACCGGGCGATCGGGATTTCCGAGGAGGCGCTTCACGCGCTCGAGATCGCTGAAGAGGAGCGCCGCGCGCTTGTACGTCGCGAACCTTCGCGCAAAGCCGATCGTGAGCGCGCGCGGATCGAGCGCCTCTTCGCAGCGCGACATCTCCTCGCGGCCCGCGCCGCGGCGCTGCGCCGCGCCGGTGAGCCAGCGGCGCGCGAGCGTGACGAGGCGCTGGCGGCGGTGCTCGTGCACCTGCCAAAGCTCCGCGTCCGGGATCTCGTTCGTGCGCGCCCAGATCTCCGGATCGTCGCTCGCCTCGGCCCAGCGCGGCCCGAGGTAACGCGTGTAGAGTGCACCGATCTCGTTCGAGATCCACGACGCCGAGTGGACGCCGTTCGTGATCGACTGGATCGGGATCTCGTGGACCGGCAAATCCGGCCACAGCGAGCTCCACATCTGCCGCGACACTTCGCCGTGGAGCGCGCTCACGCCGTTGTAGTGATCGGCGGCGCGCATCGCGAGCACCGGCATCGAGAACGCCGAGCCGCGATCGTGCGGGTTGACGCGCCCGAGCGCGAGCAGATCGTCTTCGCTCAGGCCGAGCGGCGCGCGGTACGGCTCGAGGTAGCGCCGCACGAGGCCGCCGTCGAAGGCGTCGTTCCCGGCGGGCACGGGCGTGTGCGTCGTGAAGATGAGCCCCGCCGAGCACGCCTCGCTCGCGACTTGGAACGACGCGCCCTTCTCGCGCATCACGCGACCGATGCGCTCGATCGCGAGGAACGCCGAGTGCCCCTCGTTCATGTGGCACACCGTCGGGGACAGGCCCACGGCTTCGAGCGCGTGGATGCCGCCGATGCCGAGCATGATCTCCTGGCGGACGCGGAACTCCTGATCGCCGCCGTAGAGCGGGCCGGTGATCGATCGATCGGCCGGCGCGTTCCTCTCGAGGTTCGCGTCGAGCAAGAAGAGCGGCACGCGCCCGACCTGCACCTTCCACAGCTGCGCGTGGACGACGCGGTCGGGGTACTGCACGTCGATGAACAAGCGCTTTCCGGTCCCGTCGAGCACCGGCTGAACGGGCAGGCGGTGCCAGTCGTTGATCGGATAGCGCTCGCCCTGCCAGCCGTCGTCGTTCAGCACCTGGCGGAAGTAGCCCTCGGCGTACGCGAGGCCGACGCCGACGAGCGGCAAGCCGAGATCGCTCGCGGTCTTCAGGTGATCGCCGGCGAGCACGCCGAGGCCGCCCGAGTAAATCGGGAGCGACTCGTGTAGCCCGTACTCCATCGAGAAGTACGCGATGCGCGCGCCCGACGCCTTCGGGTACGTGCGCGAGAACCAGCCCTCGCGCGACATGTACCTCTGGAACGTCTGCCACGCGGCCTCGAGGTGGCTGATGAACGCGTCGTCCGTGGCGAGCTCGTCCAGGCGCGCCTGATCGACGCTCGACAAGAGCTCGATGGGATTTCCGTGCACGGTCTCCCAGAGATCGGGATCGATTCGAAAGAAGAGATCGCGCGCGACGGGCGCCCACGCCCACCAGAGGTTGTGCGCGATGTCGCGCAGGCGTTCGAGCGCGGGCGGGAGGCGCGGGATGACCGTGTAGCGGCGTAGCGTCGGCATGGGGACCGGAGAATAACCATCGGTGCGGAGCACCGGACCAGGAATCAGGGGGGCGTCCATCGTATGCGTGGCATAAAGCGTAACTCAGATATGAGTGACGTCAAAGACCCGCCGCGATGTGCTAAGTGCACCTGCATGCTCACGGAGCCGTTTCGCGCGCCGCGGTGGCTGCGCAAC
>Ga0100403_1002762_pt1 | contig 13592 bp, 14 predicted proteins | sample CryGeymet201501t_FD_83663 | JGI IMG/M metagenome (GOLD analysis project Ga0100403, IMG submission 83663) | Groundwater microbial communities from Crystal Geyser aquifers in Utah, USA - Crystal Geyser metaG 2015-01t | ecosystem: Environmental > Aquatic > Deep subsurface > Groundwater | place...
GCGCGCGCGTCGACGAGCTCGCGCGGCGGCGCCGCGGTCCCGCCGCACGCGCTCGCCGCGAGCGCGGCCATCGCGATGGTGAGCTTGTAAGCACGCATGAATCACCTCTCTCGTCGGCGCGCCGTCAGCGCTCCGGCTGCTGGGTCTGGGTTCGCAATCGGTTCACGTCGTCGATCGCCGCCCGCGCTTCTCTGCGCGCGGAGGCGAGCTTCGCGAGATCGAGCGCGAGCTGCGCGTCGGCGAGCGCGCGTCGAAGCGTGTAATCTGCACGTTTGTTGTCGCCGTCGCTCATGAGCGCCTTGGCGCGGGCGATCTCTTCGTCGGCGAGACGAAGATGGAGCGCCGCCATGGGGTCCTCGTAAGCGCCGCCCTCTTCGGCCGTGCGCGCGGCCGCTTCGGTCATCGGGACTCGTTCGATCGGGCTGGGGTAGGACGACGCGCAGCCCGTCGCCACCGCGACGGCGCCGAGCGGTACCACTATCTCGAGCTTCATGTTCCGGGGCCTCCGCACGACGACGAGCACCGCGTGTGCCGACGTGCGAGCGCGGCGCCGTCACGACTCGTCGATCGCGACTCCAAGCGACGACCCGCACGAGCAGTTGCGAAGCTCTATCGTCCGCTCCGCTCCGGGCACGTGCATTCGACCGCACAGCGGCAGCGCGAGCCACGCGTCGTGCGTGTACCGGCGGCCGCACCCGCAGCGCTTCACGTACGTGCTGCGAGAGCGCCGCGCCCGCGCCGGCGGCGCCCGCAGCTGCTGGAGCACGCTGTCGAGCGCGAAAGCGTTGAACGGTTTGCAGAAGTACGCGTCGCACCCCGCTTGCCTCGCGGCGTCGAACATCGACGCGCCGTACGCGGTGACCACGATGACGAGCATCGATCGCGTGCGTGGGTCGGCCTTGAGCCGTCGCGTCGCCTCGATGCCGCCGATGCCCGGCATCGCGACGTCCATGACGATCGCCGACGGCTTGAGCCGGAGCGCGGCTTCGCAGCCGAGCTCTCCGCTGCGCGCGTCGGCGGTGCGGTAACCCATGTGCTCCAGGCTCTGCGTGTAGATGAAGCGCGTGTCGTCGTCGTCTTCCACGACGAGGACGAGCGGCGGCTCGAGGGTGCTCGTGCGATGAATACCCGGCTGGGTAGGAGCTTCGTGGAACTCGAACGCGGCGGGCGAGGGGGCGGAGCGGTTCACGGCGACGATTCGTTTTCGGTATCAATCGGCGTGCCGAGGTTCGGGGCGTGGCGTTCGGCCACCGGTGGACGCGGGGACGCGCCGGTGCGCTGGCAGAAGGCGTGCACGAGCGCTGGGCATGGCCACAGCCGACACGTCGCTCGAGGCGTTTCGCGACCTCCTGCGTGACTTCAAGATCGCGATGGTGACGACGATCGCCGACGACGGCACGCTCCACGCGCGACCGATCGCGACGGCGCAGTTCGGGGTCGACGGCGACGTCTACTTCTTCACGCGCGCGTCGGGCGCGCTCGCGTCGGACGTGCGCGCGCGTCCGCAGATCGATCTGTCGTACGTCGCGGCCGACGGGACGAGGTACGCGTCGATCGCGGGCAGCGCGGCGATCGTCGACGATCGCGAGACGGCGAAGGCCATCTGGGGACCGTGGTGCGCGGAGTGGTTCCCGGGCGGCCCGGACGATCCGGAGCTCTTGCTCGTGCGCGTGCGCGTCGTCACGGTCGAGTATTGGAGCTCGCCGCTCGATCCGGTCGCGCGCGTGGTCGAGTTCCGGCAAAAGGGCGCGCTTGCGTAGCTCAGCGCGGCGCCGAGCCCGCGTGCGAGCTCGCGGGCGCGGCGATCGGCGGCGGCATGAAGAGCGCGCGCCACCGCGCGGCCTCGAACGCATGCGGAAAACGCGCGGCGCCCGCGCCGAGGACGAGCGCGAGCGGGATGGCGAGGAGCGCGAGCATCGTCGAGCGCGATCGTCCGAACGGCATCCACGAGGTCCGCGTCGCGCGCGTCGTGGTGCTCGTGCGGAGCGCAGCGTGCGCGTGCGACGACGGCGGCCTCATGGTGGCCGTGCGCGCGAGCTCCGCTGCGCGACGAACGCGCGGGATCCGCTCGAGCAGCGGCCACGCGCGCGCCGGCGCGAAATCGGCGAGCGCCAATGCGAGCTCGGCGACGGTCTGGTAGCGCCGCTCGCGATCGCGCTCGAGGCACTTCAGGATCACCGCGTCGATCTCCGGCGGCAGCCCCGGTCGCAGCTTCGACGGGGGCGGCGGCGGTCCGGAGACGAGGCGCGTGTACATCCGATCGAGGCTATCGACGCCGAACGGCGACTGGCCGGTGATCATTCGATAGAGGAGCGCGCCCGTCGTCCAGATGTCGGAGCGCTCGTCGACGCGATGGGTAGCGCAGAGCTGCTCCGGCGACATCCATCCCGGCGAGCCGACGACGAGCGAAGCGTCGGTGATCGTGGCCTCGCGCGGGCGCGCGCCGACGAACTTCGACAGCCCGAAGTCGACGACCTTCACGATCGTGGTGCCGTCCTCGCGCTCCGCGAGGAACAGGTTCGCCGGTTTGAGATCGCGGTGCACGATCCCCGCGGCGTGCGCCTCGGCGAGCGCGTCGCAGACTTGGAGGACGTAGTCGACCGCCTCTTCGAGCGGCAACGCTCCGCGCTCGTCGAGCACGTCGGCGAAGTCGCGCCCCTCCAAATACTCCATGACGATGTACGGCACGCCGGAGTCGAGGACGCCGAGATCGTGCACGTGGACGACGTGGTCGCCGCGCATCGACGCGGCCGCGCGCGCCTCGCGCTCGAAGCGCGCGCGCGCGTCTTTTCGTTCGAGCGCCTGCGGCAAGAGGAGCTTGATCGCGACCGCGTGCTCGAGCTTCGCGTGACGCGCGCCGAGCACGATGCCCATTCCGCCGCGTCCGAGGACGCGCTCGATCGTGTATTTGCCTGCGAAGAGCGCGGAGCGCTTTGGCGGCTCTCCGGCGTCGCTCTCGCGCAAGGCTTCGTCATGCGGCGCGTACGACGCGCCGTCGCTCGATTCCACCCAACGAAGCATCTCCATCGGCGCACCCCCTCCTCGCGCGCGCGACGCGCGTGGCGCGAGCGGTGTCGGTACGCCGAGTCATCGAGCAACCTCCGTACCCGTCGTAAGCTCGCGCGCACATTGTCCGCGCGCGCGGCGCGCATGAGGGGAGAGGCGAACGTGCCGCCTCACCGGCGCCCGTCGATCGTCTGCGCGGCACGGACGCCACGACGGTGGCGTCACTGCACGCGCGGCGGCGTCACTTCGTTCAGGCGATCGATGAAGTCGACGGGCGTGACGCGCGCCTCGCGCAACAAAGCGGCGAGGACGTTCGCGTCGATCACGCGCGACATCGGCACCGCGATGCAGCGCCCGTTTCGTTCGAGCCAAATCACGGCGGGCGGCGGGTTGCACTGGCGATAACCGAAGCTTGCGAGCACTGCCGCGCACTCGGGGCCCGACACCGCGGGGAGCACGGCCAGCGACGGGAACCACTGGTTCGACTCCGGTCGCGCGTGCGCGCTCCGTTCGACGGCGCCCAATACGCGAACGTCGCTGCTCGAGGGTGGCGACGCGTCGAGCTTCTCGGCCGGAGCATGCTTCTTCATGGCGAACGCAACGAAGCAAGCGTCGTTCCCTACCGTCGAGCTCGCGACGCGGTGCTCGGATTCGCCACGGTCTCGACGACGTGACCGCGCGCCCACCCGAGACCGCGCGGGTGCATGACGAGCTCGAGGGCCGCGTCGGGGTTGCGACGCGCCCACGCGACGTACTCGTCCAGGCCGGCGCGGAGCTCGGGATCGGCGACGAGCTCACCGAGCTGGCGCCACGCGTGCGGCCGCAGTCGGAAGACGTCGAGCGACTCGTAGGGGTGCGCGACCGCCCACTCCGTGAGGAGCGCCACGCGATCCGACTCGGCGTCGTCCCACGCACAGAGCCTGTGCGCGACGCGCGGTCGATCGCGCGCCCAATCGACGAGCTCGGCGGCGGCGACGGGATAGCGCGTCTTCCACGCTTCGATCACCGCGTGCTGTTCGAGATGGCGCACCGCGATCCTCGCCGCGGGCGGGCCGTGATGCGCGTTGTGGTGATTCGGATCGGCCTCGCGTTCGGGCGCGCTCGCGACCGGCGGGCTCGCGATCGGCGCGCTCGGCGCGCGCGCGTAGCCGGGCTCGCGATCGGCGCTGCTGCATGCGATCGACGCGCACGCGGCGGCGACCGCGAAGAAGATGGCGTTGCTCATCGGCGACCTCGTGTAGAGGCCTGTGCATAACTTCGGCCAATCGGGCTCGGCCGTGCGCATCGGCGTCGCCACAGGTGTGGCTCGCTGGCCGCGTGATTCGATCGCGACCGAGCCGATTCGTCGCGCGCGCGGCGTTCGGCGTGGCTGGTGTGACCCGTGCAGTGTGTCGCTGCTCACCGAAGGGGGTGACGATGAACCACCGCGAATCGGTAGATCGAGCCGGCAACGTCGAAGTGCTTCGTCGCTTGGCCTCGCTCGAGAAACGTGCAGAGCTCATGTTTCGTGTGTCCGCCGAGGACGCCCGCGACGCGTCGTCGCGCGCGCTCCTCAACGCGCTCGCGATCCAGTACGGGCTCTTCGCGCGCGATCTCGCGCTGCTCGCGCGGCGCGTCGGCGGGCCGGGGCCGGAGCGCGCGCCGATCGAGGCGGACGCACTTCGCGACGCGCTCGAAGAGCGCGATCCGGCGACGCTGATGGAGACGTGCGAGAGCGCGGAGCGCGCGTCGATCGACGCCTACCGCGCGGCGCGGCGCTGCGCGTGGCCGGACTTCGTCGACGCGATGCTCGAGCGACACGTGCGCGTTCACGCGGCCGCGCGGTTCGGCTTCCTCGCGCGAAGCCACGGCTTCGCGGCGACGGCCGACGACTACGGCTGATGGAACGGAGCTCTGGCAGGGCGCGCTCGAGCTCGGCGCGGCGTGCGGCGTGCTTCTCTTCGGCACATGAGCACCCGAGGCGAGCCCTACCGCGGTCCGGAACGCAGACGCCGGCGCGTGCTGGTCACGCGCAACACCGAGTATCATTGCCTCGACGGCGTCTGCGTTGCGGTCCGCGATCGCGCGAGCGGAAGGTTCTTGCGCGACCATCGCGCGATCGGACGTCACGTCGACGGCAGCATTCGTTACCTCCCGCACGGCGGGATCGCAGCGGCGCACGACGCCGCTCACGTCCAGCCCGGCGAGCAGGTGTTCTTGTCGTCCGGCGACATCGACGATCCCGGCAATCTCCTCACGAGCGAGCTCCTCGCGTTCATTCGTCCGTCCAAGCGCGTGATCGCGACGTACCCGAGCTAGCCATCGGAGTCCGCGCCGGCGTCGGCGGGCGACACGCAGCTGCCGCCGACGCAGCTCTGACCTGCCGCGCACGCATGGTTGCACGCGCCGCAGTTCCGGTTGTCCGACGCGAGCTGCGCTTCGCATCCGTTGGTCGCGATGGCGTCGCAGTCGCTCCAGCCGGGCGCGCAGGAAAGGCCGCACGCGACGCCGTTGCACGTCGGCGTCGCGTTGGGGCCGCTCGGGCACGTCGTGCACGACGTGCCGCAGCTCGCGATGCTCGCGTTGTTCGCGCACGCGCCGCCGCAGACGTGCGTGCCGTTCGGACAGACCTCGCCGCAGCGGCCGGCGACGCAGGACGCGCTGCCGCCGGTCGGCGCCGGGCACGACGTGTTGCATCCGCCGCAGTGGGTCGCGCTCGTCTGCGTGTCCACGCACTGCGTGCCGCACAACGTCGGCGCTTGCGAACCGCAGCCGGTGGCGCACGCGAACGTCGATCCTTGCGGAATGCACACGGGCGCCGTCGTCGGGCACACTGCGTTGCACGCGCCGCAGTGCGACGCTTGCGACAGATCGGTCTCGCAGCCGGTGGCGTTCGTCTGATCGCAGTCGGCGAAGCCGATCGCGCAGCTCGAGATCGCGCAGCTTCCGCCGGCGCACACGGACGTGGCGTGCGCGAGCGCGCACGGCGCGCAACCCGGCGACGCGCAGCCGTAGAGAGGATCGGTCGTCGCGACGCACGCGCCGAAGCACTCCTTCGTTCCTGCCGCGCATCGAGCGGTCGCGTCGACCTGGGCTTCTGCGGCGGCGTCTGGCGGTGCGGAGTGATCGGGCGTCGCGGCGTCGACGGACACTGCGTCGGGCGCGCTGCGATCCTCCGCGGCGTCGAGGCTAGCGTCCACGCTGGCGTCGGCGAGCGACGCAGGATCGTTGCCGAGGATTGCGTTGCAGGCGATCGGCGCGATGGTGAACGCGCACGCCGCGAGCGCGCGCGAACCCGCGTTCGAACCGAGCGCGCGCACGTCAGAACGCTCCTCGAACGACGATGCCGCTTCCGGACGCGCCGATCATCGGCGCGACGCGCGTCCCGCGCGACGTCGAACGCGACGGCGATGCGACGAAGACGACGAGGCCGGTGACGGCCAGCGCCGCTCCCGCGCCGATCGCGATCGTCGCCTCGTCGCCGAAGCGGCGCGCGTCGTCGCGGCGGTGGACGCCGACGGCGTCGCAGACATCGCCGGCGCAGTGCGACGACGAGTCGTCGCGCGCGCGCTTCGACGCGAAGCCGAGCACCGCGCCGGTGGCGATCCCGGCGATCCCGATGGCTCCGACGATGAGGCCCGCCGCGCGCTGGCGCGAGCCGTCGTTCTCGACGCGCGCATCGGGCGGCGCGCTCGGCGGCGCGCTCGGCGGAACGAAGCCGCGCGAAGGTACGTACGCCGGCGCTTGCGCGGGCGGCGGCGGCGGGGCGTCCGCCTCGAGAGGCGGAACCGCGACGCTCACGACGCGTCCTTGCGTGACGTCGACCGCGATCGACCACGCCTTGAACCCCGGCGCGCTCGCGACGATTCGGTGCTGCCCGGGATCGACCGGCACCGCCACTCCCCACTGTGGCCGCCCGACCTCCGCGCCGTCGCGTGCGATCGCCAGACCGAGCGTCACGTCGCCGGCGCTCGGCACGATCACGAGCTTCGACAGCGTCGGCTCGAGCGCCACCGCGCGCTCGCGTGCGACGCGCTCGCGCGCGCTCTGCCCGGCGACCTTCGCGCGCGCGGCGACCTCGAGGAACGCGGCCCACGCGCTCGCGTCGCGCCCGACGTGCTCGTAGCAGACGCCGAGCTGAAAGAGCGTCCCCATTCCCGGATCAAGTCGCTCGCTCTCCTCGAGCTTGGGACATGCGAGCGAGTAGCGGCCCTCGGCCATCAGGCGCTTCGCGTCGTCGAAGAGCGCCTGCGCCGCCGCGGGATCGGCGGCGTGCGCCGTGCGCGCGGATCCGAGCGCGATCAGCGCCGCGAGCACCGAAGCCGTTCGGCGGAGCGTCGTCACTTCCGCTCCTCGAAGAGGCCGTCGTCGCGCGGCGTCTCGGGTGCGGACGGCGCTGGCGCGGAAACGGTCGGCGCGGGCGCTGCGGGTGGCGCAGCGGGCGGCGTCCACGGTCGCGGCGGCGCCGTCCAGCGCCGCACGTACGACGCGGTCGGCGCGGATCGCGCGGGCGGTGCGGAAGGCACCGGCGAAGAAGGTGCCGCGCTCGCCGGCTCCGGCGATGCGGTCGGCGCGGGCGGCAGCGGCCGCGCGGGAGCGTCGGCGCGCGGCGCCGCCGGATTGCTCGACGTGGCATGGGTCGCGACGAACAACGCGCCGCCGACGAGCCCGCCGAAGAAGAGCGTCGCCACGGCGCCCGCGGGCGGCGCGCGGCGCAGCGGCGGCTGCACGGTAGTGCGCTGCGCCACGATGCTTCGCACGAGCGCGTCCGGCGTCGGGCGCCGTTCGCCCGGAGCGCTGCCGAGACCCGCGGCGTCGAGGACGCGCACCGCGCGCTGTGCGGCCGCACGCGCGTGCTCCGTTCCGTGCGACGCGATCGCGAGCGCGAGCTCCCCGACGCTACGGAAGCGATTCGCCGGATCCTTCTCGAGCGCCACGAGCACCGTCGCCTCGAGCGCTTCGGGCACGTCGCTCCGAATGGACGAGAGCGGTAGAGGCGTAGCGTGCGCGCTGTTCGCGAGCGCCGCCGGCCCGCTCCCGCCGAACGCCGGCTTACCCGCGAGGAGCTCGTGCAAGATCGCGCCGAGCGCCCAGACGTCCGAGCGTTCGTCCGCGTCGTGCGTCGACTGGAGCTGCTCCGGCGGAATGTAGTGCGGCGAGCCCATCACCATCGACGGATCGGTCAAGCACTCGCCGAACGGATCACGGCGGATGCGCGAGATGCCGAAGTCGATCACCTTGATGCACGGCGAGCCGTCGCTCCGGTAGGTGAGGAACAGGTTCGCCGGCTTCAGATCGCGATGGATGATCGACGCGGCGTGCGCCTCCGCGATCGCCTCGCACGCTTGCGCGACATAGTCGACCGCGGTCTCGATCGCCAGCGGCCCCGCCGACGACAGCACCGCGTCGAGGTCCTTGCCCTCGAGGTACTCCATCACGATGTAGGGCGCGCCGGCGTCGCTCCAACCCGCGTCGAAGACGCGCACGACGTGCTCGCTCCTGATCTTCGTCGCCGCGCGCGCCTCGCGAACGAAGCGCTCGACGACGCGCGGATCGTCGCTCCACTCCGGCAAGAGGAGCTTCAGCGCGACGCGCTCCTTCAGCTGCTCGTGCGTCGCCGCGACCACCGTCGCGAGGCCGCCTTTGCCGATGACGTCCGTCACGCGGTACTTGCCCGCGACGATCTCGCCGATCTCCGGGAGCTCCCAGCTCGGTCGAGCTCTCGCTCCGCTCGCAGTTCGATCGCCACGCATCGCCGGCGAGCGCTGCGAATTCCGCACCACGCGCGACGTCGCGAGCGCGGCGCGCGCGGCTCTGCACCGCCGCCACGCGCGTGTCGCGATCGCGCGCGTGTCGAGAAATGACGCTCTGCCTACTCGCGCGGAATCGCGGTTCGGTACGCCGAGTGCAGCGACCCCGAGCGCAACCGAACGAACCCGCCGCGAGGCAGGAGGAGCATCATCATGAGAAGAGCATTCTTGGGTAGCGCGGGCACGTGTGCGATCGCGCTGATGGTGACGAGCTGCGTCTCGAGCACTTCCGGCCTCGGACGAGCGACCGAAGGATGCGCGGAGCTCGACACGGGCGCGATCGACAGCCTCTCGGTGGACGTGCGCGTTCGCGCGTTCTTGCACGCCGCCGTCGATCTTCGCGCGGTGACCGCCAAGATGAAGACCGCGGTGCACGACGCGTGCGTTCACATCGCGACCGATCTCGGCGCGAACGACACGTGGTCCGCGTTGAGCGGCGACGACGCGATCGCCAACAAGAACGACACGGGTGCGTGCGACGCCGCGCGCGCGCGCATCGTCGCCATCATGCAGAGCGACTCGGCGAAGAGCGCGAACTTCGCGCTCTCGATCACGCGCGGAGAATGCCACGCGGACTTCAAGGCCGAGGCGGATTGCGAGACCGGCTGCGCCGCGAACACGGTGTGCGATCCGGGGAAGGTCGAAGAGCGCTGCGAGCCGGGGAAGCTCAGCATGACGTGCACCGAGCGCTGCGCCGCGCAGTCGCACTGCGTCGGAAAGGTCGACGTCCAAGCGGAGTGCTCGGGCAAGTGCGAAGCCGAATGCCACGGCAAGTGCACCGGGACGTGCACCGACGAGAAGGGCAACCGCACCGAGAACGACGAGAACTGCCACGGCAAGTGCACGGCGAGCTGCCACGGCAAGTGCACCGGCCGCTGCCAGATCGAAGAGAGCGCGGGCATCGCGTGCGGCGCGAACGTCTCGTGCGAGGGCAGCTGCACGAGCACGTTCACGAACCCGGTGTGCACGACGACGTTCACGCCGCCCAAGTGCATGCTCGACGCGACGTGCTTCGAGAGCTGCCGCGCGTCGGCCGCCGCGAAGACCGTCTGCGAGCGACCGCACGTCTCGCTCGAAGCGAGCGTGCAGGGCGGCCCGGACGTAGAGAAGCTCGTCGCCACGATCAACGCGAACCTGCCCGCCGTGATCGACGCGGCCGAGTCGCAAGGGAAGATCGCGCTGCAAGTGGGCGGGCGCCTCGTCGCGACCGGGAACGTCGTTCTTCAGAACGCGGGGAACCTCGACGGCCGATCGCTCGCGTGCGTGACCGCAGCGGCGAAGATGGCGGGCGACGCGGCGGCGAGCCTCCAAGTGTCTGCCGACGCGGGCGGCGCCGTGTCGCAGTCGTGCAGCTCGCGGGCGCAGTAACGTGAAGACCACGTTTCGACGCGCGTCGATCGCGATCCTCTCGGCGGCCTCGGCGCTCGCGCCGCGCGCGGCGCCTGCGCAGACGGTCGCGGTCGAGCGCGTCGAAGCGAAGAACGAGCCGAACCCCAAACGCGAGATCGTCTGGACCAACGTCGAGGCGGGGCTCCAGAGCGTGCGCCTGCAGACGTTCTCGGCGAACCTCGACTCGTTCACCGGCGGGATCTTCCCGACGTCGGCGACGGGGCCGATGCTCGGCTTCGGCGCGGGCTTTCGCGTCGTGTTCCTCACGCTCGGCGCGCGCGCGCGCGTCACGATGTTCAACGACGACGCGCCCGAGCAGAGGTTGGGCAACTGGCAGCTCTGGACGCTGGACGGCGAGATCGGCTTGCGCGCGCCGCTCGGGCGCCTCGAGCCGTACTTCAACGCGAGCGGCGGCTACGCGACGTTCGGCGGGCTGTCGCGCGCGGTCGCTGGGATCGGCGACGGCTTGAACGTGCACGGAGTCGACGCGCGCGCGGCGTTCGGCTTCGACTACTACGTCACGAAGCACGTGAGCCTCGGGTTGCAGATCAGCGGCGATCTGCTCTTCATCGCGCGCGACGGCGTGTCCGTCGCGAATCTCGCAGCCGCGAAGCAAATCGGCACGCTGAACGAAGCGAAGGCGCGCGTGCTCGAAGCGAGCGGCACGACCGTCGGCAGCGCGTGGGCGCTCACCGGCGGCGTCGGCTTGCACTTCTGAGCGTGTCGCACGCGAGAGCTGGCTCTTTCGAGCCAGCTCCGTCCGTGCGGATCGTTCAGCTCGTGTGCGGCGGCGATTCGGCGCTTCCGCTCGCAGGCGGCAGCGCCCAGGAGTGCGCGCCCGAGTCGTGGATCGGCGCGTCGTCGTGCGTCGCGGACGAGTCCGAGTCGCGCCAGCGATCGAGCTTTCGGTACAGCGTGCGGCGATCGATGCCGAGCACGCGCGACGCGAGCGCTTTGTTCCCTTGCACGACGTCGAGCACGTGCGCGATGTGGCGGCGCTCCACCTCGTCGAGCGGCGGCAGCTTCGACACGTCGCGCACCTCCGCCGTCACGTGCGACGGCTTCGCGTCGCGGATGCGCTCGGGCAGATCCTCGACGCCGATGTGATCGAAGCGCGCGAGCGCGACCGCGCGCTCGATGCAGTTCTGCAGCTCGCGGACGTTGCCGGGCCACGAGTACGCGGCGAGGCGATCGGCGGCGGCGCTCCGCAGTCCGACGATGCGCCCGTTGGTTCCGCCTTGGCAGCGACGCAAGAACTCCTGCGCGAGGAGCAGCACGTCGTTGCCGCGCTCGCGAAGCGGCGGCACGTGCAGATGAACGACGTTGATGCGGTAGAAGAGGTCCTCGCGGAAGCGGCGTTCGGCGACCTCGCGCTCCAAGTTGCGGTTCGTCGCGGTGATGATGCGCGTGTCGAACGGCATCTCCGTGTCGCCGCCGACCGGGCGCACGGTGCGCTCTTGCAGCGCGCGCAGGAGCTTCGCCTGCATCGCGACCGGCATCTCGCCGATCTCGTCGAGGAAGAGCGTGCCCTTGCTCGCGGTGACGAACAAGCCCGAGCGCGATCCGCGCGCGTCGGTGAACGCGCCCTTCACGTGTCCGAAGAGCTCGCTCTCGAGCAGCGGCTCCGGCATCGCCGCGCAGTTGATCGCGACGAACGGGCCGGACGCGCGCGCGCTCCGCGCGTGAAGCGCGTGCGCGACGATCTCCTTGCCCGTCCCGCTCTCGCCGGTGATGAGCACGGTCGTCTCCGTCTGCGCGATGCGCGAGACGATCTCGCACATTCGCTTGATGGCTTCGCTCGTGCCGATGATCTCGTCGAAGGGTCGCGCCTCGCCGATCGCGCCGCGCAGCCGCTTCACTTCCGCGCGGAGCTCGCGGTGTTTGATGCCGCGCTCGATCGTCAGGCACAAATCGTCGACGTCGAACGGCTTCGTCACGAAGTCGTAGGCGCCGGCGCGAATGGACGCGATCGCGCTCTCGATGCTCGCGAACGCGGTCATCAAGACCACGGGCACGTCTTCGCGCAGCGACGCGATCTCGCGGCAAAGATCGACGCCGCCCATCCCGCGCATGTTGATGTCGGCGAGCACGACGTCGAAGTCTTCGCTCGTGAGCGTTCGGATCGCGTCCTCGGCGGACAGCTTCGTGACGACCTCGTACTCGCGTCGCTCGAGCTCCGCGTGGAGGAGCTCGCAGATCGTGGCATCGTCGTCGATCACCAGAATTCGTCGTTTCATGAGCATTACCCTCCTGCACTGCGTTTCGGTTCGCAGAGGGCGACGCCGTTTGGGAGCGTCAACCGTGGCGGTTTGGAGAACAAGCGAGGCAAGCCCGAACTGCAGTGGTCGTGCCGGACGCCGATTGACGCTACGCGTGCAGAAATGCTGGGGCGGTTCGCCGCCGGAAGCGACCAAGCCGCCACGTCGTGTGGCGCTTTGGTTTCCCATCGCAGAGCAGCGTGCTCATGCATCGAGCCTTCGCTTCATCCGCGCGAAGTGGGTCGCGAGTGGGCTATGAAGAACGCGCGGCGCGCGCCCACTTCGGGTTCGGCTGCCGAGCGCGTGGTAAGAAACGGAGCGCTCCCGGGAGAGATGGTCGATGGCGACGCGGATACTCGTGATCGACGACGATCGGAGCACTTGCGAGATCCTCGCGAGTGAGCTCGAACAGCGAGGCTACGCGGTGACGTGGCTCACCGATCCGACGTCTGCGCTCGCCAAGATCGAGACGGACGATTTCGACCTCGTGCTCACCGATCTCAACATGCACGGTATGACGGGAGCCGAGCTATGCAAGCGCGTGCTCGCGATTCGCGAGGGGATGCCGGTCATCGTGATGACCGCGTACGGAACGATGGAGGCCGCGGTGTCGGCGATCCGCGCTGGCGCGTACGACTTCGTGACGAAGCCGCTCAACTTCGACGACCTCGCCCTCGGGATCGAGCGCGGGCTCCGCGATCGCATGCTGCGCGAGGAGGTGAAGCGGTTGCGCGAGGCGCTCGATCACGACACGCGCTTCGAAGGAATGGTCGGGACGAGCGCGACGATGCAGAAGGTGCACGAGCTCGTCACGCGCGTCGCCGAGACCGACACCACGGTGCTCGTCACCGGCGAGAGCGGCACCGGGAAGGAGCTCGTCGCGCGCGCGATCCACGATCGCAGCGCGCGCCGCGACAAACCGTTCATCGCGATCAACTGCGCGGCGATGCCGGAGTCGCTCCTCGAGAGCGAGCTGTTCGGTCATGTGAAGGGCGCGTTCACCGATGCGCGCACGTCGCGCGCGGGCCTGTTCGTGAAGGCGACGGGCGGGACGCTCTTTCTCGACGAGATCGGCGACATGTCGCTCGCGATGCAGGCGAAGCTCCTGCACGCGCTGCAAGAGCGCACGGTGCGCCCCGTCGGCGGCGAC
>Ga0100403_1002763_pt1 | contig 13591 bp, 25 predicted proteins | sample CryGeymet201501t_FD_83663 | JGI IMG/M metagenome (GOLD analysis project Ga0100403, IMG submission 83663) | Groundwater microbial communities from Crystal Geyser aquifers in Utah, USA - Crystal Geyser metaG 2015-01t | ecosystem: Environmental > Aquatic > Deep subsurface > Groundwater | place...
TACTTGTGTTCAGACAGAAAAACCCATAACAGATGTCATTATAGTTTGGAAGAAGTTGGAGCAGAACTTGTTAAGCAAGGAATCATTAAATTTAGAGATGGAAAATACTATCTTAATGAGTGACACTCAAAGATATAAAATGATGGGGAATGCCGTGACTGTAAATGTAATAGAAGCTATAGCAAAAAAATTAAATTGTAAACAAAAAGATGGAAAAAATAAAAACCAAACCAGTACATAAGCCAGAAATAATTACAGTCTTCAAGGATAGCTGTGAAAGATTGAACGAAGCTTATAGTGAGCTTGATGACATTCTAATTAACTTATGTTCTAAATATCATCTGAACTATTATGAACTCTATGGTATCATTGAATCAATAAAACTTAATTATGACAGAGAATTACAGGAGCAACATGGGATTTAATTTCATAACTGGTGAAAAAAGGAGGGGTAGCGAAAAAGATGTTGGGAGGATCAAATCCAGTTATGAAATCGGTTCTGAACTGATAACCTCACCTCTTTTATCTACTTCCAGCATCTGCCCTCCTTTTTCTGTTTTAGGGGAGAAATTGATATGAGCAGAATTGACGATTTGATAGAGGAAAAGAAAAAAATCTGGGGTAATAAACCTGCAGATAGCTACGATTTTAGTACGGAATGTGCTGATTGCTCTGGTGGTCAATGTGAAAAGTATGAGAAGAAAGAAGCATGAAGAAAATAAACGAAATAATAACTGGTATAAAGGAATTGAATGATGATGGACTAAATCAAGTTTTGGCTTATACTCAAAGAGAATGGATGAGAAGAATTAGAAAAAGAGAAATGGCTATAGACAAGAAGATGAGAGCTATATTATGAAAAACAAAAGCATGACAGGTAAGGAAATTTATGTTTTTTGGGTGATTTGGGTTGGATTAGGAATAATACTTGTCATTCTAATGAATACTTATATTGTCGAGCCAGTATTAGAACATAAAGGGATAATAGAAAAACCAACTATGAGTTTGATAAAGTATTCTAATTTAAAAAGAACGGAATCGAATCTAAGTAACAATTCAAATTTTAAATTAGGAAGAATCTATCAAGTTACTGAACTTCCAAAATATAAGTACGAACAAAACTTATCTGTATCTATCCATTGTGATATTTATCAGGGGAACATATCTTTTTATTATGGTGATAAATTTCATATAGACACAAATTGCGAAGAGGTTTTTGAAAGAAGATGACAGAAGATAACATAGGTATAGGAGCAATAGATGAAGAGACAATCGCTATGATTAGAGCTTATAATCCGCAATCCTGGGGATCGGTGAGCCCATCTGCTGATGGTAGTTCTTCGGAACTATTAAAAAGATTGAATCCAAAGCTTATTGAATTATCCCACAGGGTTATAAAGGAACAAGGGCTGATGTATCATGTTGACAGAATTGCTTATAAAAATTCCCTAAGGATATTTGTATTAAAGGAAGTATCAGCAATAAACAGAAGTTATTCGGATGCTGTTGTAGAATATCTGTGGAGTTTGAGAAGTTCAAGTAAACCACTATGGAGGACAGATGAAAAGAAAAATTAATCCTATTATCACCCAAAAACCTATCTGGAGGTTTATAATGTTTTATTGGGGGGTTTGTATTGCAGTTTCTCTTTTTATAAGTAAGATGGCTTCTTTCTTTTTGGCTACAACATTCCTGACTTCTCTTTTCATCTGGAAACTTAGACACGAATTTGTTGTCTCTTCGGAAAGTGAAGAGGACAAATCAAATCCATTCATTTATGCTGTCGAGAAGTATAAATTAAAATCAAAGTCTTATCTTTTATCTCAGATGTTACTTAATACTGGTTTAGCGTTGCTAATTTTAGGTGCTGCTTTCAATGGAGCAGCCATATTGTCAAATGATTTGAAGATGCCAGCCTATACTGAAAGATACGACCTCGGATTAAATAAGAGCGGGGATTATTTTCAGGTTAATCATCCCAACGAAGTAAACTTATTCTTTTTTATAGATCGGCTTGACTGGGGAGTGGGTGTAGCTTCTGTTGGAGATGTTGTTGTGATAACAAGCTTCTTCTTTCTGGTGAGCTCTCTTCTATTTAATGCTATATATACAATCAAGAAGAGAAAATTATTAGGAAGGGTATATGAAGAAGTTTGTGATAGTTACATCAGATCAAGGAGATACCAGAGGAGAAAGAATGAAAGTTTGGACAGATAAAGAAGGAAATAAGTTAAGCTTCAAAGAGTTTATGGGTAGATGGAAGAAGGGAATAGAAGGAATAACTCCTTTACAGCAAGCCAAATCAAACTTCATATCTGGATGGATAATGGTTGTTGGAATAGTGGCTGGGATAGTTGCTTCACTGTTTAATATCAAAAACTTTTGGTGGGTTATAATAATCCTTGTAGCCGCTCTGATAAATTCAATAATAAATCAAATAGCTGCTTGGCAGAGATATAAAACTTATAGGAGTATAGATGAAAGTTTGAAAGAATTATAGGAATAATATTCATAGCTATGTGCGGTTCGGTGGCTTATAGTTCGTCCTAGTGGATTAAAGTATAGTTCCGTTTGGTAAAGTTCAGATTTTGTCACTACTAACTAAGGTAACACCACAATGAGAGTGTCGCATAATCGGGAGATAAATTTAATGTCGCATAAAGGGAGTTAATCTATCGGGATAGAATGTATTTGAATATCTTTTTCTGGTTTTGCAGAAAATTTAACTCTTTGGACATTTTCACCTTCTTTTTTCCCACCGATTTTTATTAATTGCTTAAATCCAATACTTCCTTCCCCAGATTTTCTTTCAGTAACTTCTAAATCAAAATCAACGCCTTCCTTAATAACAAATCCAGATTTTTTAACTCCTTCCTTAATTTGATTTAAAGTATTCTCTATAAAGGTTTGAACTTCGCTTCCTGTTGTGTTTATTGGTGGCTCTGGCATTTATTTATTCCCCTTTGCCCTATTATGAGTTTTACAAAGCATTTGACAATTTTTAATATCTGTTCCTCCACCCTTGCTCCAAGCACTTACATGGTCAGCGTCCATTTCCTCTATTTTCCAAATTTTATTTTTATTTGCATTGTGTCCAAGAACACAAAGAGGGCAATTTGATTCACCTTTCTTTTTAGATTCATCTGTTTGTTTCCTATAAACAACTTTTTTTGTTGCTTCATCAAAAACCCTTACATTGAGAAGTTTTGTATCTTTTTCTCCACCCAAAATATATTCAAAAACTCCTTTACGATTTTGAACGTAAGGGTCTGCATATAATCTGTGAACAGATTCAGATACTTTTTTTGGGTTATAGCCCTTACTATGATATTCTTCATAAAGTCGTCCCCACTCCAATCCTTTCATTTCACTTTCTACATCAATAAAGGTTTTAGAAACCCAATCAATTACACTATTAAAATAAGTTTTTAATTCATTAATATTAGTATCTTGTCTATGTTTACTCATATACTCACCAATTTTCCCCTTACTGACCCAATCAATCGCTGTTGCCAAAAAATCTTGTCTATTAACCCTTCCTTTGATGTAAGCACTCCATTTTAAAACATTAGAGTTTTGAGAGTTACTAAATTCTTCTTTTGCAAGAGTTACAAAAGTTCCAGAATATATTGCATTTAGTTTTTCCTGTTCTGTCAAGGGGATACCTGCAATATTAATTGTTTCAAACCATTCTTTAATTTCACTTTCAGTTCCTTTACATTCATAGATTAATAATTTTGTATTCATAATAGTAGATTCTTTATCTTTTGGAAGACTACTTCCAAAATATTGTGGTTTTCCTTTTTCTAAAATTCCAAACTTTCCTGTTACATATCTTCCAATACTTGTAATTCTTTGTTGTCCATCTAAAACTTCAAATTTATCTTTTCCAACCTTAATGAAATAAATGATTCCAATCGGGTATCCTTTTAGAATTGACTTAACTACTGCTACATCCTTCTTTCCATCAGCATAAATATAAGCCCTTTGATATTCTGGCTGAATTGTTAATTTCCCACTCAATCCGAAAAGACCCTTCCCTTCCAATTCATTATAAACAAATCCATCGCAAATTTCTTTTATTGTGTATGTAGTTTTTAATGTTGTTTTCATAGAATTTCTATGATTTCTTTATTTTTAATGTTTTGTGTTTTATTATAATTCTTGAATATGGGACAACAGCTCTATCGCCCACCATAATATAAAATCTCCATACAGAAGAGTGACCTGGAAGGGATTCATCTATTTCTTTTGGTATTGGGGTGATTCCTAATTCTTCTCCCAATTTTCCAATCCCAATCCCAATTATTTCAAATTGTTCTGGGCAGTATTTATCCATAAATGATACAGGAACGCCCATTTCTCCTTCATAATCATTTGGAATCGCACTCACCATTGGGACATCAATCGCATCATAATTCTCATATTTCGGATAATAATCTACTTCATACTTATTTTTTAAATTATTTATGAGAGAAGTATTATATCTGAGATTGTCATTTTCAGACATTAATTTTAGAGGGTGGTGTCTAATCCCATGCTCAATATTTGTATACCATCTTATACCATTTACTCTCCAATAAAATTTACCATCTTTTATATACGCATTTTTATCACTTGACATCTTTTCTGAATCGTATAATTCTTTTGGAGCAATAAAATATGCTGCTCCACCATTAAAATATGTAGCACCAAGCCATAGGATATTATTTTTAATCAAAGGAAAAATCTCCTTATTTGCAACCGTATTTAAGTTTCCTATAATTATAAATTTTTTATTTGCTTCTAATATCCATGCTAAAAATTCTCTAAATAAACTAAATGGAGGGTTTGTAATAATTATATCTGCTTCATCTCTTAATTTTTTTACTTCCTTGCTTCTGAAATCTCCATCACCTTCCATATATTTCCAATCTAAATCATCTATGTCCACCCTATTATCTCCTGTTTTGTCTTTTGTAAGAGTAAAAATCCTTCCCTTTATTCTGGTCTTCTTTTTATCAAACTTTGGACTTTTTTCCTCAAAAAGTGTTGTCTGGTATCCCTCTTTGTATGTCTTACTTTCAACAGCATAACTTGTAGAAATTAATTTTTTTAATTTAAACTTTTCAAAATTCTGTGCAAAATATTTAGTGAAATTACTCCATTCTGGGTCATCACAAGGTAATAGTATCACTTTATCCTTAAAAACATCTGGATTATATTCAAGATAAGCGTTTATCTCTTTTTCAATATCATGATATTGTGTATAGAACTCATCGTTTTTTGCAAGTTTTGCCTGTGATAAATTACTTTGTGCCATTTTATTTTAATTTTTTAGACAAAAATTTAATTACTTCGTTTATTAAATATCTACATTCTTTTGATTTTTTAAGAGTTATGGTAATATTATTCTTTTCCTTGTAATGTATTATTTTATTTCTTAAATCTTCAAATGATTTAAGGTCTTTCCACATTTTACTTTGCTTAAATTTTTTAATATCTAACTTTGTAAAATAATGTATCATAAATAAAATCTTTTTTGTTGTTGGTGGTCTTATTGTTATTTCTTCAAAAAATCCTTCTTCATTAACTCTTAATTCTTTTTCATTCAAAAAAGATTTTTCGTGTAGTTTTAATCTTGAACCGATAGAAAAAGATTCTGAAAGAGTATTAATAAAAGTTTCAAGTGCTATCCAAGACAATAAAACAGAAGAAAGATAATAATACTCTTTCTCCCCACTATTTAATTTATTAGTTTGGGGGAAATCTAAAAAATAATCAGAAGATTTTAGATAAAATTTATATGACTTCATGTTTAAACTCCGTATGCCTTTTTAGTGCTTTCTTCTGCTTTTTTTCTATCTAAATTTGAGTGAAACATAGATATTGAGGCGTTGCACATTTCCTCATTTATTTTTGGTTTTGGAGATTTAGAATAATCTAAAAATAATTGTAACAATCTTCCTCTTTCGTTATTATCACTTCTTGTCCCAAGACCTCTATAAGATTCGGAATCTAAAACTTTGTGTTTTGATTTAGCCATTTCAATAGCACTTAAAGGGTCATCTCCATTACATAAATCTGGTAACTGATAAAGTTTTTTTAATCTCTCAGGTGTTCTTTGTAATACTCCTGACGCAAAAGCCCAACTTGTTATAATCGCTAAATTGTAAGATTTTATTTTATATTCTCTTTTTGCTGAACTTTTAATTTTCTCTGCATTCTTAAATTGGGTATCATGAAGTTTGGCGAACATTTTTCCTGCCTCTAATAATTGTGCGTCGTCAAACATATCTTTTGATTTAAATTTATTATAATATTTCATATATTCAGAATCAATATCTTTTCCTGACTTGCATAAATAAGGAATGTGTGCATCTTTATCAACATCTCTATTAAATTCTTTTCCATGAAAGAAATTAACAATAAAACTTCTCATCATTCTAACGGTCGGGCTAAATTCGTCGTCGTATCTTCTTTTATCCCCAAAGTTTTCCCCTTGCTTTAACATCCCTGTCGCATGAGCAAATTTCTTTAATAATGGTTTCAAAACATCTTCTCTTAACCTATCCCTTAAATCAGTAGCAACATTAATATTGGTATTGGCTATTCTCATAATATCCTCTCTTTGTTCTTTTGTTAAATTGAAATAAATTTTTATTCCATGAATAATATCAACTTTGCTTTTTACTGCTTCTATAATTGCCTGATTTCTATGCTGACCACCAAGAATTTTAAGAGGTTTTGATTCATTATAGTTGGTATTATATTCTATAATTATATCTGAAAAAGCCCTGCCCTCTTTTGCGTCACTAACCATTTGTTCATAATAATAATTTTCCGTTTCTAATTCCCTATTTGCCTTTGATAATTCTTCTAATTCTGGGTCTATTGTAGAATTTGGGTCGCTGAATTTTATAAAATTGCTTCCTAATAGATGACACCCTGTATAGAAAGTCCCTGATTTCTTATCCAAAAAAATTAAGAATGGTTGCCCATTCTTTTTTTCAAAGGTAGGAACATTAGACCTAAAATCTTCTATTTCTTCTAATGTATCTTCTGGGACAGAATCTTCTGAAAATATTTCTATATCTCCTGAATCTTCTAATGCCTTATTTATCAATTTTTCAACAGCAAGGTTATTATTTTTTAGACCAGAGTTTATTTTATACCTCAATACTTTATCCCAAATATCGTCGGAAGTAGCAAATTGAAGTTTTAATTTTTTCCCTGAATCATCATCTATTTTTTTATCCATAGTTATATATAGAAATTGTTAATATTTAAATCTTTGCATTTCCATCTATAATCGTATATAATCATATATAGAAAGGTTTAAATAGTAGTTATTCCTATATTCTATATACAATCATATATAACTATATACAAAATGGAACAAACAACAGAATACATAAAAAATTTCTCCTCATGGAGAGAAGAAAGAGCAAAAGCAATTTTAGAGAAAGGTGACCCTGAAAACATAGATGAATTTACTTATTTAGTGCCTTCTCAAAATTCAGAGAAAAAATATAAGGTAACTCATATAGATAGTTATTCTTGCGAATGTCAGGACTTTCAGAGAAGATGTAAAGGCAAGGGGCTTTACTGCAAACATATCAAAGCGATTTTACTTTTTGAAAAGTTAAAAGCAAAATATGAAGTTAAACCTGAATTAGAAAAAGAAATAAATTTAATTATTGAAACTCCACAAAAAGATTTATGTCCTGAATGTCAATCTGAAAACTTAATTAAGTCAGGAATAAGAAAAACTAAAATTGGAGATAAACAAAGGTATGAATGTAAAGATTGTCATAAGCGTTTTGTTCTCTCTCCAATTCCTAAGATAAAAGGAAATTCTAAACTTGTCTGTCTTGCTATGGATTGTTATTATAGGGGTTTAAGTTACCGAGATATAAGCCATCAGTTTAAACAATTCTATAATCTTGATTTACACCATGAAACAATAAGAAGATGGGTTTTGAAGTTTGGAAAGATAATGGAAAAATACAGCAAGAACATCCAACCAAATATTAAAGGAGTTTGGAACGCTGATGAAACTTTAATTTTAACAAAGCGAGGAAAAGATAAGAAAAATCCAAATAAAAATTATGATTATGTTTGGAACTGCATGGATAATAAAACTAAATTTTTACTTGCGTCAATTAATTCAGGTCGTTCAAGAAGTAGCAAGGACGCACAGAAAGTTTTTACAGAAGCATTAAATCAAAATGGAAAAATACCTTTTCAGATAATAGTTGATGGATACAAAGGTTATGAAGATGGATGTAGAAAAACTTTTAGAAATTGGGGAAATGAAAGAAAAGTTAAATTTACTTCAATTAAAGGACACAGAAAAGAAATTAATAATAATGCAATAGAAAGCCACCACTCACACCAAAAAGAGTTTCACAAAGTAAGGCGTGGAGTTACAAAAGTTCAAGAATATCAAGATGGATTTAAGGTATTCCATAACTTCGTTAGAAAAAACGCAAGAGAAAATTTAACTCCTGCGGATAAATGTGGAATAGGAATAAATGGAAATGCTTGGGAAACTATGCTATTAAATGCAATTAAATTAAACAACTCCCGCAATGCGACAGGAGAGGAGAAAATGATGATAACTCCCTAATCTGCGACACTCTCCACCACAATAAAGTTTATAAACACTTAAGGGTATATCTTTTTACACTTAAAAAAGATGGCAAGACTTTACGTTACAATCCCAGATGAGTTGGAGAAGGAATTCAGGAAGAAGGTATCCCAAGAAGGTTATAAGAAAGGGGATATGTCCAAAGAGATTGAAAGATTGATTAGAGAAAGCATAGAGGTCGAAGAGGAACTTAAAATATTTGCAGAAGATGAATAAGAAAACAAAACAGTGGTTGAAAGAAGAAGATGAGAAAGCAAAGTCCTTTAAGTTAACTGGAAGGGATTTGCATTACTTGCATGATATTTTGTATATGGTGAACTGGCAGGATTACGGAACTATTAAGTTGAATAAAATGGATAAGTGGTTTGAGAAGTTCTTTGATAGGGTTGAGGAGTTTTGTATTCCAGAGTTGTATGACCAGAAGAAAAGTGAAACTTAACATTTTAGAAGACAAGAGGGGGTTTATTGATTTAGATGAGATAGACTGGGTTGCGTTTCTGCTTGCTTTCTGTGGAGCTTTATTGGCTTGGTGGTATGTAGGTTATCTTGGTACTGGATTTGGATTCTTCACTAAGCTGTTTGCAGCAATATTAACATTGATAATTGGTTACTTTGTAGCCACATTCATATTTAACAAATGATCATAATTGCAAGGGAGGAAAAAAGAGATGAAAAAAACAACTAAGAAGGTTTCAAAGAAGACTGTTGTAAAGAAAAAAGCAGTTAAGAAAACTACAGCAAAGAAGACAACTAAGAAAGTAGTGCCTAAGAAAGGAACCAAGAAACCTGTAAAGAAGAATAAGAAGAGATAATATTCACTGTTTTGTAGTTTTGTGCTTGGTTGTTCGGCGTGATGTGAATCAAAGTAAAGTTCAGATTGATAGGAAACAAGATGAAGAAAATAAAAGTTAAGACGGTGGAAGAGGGGTTCAAAGCCCTTGAAGAAAACGTGCCCGGGGAAGTAATGATTTACGATGAGACTGGAGAAGTAACTGAGAGGATATGGGATGAGCTTATGAAGGACTTTGAATGGGTGAAAGAATATGAGAAATAAAACAAGAATAAAAAGGATACTTGGAAAGATTGAGGAACTTTGGAATAGAAGCCCAGACCAAAGGTTAGGGCAGCTATTGATTAACCTAAGTATCATCCCTGATGACAATTATACTTGGCATATTGAAGATGATGAGCTGGAAGCTTTTCTCGATAGGATATTGGAGGAGAAAGAATGAAAAAGAAAGAAGTAAGAAGAAATAGATGCAAATGTTGTGGAGATATAATAAAAAGTTCCGCCATACTTTGTACACCCCACATAAAATTAAGAAATATGTTAAAATCTATGCCACCTAGTAGTATGAAAAATAATTTTATTCTGTATCTAATTGGGACTAAGGCTGATTATATTATTGATGAAAAGGAGATATCTCAGACAGAAAAAATAAAACTTAGAAAAAAATACTACGAAGATTTTTATAAAAGAAATCCTGACCTTCGATATCTAGAAAAAAAATATAGAAAAAAATACTACGAAGATTTTTATAAAAGAAATCCTGACCTTCGATATCTAGAAAAAAAATATGGAAAAAAAAGAAATAAAAAATAAGTCTTCATCTCTTAAAAAGAGGTTAACAGAAGGGCTGATAAAAAAGAGAGGGAACGAGGCGGAGGATAGATTAACTGATGAAGAAGAAAGAAAGGAAAAAGAATTTCTCGAAAGTTTTTCTTTTGGTTGGAGTAGAGGATATGGCTCTGCATTAGATCAAACTATAGATATAATAGAAAAACTTCAAGGCAAATATTTCGGAAGCAGATGGGCTTTAGAATTAGAAGGATTAAAAAAGAAAATAGAGTTATTAAGAATGAATCGAAAAATATTTATGGAGAAGAAAGATGGGAGCACCTGAGAGACAAAAAAGAAATGCAGAAAAGCACCTGAAGGCTGGGCTTTGTTCTTTATGCTCCAGAAAAAAGTCCAAAGACTCGACAGGTTTTTGTGATTACCATTCAGGATATCAGGCAGGAAGTAATCGATTTATTATGAGATTAAGAGAGCTTGAGTCAAGACTAAAACTTATTGAAATAAAAACAAAGGAAACTTTTAAGGTGGAGAAAGAATGATAGACCAACTTACCGAGTTCTTTGCAAGAGCATTCCAGGATCCAATAATGATTATTCTGTACTTGGCAGCAGTTCTCTTTTTAGTTTCAACAGCTATTAGGAATGCAAAGAAGGACAAGGTTTATACTGCTGAAGAGCTTCCACAAGAGGCACAAGTTTATTTTAAGAAGAGAGGAAAGAAATGGATTATGATTGATTCGGATATTGTCAATCCTATAACCAGAGAAATCAATATCAGAAAAGCTTTGCTTGGAACAAAGAAGACTTGGTTTGTTCTCATAGCCATTATAATCATAGCAGGTTTATTCTATGTAGGAGTCAATGACCTTATTTCAGGATATAGGGATGTAGCAGAGAACCCCTGTGCTTATTGTCCTCTTGTAAAAGGATTAAACGCAGATTCTAATTGGGTTAATGCAAACTTCACTATAATAGAAGATTCAAATATATCCAGCTATGGAAGTGATATAGGTTGATACCTTCGTTTTACAAGTATCTACAACTAAAATTATTTGAACATGCAAAACAAAACAGAGAGATAGATGAGGTTATGGCTTTTGAGCTTATGAAGCAGTATAGGATTCCAAAGAAGCTCAAAAGAACAGTTCTAAAGGAAATGGAGGACTATGAATTAATAGAAATCCACAATCCATACTCCAGAAGAAAGAAAGGGAATAAAGAACAAACTAGTCTGGGGGTTATAAATTGTGAGATTGATCTTGACGTTTTAAAGGTTTATAGGAATAAGAAAAGGAACCTCTTTATTGAGATAGCAAGTAAGGGGGGTTAGGTGTTATTATAACTCTTCAAATTTAGGGGGTTTTGTTCGTAGAAAATCGCCTAAAATCTTTTTTTAATACAGTAAGCCCAAATGGACAAAATGGACTTGTGGACTAACTTAAGAAGGGAAATTCTGATTGACTTTATTTATTTTTTCTGTGGCGGCTCTTTGGTTAAAAAGTTATTCGTCATGGCGAATTAATATTGTAATCTTTGTTTAAACTGGTATTTTTGGGAGAATTTGCGTTTAATCGCTGAAAAATCAAACTCTGCTGTCTTGCCTCAATTTTTGAAGTTATTCGTAATTTGTTCGTAGACCAAGACACATCAGACACATCAGACACCGATATAACATTTATTCCCATGTGTATATTGACTGAGTATACGTGTCTTTTCTGTCTTATCCGTCTTGAATTCTGTTCTTCTATGGTAAAAATTCTTTTATATATTTTAAATGCAAACATATATCACCCCTATTTTTCTTTAGAAAGTTCGGTTAATTATTATTCTTTTTTCCACTTTATATCCAACCAAACTCTTGCGTCTCCGCCCTTTCCATCATAAAGCCAGTTGAGATACTTCTTTCCTTGTTCAATTCCTTTCTCTGTTAGCCTTTGGCTGATACTCTTATCTGACATCTTTCGGTGTCTATTTTCATCACACCATTCGTTGAACTTTCTCTGAAATTCAGACTTTGTGATATAAGAATTAAGGGACTCTTCAACAAACTCATCCAAGAATCTTTGGAGGAAGTCCGCCTTTGCTTCATACCTTTGAACCCTATCCTCAATGGTGCCCTCATTTGTAAATTTGCGTATCGTGAGAATATCCTTCAAAACTAAAAGAGACTTGACCGCCAAGATTCTATACTCTTCATCTGGAATATCCGAGAGGATATCTTTTTCTTCTGAAAACTGGTTTGGAAAATCAATTATAGTCCATCTTCTGTAAAATCCAATAGTCTTATCTGTTGTAGTGGGTAAATTATTAGTGGCTATTATGATTTTTGCGTAATTAATATCATCAAAAGGATTCTTGTTTTTGTATTCAAACCCGATGGAATCTTGTCCTGTCAATTTCTTAAGTATAGATGTTCTTGATATTTCAGAAAAATCAGTTTCTCCCATCATACAAACCAGTTTTTTATGAAGCTTAGCAACTTCAAATCTAGATTTTATCAGGCTATCAAGTTCAGTAGAAGTTACGTTATCTGCTCCAACAAACTTCTCCAGCAATCTCAGAAAACAGCTTTTGCCATTCATTCCAGAACCAATAAAACAAAATAACCGATGGATAGGATAATTGGGAAGTAAACAATATGCAAGAATTTCATATAGTAATTTAACATTATCCTTTCCTACCCATTCTTCAAAGATTTTGTCCATCTGGGGAGTTTCTATATATCTTGGGTTGTAGAGTTCCCAAGGAATAGGATTGGTAACAAAATATTTGGGTGTTGCTTTCCATTCTTCTCCAGTCTCAACATCTACAATAGTATCTTTGAATTGAATCCAAGTATTTTTTATATTCTGTGGGATGTTCAATCTTCCTTTTTGTTTAAGGGCGTTTAATATTTCTGTTCTGCTTTTAGATGAGATAACATCTTTCCCAGTAGCTTCGTTGATCATATTCAAAATATCAACCTCGTCAACAATCTCCCATTTAAATTTCTCATTATTCCATAACCACCATAAACAATTACGGTCGTAAAACAAAGGCTGAATTTGATTAAACCTTTCAGTTTGGTTCTCTATTGTAAATACATCAGCAGGATTTCTCTTGAAAGTTTTATAGTCCTTATTAATTATTTCCTCACCCAAAATTTGTTTTATATTCAAAGAGTCGTAATCTATCTGTCCGCCTTCATAAAACTCAACAAGTTTTTCTCTTTGATTTGGATATTTCCAGTGTTCAGCGAAGAGAACAGGAAATCTGTATTTACTATTCGCAAAATTTAAGTCTATCTCGGATTGAGGTTCAGCTATCCATTTAAGAAATCTTTTTGCTTCCTCGTCGGTGATTTCTCTTGAAAATTCAGTCCAGAGATAATCAGATTTCCCA
>Ga0100403_1002766_pt1 | contig 13588 bp, 19 predicted proteins | sample CryGeymet201501t_FD_83663 | JGI IMG/M metagenome (GOLD analysis project Ga0100403, IMG submission 83663) | Groundwater microbial communities from Crystal Geyser aquifers in Utah, USA - Crystal Geyser metaG 2015-01t | ecosystem: Environmental > Aquatic > Deep subsurface > Groundwater | place...
CAGGAGGGGTGGGGCACGATGAAATTAAGAGAATTTTTATTGACAGGGAGTTTAGGGAAGAAGAGGGAGAAAACCCAAACGACTTCTTTTTTGTACCAGCCTTTGTATCAGACAATACCGCGCTTATGGAGGCGGATCCTGAGTATATAAAGCGACTTGAAGACCTACCAGACAGACTTCGCAAAGCTTATCTTGAGGGTAATTGGGAAATAGCCGACGACAAGGCTTTCAAAATATTCTCTAAGTTAAAGCACGTTATTAAACCAATAATTCCGGACACTAAATACAAGATTATTCTATCTATGGACTGGGGTTTTTCAGCTAAGTTTGCGGCTTACCTGACTGTTTTGACCGAAAAGGAATACGCTGGCCAACGATTTACCAGAACGATTACTTTTAAAGAGTGGGTTGGAATCGAAAGATCACCATATACTTGGGCAGAGATTATTTATCGTGATTGTAAGAACTTGGGGATTAAGCCTAGCTCTGGCTTTCCTGATTCTGCCATGCTAGACAGACAAGCAGACGGTAGTAAACCAATTGGTGTTCTTTTTGAGGAAAGATGGAAAGAAATGAATGGGGGTACTTCTTGGCTGAAACTTACCAGAAGTGCTAAAAATAGAATAACTAGAATTGCTACCACGCACAATTGGCTGTCTATTGCACCAGATGGTTTGCCATACTCACTCTTTACTGAGAACTGTAGCTATTTAATCAATTCTATTCCTAAACTACGCTGGCACGAAACAAGGCTTGATGATATTGCAGAGGGTGACGATCATGGATGGGATGGTTGGAGTTATGGGCAAATTCATGTTAGATTTATTGCAGTTAAACCAGGCTCTTATAGCGCCGATCGGGGGCAGAAGAAAAAGAGGTTACCCACCGATGAGCGGGGTTTACCAATTATTGATCCTAGTAGTTTTTTTGGGAGCTTAAGCTAATGTCAATCAGGACTGAATCAATAAGTCGGCGACTACGCATTGAGGGTAGACAGCCTGAGGAAATAGCTGTGATCCTAAGGCCAAGTGATGAGGCAGTGGCGTTTCATTGTCCAACCTGTGGTACATTTCAGTTTAATCGTAAACACAGAATTATTGCGATACTAGAGGACGATATGTCACAACTATTAGTAGTGCCGCCCATCTCTCCAGTTTGTCGCAAATGTGGTACAGTGTTCCACGTCTATATGCTATAATTATTGACAGGATCAGTAATATCCAGCATTGTGCTGGTTTTTTTGTATATGGCCAAACCTTATGAATGATCAACTCCCCTCTCAAGACTTATTTGCCCAACCAGAGGAGATCCTTGATCCTCTTTACCTAGATCTGGATGATGATCAGCTGATCAAAACGGTTAAAGAGAACATCAGAAATTCCGTTAATTTTTACACAGATAAAAAGCTTTATGAGCGCCAGGAAAAAAATTTCAACTATTATCTTGGTAAGCAGAATATATTCAAAACATCTAGCACTGCTCGGCCATATAAAGAGAATATAATTTATGAGGGTATATCAAGGCAAAAGCCAATTGAGCTGTCAAGGATGCCTGACCTGGTAGTGAAGCCCGGTGATGATTCAAAGGAAAGCAAGGAAAGCGCCGAACAGTTAACTGGTATTTTCAATTCAGATTCAAAGCGGCGTGATAACCGTAAACTACTAGGACTAGCCATCAAGCTAGAGCCACTTTATTTTTACTCAGTTGTCAAGACGCGCTGGAACCCTGAAAAGGGCATGCACGGTGATTATGAATATGTGCACGTTCATCCAGACAACGTAGTCTTTGATTACAACTGCTCTGACAATGACGCTAACAAAATGCGCTTTGTATCAGAAAAAGCCAAATTGATGCTTAAAGAAGTGATTATGATGTTTCCTGATAAAGAGGAAGAAATCAAGGCAGAGTTTGGCTGGGGTGATGGTGAGAATGCTACTAGGGGTGATGAGGAGAAGCTGGCCTCACCAATTAATATTTTGGAAACCTGGTTTCACTGGTACAAATTGAGCGGAGAAGAGGCTGAGCGAGTTGATGGGGTAGTTTGGATTTATGGCGATACGTTACTTAAGAAGATGCGCAATCCTTACTTTGATTATCAAGGTAAGAAAAAGAAGTTTACATGGGTACTTAAAGAGCGCGATTCAGCGTCAATGGACGAGATTTTCGAGATGATTGATTCACGATCGGTAGAGAATGACGAGGAGCTAGTGGTATACAACAACTACTTCCAAGAACCAGAAAAACCCTACTTCTTTATGGTCTATGAAAACATGGGCAAGCAACCAATTGGTGAAACCTCAAGAATTGAACAGGTACTGGAGTTTCAAGACTCACTCAATCAGGACGGCTCAATTATTGCTGACATGAATATTCGTAGTCGTGGTAAGGATATCTTTTCAACCGATGCTATCCCACAAACGACCTTAGACCGAATTGATATCTACGACATTGATCAGGTGTTGGGTATTGATGTGCCTCAAGGCAGTTCAATTGCCAATGTGCATAGCCGGATTGAACAGAAACCAGCTACTGCTCAGCAGTACCGCTCAATGGAGGAGAACAGACAAAAGGCATTTGAAATGATGGCCGTAGGTGCGACTACTAGAGGGCTAAAAGAGCCAGATTCAACACTTGGTGAATCACAGATGGCAAGAGAAGCTGACTACGGGGTGATTGATGATATTGTCGAGGATACCATTAATGCCGCCGCTGAGTGGCAGGCTAACTGGGCAATGCAGTTTATCAAGCTCTTCTACACCAAGCCTCACTTAAGACACATCTTAGGTAAAGATGGTGATGTACTCCATAGCCGGTTAACCCAGGACATTGTCAATGACGGCATGGAGGTGGTGGTGTCAGCCAGCGGGGTTGATAAGATGATTCGCAAGCGAATGGCTATTGAGAACATGAAGTTGGGTATTGGTGATCCGTTATCATTCTACGAAGATACAGAGCAATCCAACCCCAAAGAGCGCGCCAAGCGAGCGATGATGGTGCAGTTAGCACCCCAGATGTATATCCAAGAATACCTAATGGAACAAGAGCCGGCTGATCCTAATACACCGCTGACCAACCAGGTAATGGGGGCACCACAGCCACCAGGGGACGCGTTGCCTTCAGCACCAGCGCCACAACCGCCAATGGGTGGCGGTGGGGTGGGTGTACCACAAGACGATCCGCTGGGCTTATATGAAATTATCTGATTTTGGCAATCTAGTTAAGAGCAAATATCAACAATACGCAGAGGTGCCGGCAGTTGAGTTAGCTGAGCGAGTTATCAACAAGTTTCCCACATATAGACAAAAGATTAGCGACTACAGCGAGCGTGTAATGGGTGAGCGAGCTCAGTTGGAGCATAACTATGGCCGGGAAACGATACGAGATTACAACACCAGTAGGATGCCCATTCTTAGCAATATTGACTATAAGCCAGTAGCTGATAAGTTTCAGGAGAAGAACTGGCCAGGTAGGACAATTGCTTCCGCTATTGCTGACACACAATCAAAAGATCCGGTTTGGATAGCTAAACAAAAAATAGCCAATAATCAGGAAATAACTAATTATGACAGGCGGGTACTATCCCAAGATTCTATGTCACTAGTTGTGGGATTGTCAGATCCGGTCAAGGGCTCTTCCGGGCTTGATATTGGAAAGATTAAACCACCAAAGGGAGTGGGAGCTAAGCTTGGGAATCAATCTTCTGATGTGGTTGGATCGGGAATAATTATTCCGAGTTCCAATACCTCCATTAAATCTCCGTCCGACTTGAGTGCTTCTCTGCGAGATCCGTCTGGTTCAACAATTTTAATTTCAAAGCCTGCTTTGGCATCAGAAAAGTCTACAAACCAAACTGTATCTTCAAACCGAATGAAGTTTTTAAGTGAGTTTTCCATGGTTTCTCCTTCCAATAAAGATTATAACAGGTATTATCAGTCAGTCAATGCGCAATCGGATATATTTACATCAACATTAGATGATCTAGCTAGAGATAGTGGGGGTAATTCTATATATAGACTAAAGTTGCCAAAGTCATTAAAGGACAAACTAATTAAAAAAAATAAGAAACACCCCAGATCTCTGGGTGATATAAATGATACTCACGCCGGAACGATAGTAACTGATAACATTGATGATTCTCTTGAATTAGCGCAGAATAAGTATGGGATTACAAATGTTGAGGATAGAAGAAACGATCCGTCTTTCTTAGGTTATAGGGGGGTGCATTCTAATTTAGAGTTGCCCAATGGTCAGATGGGGGAAGTTCAGTTTCATTCGCTAGACGGAATGTATCAGAAAGAATACGCGCATACAATATATAATAAATGGCGACCATATATTGAGGATAATGTTTCTTCAGGATATGAACACGTTTATCGATCAGTTCCCGAACCATTGCGAAAAGAATTTAGAAACGATGTAATGAAAAGTAGAAATATATATCGGGGTTTTGAAGAAGTGCCCCAGCAATATATAGATCTAGTTAACAGTAGACAAAGATTATAATTTTCTCTATAAGTGACTCTTGATATATATACTATATAGTATATACTACAGGTAGATGATTAATAAGGCAAAAAAATTCGCATTTCACAAACATAAAAAACAAATACGCAAGGGTGACGGCAAACCGTACTTCACTCACTTGTCTGCTGTCTACGAGATAGCTAAGACTATAACTAGTGATGAGGCGACTTTGTCTGCTTGCTGGCTACACGACACCATAGAAGATACTCCCACCACTTTTAAAGATTTAGTTAAAGAATTTGGTTTAGAGGTTGCCCAGATTGTACAGGCCGTTAGTGAGGACAAGGACTTAGCTTGGGAAGAGGCAAAAGAAAAATACCTACAAACTGTTTTTGTTAATTCTAAGGCTATTGTGGTAGCTTGGGCAGATAAAATGCACAACACCCAGGATCTAGCAAATGTGACTGACCATAGTGTGTTTAATCGTTCCATAAGGCAGAAACTTGATTTTTATTCCAAGTTTGCTCAGATGATTGAAGATAATGATATGAGGGAGCAATTGCAAACAACTCTTGACAATATATACGACATAGTATATTATATAGATGAATGAGAAAACAGATAACGCAACAAATAAGACTTCAAAAACTCTTTCAACTTCAGACTTACTTCACTAACGACAAAGACCAAACCAAACTTCACTACCAGGTATCAGTATTAATAGCCAGGTACGGAAAGGGTATATGAGAGCCGACCAAATCGAGCAAAAAATACTCGAGCTAATTGACTTAGCAGAAAGCGGTCAAGCAACTAGATCAGACTTGCAGGGAATGGCAACTGCCCTGGCCTACAGGATTGCAGATGAGCCACTACCAGGTGTGCAGTATGCCCTAACTGGTAAGCCTGACAGCAAGTGCATTGCCAACGGTAACACCTGGGCGGAAAGCGAGGTCAATAATCCTATTGATGATGTGGATCTAACAGAACTAGAAAGAATGAGTCAGGAGTTAAGAAATATATAAACAGAAAGGATAAATATGGCAATACACCTAGACAAACAAGGAGAAGCCAAATGTGGGGCAACTCCCTGGTCAAGATATGGTTGGTTAAACTTGAGTGCTGATAAAAAACAGGTAACTTGCAAAAGATGCCTGGGTACTGTTGAGCGAAAAACCAAGCCAGCTGAGATTAAAGAGAATATGATTGGCAAGATCTTCCACACCTCTTGGGGGTATGACATGACTATCAACGAGTATGCCAAGGTGATCAAACAGTCACCCAAGAGCATATTGTTACAAGAATGCTATCGGTTAGTAAGTAATGACAACGGCATGGGAAATGGCACAGCGACCACAGACGGCACGCTGAAGACGGGCGGCGAGCAGTTCAGACTGTTTAAAAAGACCACTCCATACGGGGAAACTTGGGCGGGTGGCGGAAAATGCCGGTACTGGTCAGAGTGGAACGGTAGAGAGAGCTATCACAATACTTGGGACTAAACCCCAACAAGCCAGCTTGAAATAGCTGGCTTTTGGTATATACTACACAGTATATGAAAACCACCAGGGAAGCGGCCAAGATACTTAAATACTCGAGCGACTCTGTTATCCGGCTAATGATTGCTCAAAAAAGGCTCAAGGCCAAGAAGTTTGGCCACGTGTGGGTAATTAGCGACAGTGAGATTGAACGGGTTAAAAAGTTGCGTGATATAATCGATTAGTATCATTACTACAATCCCCATTATGAACGATTCCGTGCAAGATAACCTAGAGAGAATTGACCAAGAAAAGTTAGTGGACGCCGCCAAAAAAGAAGCAGTCAGCGAAGTTGAGAAACTCAAGCAAGAGCTGGTGCAATCCATTCAGGGTGAAAAGAAGAAATACTCCTGGGAAGAAAAGGGCAAGACTAAGCCAGACAATTATGACGAGTTATTCGAAGAGGTAGATAAGCGCGTAGTTAAGCCTGAAGACTTAGAGAAGTTAGTTGAGAATAAACTAAGCGAAACTGAAAAGAAAAGACAAGAAGCTGAAGAGCAATCAAGAAAACAAAAAGAGTTAGAGCTGGGTGAGCGCAAGAAACAGTTTGACAGCGAATGGTATGACCTAGTACAACAGGGCAAGATGCCCAAGGTGGCAGACGAAATTCAGGAGCGAATCAACAAAAACGAAAAACTAACCAAGGATGAAATTTTAGCTGATGAGGGTCTTAAGGCCAGACTTGAGTTAGCTCAACTATCTCAATCTACCGGTAAAACTGCTAAGGTAGCTTACTATGAAGATTACACAGCAGAGGCGGCTGGTAAGTCAGCCCCAGTTTTGGGTGGTAGACCATCAACCCCACAGACAGATTCACAGGAACTAGAGTACGAAGACGTAGCTCAAAACAGGAAAAACATATTTGGCTACTAATTAAATAGTGTGCTATAATTATTTAGGATCAAAACATCCAGCCCCTCGTGGTTGGATTTTTTTTGTCTAATTAGTAGTAAATGTAAAGGAGAAATATGGCAGACGGATCAATAACTCCAACCGGTGGTGCACTGGGGGCAAATGTATTTAACTTTTCAACAGCTCGAGCGGCGGCGACAGTAGTTGATGGAATACTTAATTACCCAATGATGGCCTCAAGGTTGATGTATAGAGCTAAGAATTTTAGCGGGGACGGTAGAGGTGAACAGCCTACTATTATTAAAGATATTAAAATTTCAAACAGATCACAATTTCAGTGGTTTGATGGTTTAGATAGTCTAAATTCATCGGCTGAAGATGTAGTTATCCAACTACAATTCAACGATGCATCAGCTTCTATGCCGTTAGTTGAGATTATGACTGAATCATTTGAAAGAGAGGGCGCTGGAGAAGACGTTGATTATCCAGCTTTTGAGTATGAAGATGCTTTAAATGAAACAGTCGAGGGTCTTTCTACCGCAGTTTTCGGTGTAGGTGGATCAGCTGATGAGCCTCTAGGTCTTGAGGCAATTGTTGATGATGGTACTAACTTGGCTACCTATGGTGGTCAGACCAGAGCAACCTATGATTCGCTTGATGCTACCGTCACTGCAAGCGGTGGAACGATGACGTTAGCCAAACTAGCGACACTGCGTTCTACGATTAGTGATAGCGCACCAAAAGAGTCACCAACCCTGATTGTGGCCAGCGATACAATCGCCGATCTGTATGAGCAATTCTTGACTCCTACAGTTAGCCGTGAGTACAAGACTCTTTCAATGGGTGGTACTTTTCCAGTAGCAACCGATTCCCCATCAATGGGGCAGGGATTTGGTGGAGTTAACACCTACTCAGGTATTCCTATCATTAGAGATAAGCGCGCTACATCAGGTGTTCTATATATGCTCAATGAGAATTATCTCAATTGGCATGGTAGAACCAGAGTGCCTAAGAGCTTCAAGGAGTTCGTGAGTCCAGTTAGCCTAGGTAAAGGCAAAGTGATTGAGGGACAAGCGGCATCTAGGCCATCTCGTTATCACGGCTTCTTTTATCAAGCTAAGCAAATGATGCCAAATCAGGCTGGTATTATCAGTAGATTCTATCTGTTTGGACAAATGGTTTCATTCCAACCACGCAGACAGGGCAAATTAACTGGTATTACATCAGTAGCTTAGTACAATATAAAATTGAAAGGAAATTATGTCATTAACAGGCGCAGTTCAAATAACATCAACTGATATCTACAGTAATGACGATGTGCGCAAGCACGCCGTTGGCGCGCTAGGAATTGATAAGCGTGGCGACTTATATCGCTATGCCTACCTAGCGGCAGACGTGTCTGCTGGATATTTATTGGTGTCAAAAGGAAGACAAGCTAATCACCAGAATCTTGCGGCTTCAGCGACGGCATCCGTGGGAGACACCTCGGTATCGTTGACGGTTGGAGCAACTGCTTTAACTGCCGATGAGTATGCGGGTGGTTACTTAGCTTCAAGCGATAACTCACCAGAGGGTGAATGGTATAGGATTATTTCACATCCTGCCTCAGCTGGTAGTGAAGCGGTTGCTTTCAAACTTGAAAGAAAGTTGTTAACAGCAGTAACGACTGCAAGTGAATTTGCCTTGGTTCGTAACCCATGGCACTCCCCCGCTGTATCTCAGCTGATTGCTGAGAGAGCGGCTGGAGTAACAGTCGTAGACGTGGACGTATCGGAACGACCGTATACTTGGCTTAAAACCAAGGGTGTGGCTCCAGTTTTAATTGATACAGCTGGGATCACAGTTGGCTACGTTGCCACTATCTCTGATCAAGTTAACGGGGCAGTTGGTGTCTTTTCAGACATTGATGCTGAAGTTCCGGTTGGACAGGCAATGCAAACAGGCACTGCTGGGGAATTTAACCCAGTATGGCTGTCAATAGATTAGTCTATTCACCTAGCTCCAAGGACAGGGGGCTAGGATGAGCAGATTAGCTCAAACATAAGGCCGACCCAGGCTAATATAAGAGGAGGATGTTATGTCACTTAATTTAGAAGAATATGTTCGAGGATTAAAGTATCAAGACGAGCTGGCTACTGATAAAGCGGTTGATCTTGACTCTACGCTTAATGTTGCTGGAGCTGTTACGCTTCAAAGTACCGTAGCTGTGACTGGAGCAATTACCGCTACCGGTGGGATTAGTGGAGGTATTACTTTACCAGTTGAAGCAACCACCGCTGAAACAGAAGCGCCAAGTGCGGCTGAATCTGGTAAGGTTTTTGTTCAAACTAGGAGTTCAACTACAGTTACTTATACTCTACCGGCCGCCGCCGCTGGTTTAACCTACACTTTTGTTTGTGGGCACGCTGATAGTGAAATTCTAATTACTCCCGCCGCTGGGGATGCAATTGTAACCAAGATTCACGCGGCTCAGGATGGAACTGCTTTAGCTCCCGCGGCTGGTACTGGTATTAAAAATACTGCCGCTACCAACGTAGCTGGGGATTCGATCACCTTGGTTGCTTTAGATGCAACAACTTGGTATGGCACTAGCATAATTGGTTTGTGGGCAAGTCAGTAATAATTGGGAGAGCTAATTAATGGCATATACACATGAGATCAAGTTTAGACTTGGTGATGGTAGTAAATACTTAGATGCTGATATAGAGGTTATTGCCGGTGAGCTAGTTTATAATTTCACCGGCACTTCTCAACCTCTTGATAATAAGGTGATTGTAGACTTTTTAGCGTTTACTGATCACGTCAAAATTATGGCTGGTAAGTACGGCGGTATCAAAGAAGTTTCGATAATAAAGAAAGTATAATATGGCAAATATTACAGATAATACAGCAACCCAGGTAGCTACTGGTGCAGTTATCAAGGCAGTTATTCAGGTTAACGCGGCCTTGATTGGCAACATTAAAGTTATTGATGATACTTCTGGTACAACCGCTAATGTGGCGACAATCACTGATCCTACAGTTGGCACCAGATATGAGTATTACAACTTGGCTAATGGATTAAGGGTGATCGCATCTACAAATTGCAATATTACTGCCAGCGCAATTCAATCTATCGGTAGGTAGTGTATAATATGCGTTATGGATGCTATTGACATCGAACGCAAAGCGATAGTAGACGCTGACCGCAATATATACTTATATAACCCCTTAAGTGTTGATTTTGAGTGTAAATACAACGGTATTTCATACACTATTCCCTCAAGAGAAAACAAATCTTTCAAGTATGTGATTGCTAATCACTTGGGCAAGCACTTGGTTACTGCTTATATGAACACTAAGCCACCCGAATATAGTATAGAAAAAGCTAAGAAATTAATTTTTCCATGATAGATTCAAAGCAAGCGATTATTTACATTAAACAAGTAGTTGAGCAGTTGGAGCTAGCTGACGACAAGCTACATCGAGAAAATTTAGAGATAGAAGCTCAAAAAAAGCAAATTGTTCTTGATAGGGAGACGCTAACAGCCCGAAAAACGGCTTTTCTTCAAGAAACCAAGGGTTATGGGGCTGAGGTTGAGCGTGTTACTGCCTTACATTCGCTTGCTAAGAAAATGAAAGCCCAAGCTGATGATGAAATGGGTGAAATTGTGAAAAAAGAGGCTGAAATTGAGAAGCGTGAGGCTAAGGTTAGTAAATTAGAGCAGAAACAGCAGGAATTGGAAGATAGGGAAAAACTAATTGAGCAGTTGGAGGCTGATTTGGTTGAGCGTGAGGAGTTTGTGGCTAAAGATAAGGTAGCACTTCGCACCAAGCAGGAAGATTTGGAGTTAAGAGAAAAAAGTATTAAGAAACAACACGACAAACTGCAACAAATGATTGATGCACAACGGTTGTGATACAATACGATTATGCGTATAAATAAAGACGGTACACCTGATAAACGTTATAAAGTTATTCAGGAAAAGAAACAGGCTGACGCTACTCCTAGCAAAGAAACAAAACTTGATCCCAACGAGTTGCACGAAAAATTACTTACTGATAATAACCTCAAGTTAGATTTTGATGTGCTTGAGGGTACAGTTACTACTAAGTATGGGATTATTAAGTTAGAGAAACCCACTCTAGTAATTAAGGCCACCTATGTCTAATGCCAGTGCCGCATATCAACGTGAAAAACGAATGAGATCACTTGATATCATTAGAGTACACAATCCCACCAGCGAAGACTTTATCTTTTGGGATGATAAGTACGGGGCAAGCAGGCAGAGGTTGTTGGTACCAAAAGCACAAAGAGATATCGGTAAAGGTAGAGGCAATAATGATTTACCACGATATCTGGCCGAGCGGTTTACTAAAAACATGATTGAGGCACTAATTACCAGGGAGGCTGATAAAGCCTGGTTAGAAAAGAAAAAAGAATATCGCACCCTAGATGAAACTATCCAACACGCCGATCGGGTGCCAACCAGAACTAATGATCACAATCTCTGGGAGCATTGGTTTCCTCAAATTTGGCTAGGTGTAATTGAAAAGTATGGAGGTGAATCATTACCAGAACCAGCAGATCCATTCGTGCCAGACAGCGGCAGCCCAATGCAAGATGCAATGCGCAAATTATCATTAGCGGATAAACCCTATGAAGACATTAAAGAGCAGAATACTCAGTCAATTTGACGTGTTCATTCCTGAATCATCATCAAGTAAAGCCATTATCCAAGAGCTAGATAGGCGTGGCAAGATTGATAATAAGAAATTACTACAGCTTATTTTTGTGTTACTTGAAGCTATCGAGGCACTCGAGGAGAGAGTTTCTTACAAAAGCAATTCTAACACTAAAGAAAAGTAGTTTAATTGTGCTATAATTTAGGCTAGGATAAGATTACATCCACCCTCAACTTGGGTGGTTCTTTTGTACAATAAAGGCATATATGGCAGATACATCAGTCGAAATTACAGCTGGAAGTGGTATTAATGTTGATACTAGAACTGAAGACACTAACGGCAATCATCGTCAAGTTGTAGTCCTAGGTGATCCAGCAACAAACGCTGGTGTGGCTCCAGTTGATGCCACCGCAGGACTTAAGGTAGATTTAGGAGCGGATAACGATATTACGGGTACGGTTACTGCTAATCTCTCAGCGACCGATAACGCTGTTTTAGACGCTATAGCTGCCGACACTGGAACAATCGCTGGTGACACAACCTCCATTGATGGAAAACTTCCTGCTCTTGGTCAAGCTCTGGCAGCAGCGTCAATTCCGGTTATATTACCAGCAGCGACAGTCACAACTTTAACTCCACCAGCAGCTATTACAGGTTTTGCAACAGCGGCTAATCAATTACCTGATGGTCACGCTGTTACAATAGATAACGCTTCACTAGCTGTTACAGGAACTTTTTACCAAGCTACTCAACCAATCTCAGGCAGTGTTACAGCCGATCTAGGCGCTAACAATGATGTCACGGTAACTAACGCTACCGCAACTAATCTTAAGGCAGAAGTAGTAGGAACGGGTACTTTTGCTACTCAGGCTACTCTGGCAGCTGAAACAACCAAAGTTATTGGTACGGTTAATGTCGCAGCAGCGCAAACTATCGCAGCTACTCAATCAGGAACTTGGGACGAGGTAGGAATCAATGACTCAGGCAACTCAATAACAGTAGATAATGCCCAACTCTCGGTGGTAGGTTCTGGAACAGAAGCAACCGCAATGAGGGTTACTCTGGCCTCAGACTCTACGGGGGTGGTTTCAGTTGACGATAATGGTGGAGCTTTAACAGTAGATGGAACGGTGGCGGTCACTCAGGCTACTGGAACCAACCTTCATGCTGTTGTTGATTCGGGAACAATTACTACCGTATCAACAGTTACCGCAGTCACCTCTTTAACTAATGCTTTGCCAGCCGGAACTAATGCGATTGGAAAGCTAGCAGCCAATTCAGGTGTTGATATTGGCGACGTTACGCTGACTGCTGGTACGGCAGAAATCGGTTCTTTATTACCCCCTGATACAGATGTGACCGCCCACACTAACTACGCCCGAAAATACTATACCTCAACGGGTGCCGCTACCGACGGCATTATTTGGAGCCCAGCGGTAGGTAAACGCTGGCATGTGGTCTCTATGATCATTAATGTTAGTGCCGCCGCTACCGTTACTCTTGAGGATGATAAGGCGGGCGGTGATGATCCAGTTTGGAAAGCAGAACTAGCCGCTAATTCAGGTGTAGCAATCAATTTTAGTGAACAGTATCCGTTAGCTTCGGGAGAAGATGCGGCTGATCTAACTATTACTACATCGGGTGGTAATATTTATGTAACCGTAACTGGATATGAAATATAACGATATATAGGTATTTATGGCAACTTACGATTTTAGAGCATTAGTTATTGCTGGAGGTGGTGGTGGAGGAGGAGGAGAAACCTTTACTGGCGAAGCTGGAGGAGGAGGAGGAGCTGGAGGACATCAAGAGGATGCTTCTTTGACACTCACTGAAAGTACCTCATATACGATTACTGTTGGAGGAGGCGGTGCTGGCAATACTGGTGTATTAAATGGAGCGAATGGAAGCAACTCTTCAATAGGCGTAGCGTTGGTTTCAGTTGGGGGTGGTGGAGGCGGAGGATACGCTAGAAATGGAAGCAATGGTAGCTCTGGCGGTGGCGGTGGCGGTGATGTAACGTCTGGTGGTACGGGCACTGCTGGACAAGGTTCTAATGGTGGAGCCTGCAC
>Ga0100403_1002768_pt1 | contig 13582 bp, 15 predicted proteins | sample CryGeymet201501t_FD_83663 | JGI IMG/M metagenome (GOLD analysis project Ga0100403, IMG submission 83663) | Groundwater microbial communities from Crystal Geyser aquifers in Utah, USA - Crystal Geyser metaG 2015-01t | ecosystem: Environmental > Aquatic > Deep subsurface > Groundwater | place...
TTCCTATTGAATTTTTAACGACTGAAGGCTTTCTTGATAAGCATGAAATTAATCGCGAAAGTGATGAATCACTAAAAGACATGAAAGGCGATCTGAATAATTATGGATTGTCGGACCTCGCAGATGTTTATGAGATGCCTGAAGGAATTCGCGTTAATCTGAAAGATCGCATTTACTTTAAAGAAGGCTCTATTTCTCCTGAAGATATGTCAGTTGAGGCCTTCGAAAAATTAGTGAAGCTCATGACCAATGAAGATTGGGTGGTCTTTGTTCAAGGGCATTCAGATCGAGGAGAGAGATCTCTCGACGGCAATAAAGATGCCTTTGAATTGTCTGCAGCCAGAGCTCAAGCTGTTTCACGAATACTTATTCGACGCGGGATTCGACCAGAGCGAATCACCACTGTTTTTTATGGAGACACTCGCCCTGATAAAGTGGTAGGTAATGTCGATTCAAAAACAGAAGCCGGTCGCAATCGCAGAGTTGATTTTATTATCCGTAAGGGTGATCTGGGTAGCGACGGACGCAAAGTTCCAAGTAGGTAAAAAATGGGAACACCAACGCTTTGTTGTTTAAGCAATGAAGAGAGCTTGGAGAATTTTCTGATGGAGAGTACTGGTGTCTCACGCCAGCGACTCAAGAAATCAAATCTATCCAAAAATTATTTAAAATCAAATTTGAAGAGCCGTCAGGAACTTTTCCTGCCAACCAGTCTATTAAATGCAGGTATGATTTCTGCCGATTATCAAGGCGCTCCGGTCGAAATCCTTTATGAAGATGATCTGATCCTCGCAGTCAATAAGCCGGGGCAGATTCATTGCCATCCCTTAAGTTACGATGAGCATGACAATCTTCTCTCTGGTCTTCGTTCTATGAAAAAATTTGATGTTCTAAGAGTCAACTCTGATCAATATGATCGAGGCTTGCTTCATCGCTTAGACTTTGAAACTTCTGGGGTTGTATTGCTTGCCAAAAATGATGACATTTATAAAGCAGCCAGAGAACATGCCGAGTTTATGAAGAAGAAAGAATACTTCTGTTTGGTCGAAGGGCACTTTGAAGAAGGAGAGGAGCATATGCACTTTCTCAAGGCTTCTGGGGCCAAGGGAAGTAAGCAAATTGTAGTTGAAGATTCTCCCCATCGCGCTTTCATGAGAACCAAGCTTGCTCATTACAATGAAGAAAAAAATGTATCACTCGTGTGGGTCGAATTGGTCACAGGGATTCGCCATCAAATTAGAGTTCAAATGTCCGCCCTAGGTTATCCTTTGATTGGAGATACGTTCTACGGAGGCTGCGAGGCTCCGAGACTTTTTCTCCATAGCTATCATTATTCATTTTTGGTGAATCAACAGATCTATAATGTCACAGCCGAGCGTGCGCCCTTATTTCTTGATTTCTTGAACTTGGACAGTGGTCTTGAAGTGTTGGGCGATAAGCGCCTTATCCGTTAACGTCGCCAGTTTCACAACGAATTTTCCTTCAGTCAGCGCATTGATACTTAATCTCTTATGATTTAGCAGAAGCTGAACTTGTCTGGTTCTCTCTAAATTATCATCGGGTGAATTTTTAGCAATATAGATAAGATAGTTGGCAACCTCTCTATAAAGAATGGGTTTTAACTGTTCATCTTTAATAGGAGTCTTTTCTTCAAGCACATAATCAACTTCAACTTTCAGATGATTGAAGTCAGTTCCTATACAATCTGATTTCCAATTGGCAGGAACGTGCTTGTCGAGTTTTCTTCGGACAGCGCTACATGAACTGGGAACAAGCTTCTCTCTTTTACCTAAATAACCACGACGGTTGGCCTCCATCAGGAATATGGCCATGAAGAGAATACCGATCACCAGAACTGGATTTTTCATAATCGTTTTTAAAATCATAGGGTTATTATCGCTTGAACCCGCACATTTTGCTAAAGGAAAACACTTCCATGACCGACAAGTTTGCTACGGTATTTAAGCGTTGGAATTTACGAGTAAGACGGAATTCCCACAACGAGAGGTATTCGAATGGCCCGAGAGCCCCGCATCTTTAATGATCGATTTTGGACTGTTTTAAAGCACTTAGACCAACTGGAACAAGAAATTTCCCTTAGCGCCTTTCGCTATTTGATAGGCCTAGAGGATTTGAAACGAGCAGAACTCTTTGAAGTGATCTCCTTTCTTAAAAATTTCGATTGTTCGGTTGAAGTTAAAAGCAAAGACGAGGAACTCATCATTGTGCCTTCTGAAGATAAGAAAAGGGTCATCATTGATCTCAGTGTCAGTGAATGGATGTCGCTTCAGGCCCATTTTCCGTTACTTGAAGAATATAGCGGAAAATCAATTCATCAAACATTGATTGAAAAGCTCACGCAAGTTGAAATGCAATACGCTGATCTCGATCTTTTCCGTTTCTTTGAAGAAGAATCTGAAAAGCAAAATATCATTAAACGCATGCATGAGAATGATGCCAAGATGATTGAGCAAATTGAAGATTGCTTAAAGTCGGGATTGCTCCTGCAAATTATTTCAAAAGATTCTAAAAGTACGACTTTGTTTCCGCATCGACTGGTTTTTCTCGAAGGAGAACTTTCAGTTGTAGGAGAAGACAATACGGACCGTTCTTTAATTTGTGTTTCTGTGAACGAAATTGAAGACGTCCGCCTTTTAATCAACAGTGATTATACACAAAATTTCACACCACGTTCGGTTGATGATTTCATCAATGCCATCAGAGCTGTCGCCGGAAGTGAAGAGCGCATGGTTCTTAAAGTGAAAAATGCTGAGACCGTTGATCTACGTCCTCCCTATCATTTCTTAGGAAATCCTTATATGACGTCGAACATGAATGGCGATCTTATTTGGGCGGCCAGTGTTGAAATGAGCGATGATCTTTTGGAATGGCTCTATCAAATTAAAGACTCGGTTGAGATCCTCGACCCTGAGCATTTGAAAGAGCGTTTTGAAGAGTATCAACTCCAAAGACTCGCTAAAATCAAGAAAGCTGCTTAGAATTACCAAGACTTAGCTCATTCGAAACTTTTATCTTTCTCAATCGTATTGACTGTCAGGAACGTGAATATCATGGAGGTCTTTATGAAATTGAAATCAGGCTTACTTTTACTAAGTATTCTATTGAGCAGTAATGTTTTTGCTTTTGACCAAGAAAAGCGTGATCAAAAGAGAAAAGAATTTCAAGCTATGACACCTGAACAACGTGAGGCTAAAAAAGCTGAAATGAAGGCGAAGTGGCAAGCGAAGTATGATAGTGCCGATGCTGAAACGAAAGCCAAGATGGACAAGCGAAAAGCGAAGAGACAAGAGCGCAGAGAAAAATGGAAATCAATGAGTCCAGAAGAGCGCAAAGCTGCCAAAGCGGAATTTAAAGCGAAGCGAGAGGAACGTCGTAAAAACAAACAAAAAAGCTAAATCAATTTGAGGTACCAGGAGACTTTTTAAAAGGCTCTTGGTACCTTTTATCAATGAAGAGTGCTCCTTCAAAAAATTTCTTTCTCATCAGTTTTTTACCGGCCATTGCCTATTGGTATCTCGATGAAAATTATCCCGTTAAAATCGCTCTTACCGGCGGTCTTATCTTAGCGGTTATCGAAGTTCTGATCGAAAAAATCTTCACGAAGCATGTCCATACTATTTCTAAATTTAATTTTTTCCTCATTCTCTTTTTGGGAGCTCTCTCCTTTCTTGGAGATGATGGAGTGTGGTTTAAATTGCAACCGTTGTTCACTGGCATTGGCATGAGTGCTTTTATGTTTTACCGGTTAAAAAGAGGTAAGGGCTTACTGCTTGAGATGATGGAAAGTATGCCTCAGAAGAAGAATGTACAATTGCCAGACTTTGTTTTCCAAATGATGGAATGGCATATGGCCTTTTTCCTTTTGGGCTACGGAATCTTTATGGCGGTACTCGCCATTTATGCCACTACCGGAACTTGGGCCTTTTTTAAAACCATTGGCTTCTACTTGGCCTTTGCCGTCTACATGGTGATTGAATTTGTGTTAATTAGGAGAGTGATGAATCGCTTGAAGTATCAGTCTATGATTTTCCAAGCTGGTAAGAACCAAGAATCTTCACCAGATGACCAGCGCTAAGAATTTCTTGTAAGCAAACCTGCATTTCTTTTGAGTCTAATCCGGCTTGAACATCGACAAAGAAAATATACTGAAATGGGTTGTTGGGAATAGGACGTGATTCGAGTCTGGTTAAATTCAATTGATGATTTTTAAAATAACCTAAGATTTCAAGCAAGGCACCCGCTCTATGTTCAGTCGAAAAAGCGAGCGACGTTTTATTGGCCTCTTCGACTTTGACTTTTTCTCGAGCGAGAGCAAGGAAGCGCGTAATGTTATTTTCCTGACTTTGAATATTTTCTTTTAAAATGTTGAGACCATAATATTCAGCGCAGAGCTTTGAAGCAATGGCCGCTTGAGTATCGTCTTGTGAATCCTTGATGATCTGACATGAGCCCGCCGTATCGCGATCAGCTGTAGGAATCATATTGTGTACACGTAAAAAGGGACGACATTGGGACAAAGCGATGGGATGTGAATGAACGCGTTTAATATTTTCAATTTTTACACCAGGCTTAGCAAGTAAGCAGTGTTTGATCGGAAGATACAGTTCAGCATAGGCATAAAAATCATGTTGAAATAGTAGGTCCATATTAACCGCAACATTTCCGGCGATGCTATTTTCTACAGGCAAGACAGCGCGATCAATGTCGCCTTTGGATAAAGCTTCGGCCACTTCTTCTGATAAAAGATAACCTATAGGTTCAATTTCATTTCCAAAAATTTTATAAATAGCTTCTTCAGAATAAGCTCCGCGAGTTCCTTGAAATCCAACCTTCATCATGATTGAACCTTTTGATCAATCGTCGAAAGGGATTTGATAAATCCTTCGCGCATTTCTTTTGCATAGCGATTGTAATGATTCATATCTTCAAAAAGTTGCCAGGAATCATTGACGACGGTTTCTAAAATTTTCATTAAACGGCGGTAACCTTTGGTGTCGATTTCAATATCTTTCGCTCCAAATTCAACTAAGCCACGTCCAACAAAATGGGTGAGGATCAAAGAATGGGCAATTTGGCGATCATGCTCTTCAGGTGTGCAAGTAATAGTGTGCAGGCCGTGAGTCTGAAGATAGGCATCAATATTTTTTAATTTTTCATCACTAATGCGAACGGGGCAGAGAACGATTTTTGATCCATACAAAGTGAGTTTGGCAGAATCGGGACCGAACATCGGATGGGTTCCTAAAATTTCACAATGCGCTGGTAAAATTTCTTTCATCCACTCAACTGGCGCTTCTTTAACCGAACAAGTATCAATAACGAGGGCTCCTGGGCGAATATATGGCGCCATCGCGGTCAGAGTTTTTTTCATTTCGGAGATGGGGACAATGGGCATCACGATATCACTTGAAGCAACTTCTTCTAAAGTAAGTGCATGAGCACCGACACTTTTAATTTCTTTTTGAAGTCCACGAATATCATAGACTGATAAATTTGAATCTTTGGCCATGTGCTTGGCAGCCAAAGAACCTAATCGACCAAAACCTATGATTCCTATTTTCATATCAACTCAAAAAATGGATTTTATTTTTTCAAATCCTTCACGGATTTCGTTCTCACTTGGAGCATAGCAAATACGGAGATAGCCAGGTGAACCAAAGGCAGAGCCTGGAAGAATGGCGACGCCAGCTTCTCTTAAAATAAATTCAGCGAAAGCGATATCATCGGCAAATTTACCAGCAATCATTTGACTTATATTTGGCCAGAGATAAAAGGCCCCTTGAGGCTTTTCCATCTCAGGAAAAATTTGTGAAAAGAGATCAAAGGCCAGGTCGCGACGCTTTTGCATCAAAGCAACCATATCTTTAATAATATTTTGATCCATTTGAAGCGCTTGCAAAGCTCCGTACTGAGCGAATGTACAATTATTACCTGTGAGATGGCCTTGCAGCTTATTAACGGCCGAAATAATTTTCTCACTGGCCAACATATAACCTAAGCGGAAGCCGGTCATACAATAATTTTTAGAAAAACTTTGTACCGATATTGTTCTCTCAAAAGCGTCCTCGCTGAATGAACCCATATGCACAGGTTTTAAACCATCAAAGAGAATCGCTTCGTAAGCTTCATCTGAAATAACATAGAAATCATGCTTCTTCGCTAGCTCGGCCAATTGGCGTAGATCGGCTTCCGGATAAACGGCGCCAGAGGGATTGTTCGGAGAATTAATGATCACGACTTTTGTTTTTGTTGTGATGGCCTTTTCGATCGCTTGAAGATCCAGTTGATTCTTTTTGGTTTCAACGTAAATAGGAATTCCGCCTGCAAGTCGAACGCTCTCAGGAAAAGTCACCCAATAGGGAATTGGGATAATCACTTCATCACCTGGATTTACTAATGTTTGAAAAATATTATACAGAATTTGCTTTGATCCATTAGAGATCAAAACATTTTTGGAAGTCATTTTTTTAGTATGCAGATCATTGTGTCTGGCACAAATGGCCAGGCGTAGTTCTTCAATTCCTTCAACTAATGAGTAGCGAGTCCGACCTTCTTTGAGGGCCAGGCGAGTGGCTTCAACAATAGGTGATGGAGTATCGAAATCTGGCTCTCCGACATTGAGGCCGATAACTTTCTTACCTTCTTTTCGCAATTGACTTACAACTGCCGCAAGTTTGATACTTTTGGACTCTGCTATGCCAGCGACTCGATCAGCAATGCTTTTCATTTATTTTGGATCCTCGTTGAAACTGTTCAGAATTTTAGTTTGGTGACGAACAGATTCATCATGGATGATATTGAAGACTTCATCAATATATTTCTTAGCGAGACCAAGCTTCAACGCTGACTCTTCGCGTGCCTTTAACATTTGATCCATACGGTGAACCTGGAAAGCGGTGATTTGACCCTTCTTTTTTAGTTCGCCAATTTCAGTGACGATTTTCATTCTGTTGGCGAGAACTTCAATCATTTCATTATCAAAGCGGTCAATTCTTGAACGTAAAATTTCAAGTTCATGCTCTAGATTGCGATCGCTTGAAAATTCAGTACGAAGTGAAAGTGATTTTATGATGGAGTTAAGCATCTCAGGAGTCACCTGTTGAGAAGCATCAGACCAAGCAGCGTCTGGGTTCGGATGAGTTTCAATCATCAATCCATCCATATCGATATCGAGCGCTTTTTGAGAAACTTCAAGGATCATATCGCGACGACCAGTGATATGACTTGGATCGCAAATGAGTGGCATTTCTGGTAGGCGACGCTTGAGTTCGATTGGTAATTTCCACATCGGCTCATTTCTATAACGACTTTTCTCCGCAACTGAGAATCCTCTGTGAATGGCAACTAGCTTTTTCAGACCGACAGCTTCTAATCTTTCGATCGCTCCTAACCATAAGGCAAGGTCGACGTTAATTGGGTTTTTGATCATGACAGGAATATTTGTTCCGCGAAGGGCGTCTGCAATTTCTTGAACACTAAAAGGATTTACCGTCGTACGAGCACCAATCCATAAAATATCGACACCATATTTCAGAGCAAGTTCGACGTGACCAGCGTTGGCCACTTCAGTTGCTGTTAATAAACCTGTTTCTTCTTTAACTGTTTTGAGCCATGGAAGAGCGACTTCTCCATGTCCTTCAAAATTATTAGGACGAGTTCTTGGCTTCCAAATTCCTGCTCTAAAGATACGAACATCTTCAATTTGGACTAACTCTCTTGCGGTAGTGAGCATTTGTTCTTCACTTTCGGCACTACATGGACCTGCAACGACTAAAGGCTTCTTTAGGTTAGGAATCCACTTGTTCAATGCGATAATGCTCATGACAACCTCTTTGATTAATAACGTTTAATGGGTATTTAAAAGCAAGTTTCGTGCCTAAAATACGCTTTCAAGGTCCTGAAATAAGGTACCTCGAATGTCGATACTTTATACACTGACTGTCCGCTTGGATAGATCGACATTGCTATCGTTGATATAAGTTTGACTTATGATAACTAGATTTGTGATATATTTTTCAAAATCACGAGCTTCCCTCAAAATAGCGCTCACTAACTGTAAAAGGAGCTCCCATGAAGTTCATCAATCCTGAAATCGAAGCTTATGCCATCAATCATTCTACAAAGCCGAGCGAAGCTTGTAAGAAATTAGAATTGCACACGCGGGAAGTTGAACCGATGTCACGGATGTTGATAGGAGAAATGGAAGGCTCTTTGATGGCCACACTGATCAAGCTGAGTCGCGCAGAACGCATACTCGAGATCGGAACATTTACGGGATACTCGGCGCTTGTCATGGCGGAAGCTCTTCCTCCCAATGGCGAGGTGATTACACTTGATATTGAGCAAAAAGATTATACAAAAAGTTTTTGGGATCAATCGCCTCACGGCTCTAAAATTCGCTTTATCAAAGGTCCTGCAGTGGAGACAATCTCATCTCTCGACGGTAAATTTGATCTCATTTTTATTGATGCGGATAAAACGAATTATCTTAATTACCTTCAAAAAACGTTACCAATGTTATCTAACCATGGAGCTTTTGTTATCGACAATGTTCTTTGGAGCGGAAAGGTTTTACTTCCGGCCGAAAAAGATGATGCTTCGACTGCTGCTCTTCAAGTTTTTAACGATTGGGTTTCATCTCGAAGTGATTTAAGGGTGACAATGCTCCCAGTGAGAGACGGAGTCAGCTTGATCCAAAAAAGTGGGCATTAAGACCGGCAATAACTTCGCAATTTCAAAGCCTTAGCAGCCTAACTGAAGCCTTTTTGGAGATCATCCGATAAAGGTACATAATAGAGAGAGGAGACTGCGCTATGGTGACAAGAAGAGAAATACTTAAGAAAGCAGGCATAACGGCGTTAATTGCAGGAGTTTTTGCTCCTCAAGTTATGGCCCGTGAACTTGAACTTTTTTCGAGAACTTCTCCTAATACCATTATTCTTGGGGCAAATGAAAATTCGCGTCTCGATGCGCTTCATCGCTTTTACCAAACTCATGGCCCTGAACTCGATCCTAAAGTGATTAAGCGAGATCTTTTTAAATCTCAAAATTCATCTCAAGTGATTTCAAAGCTTGAAAGAGGATTTAGAAAAGAATGTTATTTATTACAAGCTGATCCCAAAAATCTCGATCAACAAGCACTTCATTTTCTCAAAAGAAATTTCACTGTCATTTACGTTTAGTAACGATCAGTTGCTTCAATTAAAGCTGCCGTAATTCCTTTTTCACTGAGAGAGTGGCCTGCATCGCCGACCATGACGAATTCGGCTTCAGGCCAAGCGCGATGAAGTTCCCAAGCCGATTCAGCCGGACAAACCACATCGTAACGACCTTGCACAATGATTCCTGGAATCTTGCGGATCTTATCAACGTTATCGAGAATCCAATTCTCACTTTCGAGAAAAATCTTGTTGGTAAAATAATGACATTCAATTCGAGCAAACGCGTCGGCAAAGGCATCACCTCCGAAACGATCAATCATTTTTGGATCGACCATGAGCTTAGATGTTGAGCCTTCCCATTGAGACCAAGCTTTAGCAGCGGCAGCTCGAACTTTAGCATCGGGGCTAGTCAGTCGTTTATGATAAGCTGAGACGAGATCATGATGTTCAGATTCTGGAATCGCGGCCAAATACTTCTCCCACATATCGGGAAAAATTTTCGAGCAGCCCTCTTGATAAAACCAATCAATTTCTTTTTGGCGACACATGAAAATTCCACGCAGAAAAAGTGCCGTACATTTTTTAGGGTGAGTAATTGAATAAACGAGAGTTAGAGTAGAACCCCATGAGCCACCAAAAACTGCCCACTGATCAATGCCCAAGTGTTCACGAATCTTTTCAATATCTGAAACCAAATCCCATGTAGTGTTTTCTTTAAGCTCTGCAAAGGGAGTTGATTTTCCACAGCCCCTTTGATCAAACAAAATGACTCGCCATTTTTCAGGATTAAAATAGCGGCGATAAGAAGCATCTATTCCTCCACCAGGTCCACCGTGAAGAAAGACAATAGGACGACCTTTTGGGTTCCCACACTCTTCAAAATAAATTGTATGAAGTTCTGATACTTTAAGAAAACCCTGATTGAAAGTTTCAATTTCTGGATAGAGATTGGCCACAAATATTCTCCTGAAAAAATTGTCGTCATCTTATCAATCGGAGTAGGATAATTCAATGGATCAGCACTTCATCTTAACGCAACAATTTCGTGACCAAAATGGTCATGCCACTATGCAAACTTGGACATTGTCCAGACTTGGACAGAGGCGTTTGTGGCAACATCCTTTAAAAATTGAGTTGTGGACATCGGCTCCACTAAGTACTTCTGTTCAAACAGATTGGAAGTCTTTGGAAGGAAAGACAATGTACAAGGCTGAGTTTGAAACTTATGCCGCTTTTCGCGAAGCCCGAGATCAGGCCCGTGCGCAAGGAATAGACTGTTTTGAATCTGACGTCAGGCCCAATGAGAATTGGATGATGGAACAAGGATTAACGACATTCATTAATGTTGATGAATTTGAAAAATGGAATCCTTGTGAACAAACTCAAATACCGACCTTTAAAGTTCTCTCTTTTGATATTGAAACATTAAAGAATGGGCAAGTGGCTTCCATCGCTTTTTATTTTGTCGATGGTCATAAAATTGAGAAGTGGGTTGCGATTCAAGGGACAGCTTTAGTTGATTCTTCTGAGAGAGTCTCATTATCGGACGAAAAAAATCTCCTCATTCACTTTGTCCAATCGATTCAAAAGCTCGACCCCGATCTCATTATTGGTTGGAATGTTATCGGCTTTGATCTCTTCTTTTTAGAAGCTCGTTGTCGCCATCATGGAATCGATTTTCGCTTAGGAAGATCGAATGAAGTTTCTCGCTTCTTTCAATTAGGGCAACGCCAATTTATTCGAATTGAAGGTCGAGTCGTTCTCGATGGACCAGATACATTGCGCTCACATTTTTTTAATTTTGAAAGTTTTAAACTCGAATCTGTGGCGCAAAAATTATTGGGAACGGGCAAACTGATCACAGAAGCTGATGGTGATAAGTGGACTGAAATCGAGCGCCAGTATTATCAAAGCCCGGAAGATCTTTGTCGTTATAATCTCGTCGATGCGAAGCTTGTTTGGGATATTTTTGTTAAAACAGACTTGCTTGGCCTCATAACCGAGCGCTCTCGCTTGTCGGGAATGACTTTCGAAAGAATCAATTCTTCAACAGGAGCTTTTGATTACGCCTTTTTGCCCGAACTTCATAAATACAAAATAAAAGCTCGCGATGTTTTATCCAGTGATGAAGCGGAAGGGCACAAAGGGATCATGGGCGGGCTAGTTCTTGATCCTGTTGCCGGCATTTATCAATCCATTTCCGTTTATGACTTTCGATCTCTTTATCCTTCACTGATAAGAACTTTTCATATCGATCCCCTGGCCCGAGCACGGGCTCAAGAAGGCGATATTGTTCTTCCTAATGATGTGAAATTCTCTCGCACCGATCATATTCTTCCCGCAGTTATTGGAAGATTGCTCGAGCGAAGAGCGGTTGCACAAAAAGCTGGGCAAAAGGAAATGTCTCAAGCGATTAAAATTCTTATGAACAGTTTTTACGGAGTTCTGGGAAGTTTAGGCTGTCGTTTTTACGATCCTTACGTTGCAGGAAGTATAACCGCAACTGGACAATGGGTCTTAACTCAAACCAAAGACTTTCTTGAAAAGAATAAAAACTTTCCTGTCATCTATGGAGATACTGATTCTCTTTTTGTACAAATGAGTGGAGATTCAAGAGATATCTTAAAACGCTCTCAAGATTTGGCCCAAGAACTCAATCTCTTTTGGAAAAATAAAATTGAAAGTGAATTTAAAACGGAAAGTTTTTTAGAAATTAAATTCGAGAAAAATTTCAGCTCTTTTATTTGTCCTCAAATGCGATCTGGGGGAGCAGGGGCCAAAAAACGCTATGCTGGTTTTAAACGTGAAGAATCAGGTACTGATCATCTTGAAATCGTAGGCCTTGAATATGTGCGCTCAGATTGGACTGATCTCGCTAAAACTTTTCAATATCAACTTCTCTCCCGCGCACTGAAAGGAGATGATGTTGAAAAATATATTCAAAGCTTCGTGGAAAAAATTGAAGAAAATCCCCTTGAGTCCTTTATTTATAAAAAACGTCTGAGCAAACCTCTTGAAGAATATGATAAAACTCAACCTCCTCATGTTAAAGCGGCGCTCAAGTATCGGGAAAAAAATTTACCGGTCCCACGGACCATTGAATATGTTGTCACTCTTCAGGGACCTTGGGCCTATGATCTGAAACCGCCCCATTTGGATTATCAGCACTATATCGAAAAACAATTGAAGCCATTAGCTGATGCCATTCTCTCTTTACTTGGAAAAAAGTTTGATGATTGCGTATCAGGTGGGCAGTTGAGCTTGTTCTGATCATTTCCAGAGAGTAAGATAGAACTATGAAAACGTTGTTAGCATTCTTTATCACTTTGTCTGTCCAAGCTGCAGAGATTACATTCGAGCCGTATATCGGCCCTTATCTTTTTGGAACTTACTCTGATGGAAGCTCCAGTAGTATTTCAGGTTTCGGAATTGGCGCGAAAGGCGGATTATTCTTTGCCAAATCCTTTATAGCCGGACTCGAATTAACAACTGCGGCGCTTGAAGCTGATAAAAACCCAAAAGAGAACCACGAGCAACAAGGTATTGGCGTTTTTGGTGGAATGATCGTTCCTGGAGTTCCCATTAGGGCCTGGATGACTTTTTATCCGGTTTATATTTCTCGAATAGGAGGAGGACGTCGTATTGATGGTTCAGCTTTCAAGTTAGGACTTGGGATTTCTCCATTTCCACTGCCGATCAGTTTTAATATGGAATATTTAATGGCCACGTTTGATGACCAACAAGTTAATGGTAGAAGTGAAACCCTTACTCCAGAAGCGAGTTCTCAAAACCTGATGGTCAATGTATCATTTCCCTTATCAACTCCACTTTAGAGGCCTGATATGATTCGTTTGCTTATTGATCTCTATATTTTTATTCTCATCGCAGATGTGATTTTGAGTTATCTTCCTCAATTTCGTTACAAGAATTGGGCCGTGATGATAAAAAAAGTTGCAGACTACACTTGTGCTCCCGTGAGAAAAATTATGCCACCTGATCTTCCATTTGATTTTTCTCCAATGGTTGTCATCGCTCTTTTGAAATTAATTGAAGTTCTCTGGTAGCTCGACTTGTCATTTATCCCCAAGTGCGATTAAAATAGTAAGTGATCCTCCTATCAAGGAAGAGAAAAGGGGATGATGTGAGTTTTTTAAACTTTGATCAGTTAGCACTTGAGACATTTGAGCTAGGAAAAAAATTAGGCCAACTTCATCGCATGGATCAATTCAGCGATGATTTGCTTGATCAAATCGACCGAGATGCCTTCTGGAAGGAAGATCAGCTCGAAGTCGAAATAAATAATCGATCTCAACCAGTAGATGAATTGAACGCTTTTCCAAGTTCACCAGGTCTTCTTTTTAAAATCGAACAAGGGGCCAATACTTTTTGTTTGAGAGCAA
>Ga0100403_1002769_pt1 | contig 13580 bp, 13 predicted proteins | sample CryGeymet201501t_FD_83663 | JGI IMG/M metagenome (GOLD analysis project Ga0100403, IMG submission 83663) | Groundwater microbial communities from Crystal Geyser aquifers in Utah, USA - Crystal Geyser metaG 2015-01t | ecosystem: Environmental > Aquatic > Deep subsurface > Groundwater | place...
ATCTAAATTTTTAGTACCTTTATATTGCTCTATTACGTTAGTATTTAATGATCCTGCATCTAATAAAGATGGCATACCATCTGAGTTTGTCCCCCAATTTCTCAGAGCAGTAACATCATTTAACATTATGTTATAATTATTTAAATCTTGTACTGAGTATCCAATTTCCTCAAGAAGTGGATCCCCCGACTCTATATATTTATTGGCCACCTTATTAACCATATCAATAGCAGGTTGTCTAGCATTAAAATCCTTAGCCTCTTCTAAATCTTTCACTAACTGTTTTGTAATTGCATCTGGTTTCCCTACCTTTTCAACAACAACATAATTTTTTCCCGATTCAAAAGATTTTGGTACTGGAGCATATTGTTCACCTTCTAACATGTTTTGTCCTAATCCTCTAGCCGTTTTTGCAATTTTTAGGACTGTTCCGTTCCCTAAATCAAACACTTCTCTATCAGACCCACCAGATGATAATTTTTTAAGGTTTGGTATATCAAATCTTTCTCTTGCTGTTAACTCTGAATTAAAATCTTGGCCGATAGGCGGTTGACCTTTGCGTAGAAAGTCTTGATCCTCCCTAAACTTAACAGTCCTTTTTTCGACCTTATCTTTTATATATTCCTCAATTTTAGACGTTTGAGTAGCCTGTGTTGTTGTATTTATTCTTGCTAGTGCATTATTTGCTCTAGTTAATAATGACTGTACCTCACTAGTATTACGCTCTATAGCTGCATGTTCAATATCTGCCATGTATTTATCAGCAATAGCCAATCTCTCATCGTCTGGATCTGTGTTTTCAATATCATCTAATTGTTTATAAGTCCCAAATATTTCTTCTAACTTAGTTTGGATCTCTTTTTTTGTTTTTGATTCAACTAAATCATTTGCTGTTGGTTTAGACGTTTTTTCTAAGGTCATTTTTCTAAATAAGTCCTCCATTGGTTTTTTATATGGATCAGTTTCTGGTATTGAGTCTAGTATTTTTTTTATCTCTGGTATGTTTCTTGTATTAGCTGCTTCTTCTAATTGTTTTTGGTGGTTAGGTCTTGAATCTTTAACGGGAGCAGTTACAGTACCCTTATTCAAACTACTATAAACTTCTGATACTTTTGTTAAACCCTCGATAATCTCTTTCCCATGATAAACAACTGGTTGTGGCTGTGCTAATTCTTGATAAGCAAGCGTCCTATGTGTTCCGTCAGTAGTTTCTAGTTTCCCATTAACCGATGATATAACTGTAGCAGGTACATTTTCATTTGCTGTAATACTTTCCTTTAAACTCTCAACTTTTGCTCGATCTACACTACTCATATCCCTTGGTGTTATTTTTACAGGATCTATTAAACCAACTTGGTTATTTTCATTTGTTACACCATCCAAAGAAAGTGCAAAGTCTTTCGCACTAGCAAATTTAGTAGCATCTTTTGTAAATATACTGGGTAACCCTTTTACTGTTGTTTCTGTATCAATTATTGTCGTTATTTTTTTAGGAGTTGTTGTTTCTGCCACTCGGCGCGCTACATAGTTATCAACTATTTCCTGTTGTATTGGACTTCTACTCTCTTTTGGTAACTCTAAGGCATTTTCTAAGGCAATTTTTGCCTTTGTAGGTGCCTCGGGATTGATTATAAGTGTTTTATTCCCAATTCCATCACTACTTTTCCCCATAACTGCCTGAGAAACTACATCTCCACCAATACCAAGTACACCACCAATTAAAAATGATTCTGGAACACCCTCTAAGAGTTTTTGATTCTCATCTACTGTTTGCATCCATGCGTTGCTAACTATTTGCTGTACCGCTTCTGTGCCACCCTCTGTAAGCCCTTGTTGTGACCCTGATATTAATCTTGTTGTTACATTCTTTAATAAACTCTTTTTTAGTTCTTTCCCAGCAGGCGCCTTATTTAATGCCCTACCTAAAGGGATTTGCTCTATAAGAGCATTGATCATTCCTGTATTATTGGCTATATCCTGTGCCTGCGACTCATTTACACCTTTAACTCCTTTTGCCTGTTCGTATGCGGCGCCAGATTCCTGAATATAACTAGAAGAAAATCCTACTGCAAATGCAGCTTGTGGGTTTTTTGTTATTACAGCAGTTGCAATACCCGCCCCGAATGAAGCTAAAAATTGTGGTGTATTAGTTGCAACCTCATTGGCTAACCATTGCCCGCTCCATTGTTTTGGTTGACCGAATTTTTCTATTACTTGCTGTTTTTCTTGTTCTGTTTTTAGAAAATCTTGATGTGCCGAGGCTTTTAATTTTTCCTCTACATTTACATTTGACGCATCTTTTGTTTTTAATTTTGTAACCAAGGATTTTGCCTCATCTAGCTGTTTCTGATAATTTCCCCTATCCTCTGTCGTCATTTTTACTTCTGTTGGCTTAAACCCAAACCCCATAGCGCCATGTTTTTTAGAGTCATATCTAACACCATCTTTATTCACTAAGGCCATTGTAGTGTCTTTTTTTAGCTGTTCCTCTAAATCTTTTACAGCAAACTCATAATTAGTAATAGTTCTATCCTCTGATATTTCTTTTAATGGCTCACCTAAAAATACACTAATACCACTCTTTATTGCCCCAACAAAAGACGGTAGTCCTGCCTTAAAACTAGCACCAACTTCTTTTAATCTATTTAATAAACCTTTTTTCTCCTCAGTAGGTTGAGTTGTACTTAACTTTGTTTCTGTTACGGGAGTTGAAGAAAATGAGTCTAAAACAGTAGGATTAACTCCAAACTTTGTTGGATTACCTCTCATTGTATTTAAAATTGCGTCGTTTGATGGTAATGCCCCAGATGATTGATTAGAAAAAATAGCGGGAGTTAAATTAACATTAGTAGTAACACCAAATTTTAATGGGTCCTTTTTGATTGTATTAAGTATTTGATCATTTGTTGGTAGTGGCATATCATTATTATTTAGTTAATCCGCTTACAACTTGGTTCTTCATTTCCTCTGGTACTTGTGCGACAGTTGCATAATCCAATTTTATTGCATTTACCCAATCCTCTACACTGTGCGCATTAGCATTTGTTGTTGTTTGTCCTACAGTAGAATTATATTGAGTTCGTAATTGTTCTACTAACGCCGGTGTAAAAGATGATTTTGTTGTTTCCTGTGCGGCCGCTAGGTACTGATCAAAAGTTAAACCTGAATTATTTGTACTCCCCATAGCAGCTGCAACAGAGGTTTTTAAATCAGCAGGGACGTTAGCAATTGTTGTTGTGCCACTCTTTATAGCATTAACCCATGCTACAACACTTGGATCAGTTGCAGGGAGTATTGAGCCACCGCCTCCACTTGCATCGCCAGTCTTAACAGCCATTTTATAATAATGTTTCCCGCCATTGGTATCTGTATAAGTTATTAATTGATTTGCAGGTACTGTTGACGGATCGGCAACTGCTACACCACCTGTTAAGGCTATTTTGTTTGAAAATTCTCGTATATCTCGGCCTGTTTGTGCTTTTGTAAGTTTCGCATTAATCTGATCTACACTATCATTTAATGTAACCCCAGCCTCACCCATCAACCCTGCTGTTGCAGGATCAACTAACAATGTTTTAATATAATCAGATGTTTTTTGCGCTCTATCTAAATCCTCTTTTATCATATTAACCTGAAAATCTGCTAATTTCTTGGCGTCGTTGGTTAAACTAATAAGTTCCTGATTATTAAGATTCAAAACTGTTTCGTAATAAGTCAATTCATCTTTTCGGTCCGACGCTATCGCGTTTATTGATCTATCTATCATATTTTCAGCAACTCCAATTTGACCATTTCTAGCATTGATAACCGCCTCAATAACCCCTGCTCTAGCCGAAATATCGTTCATTGTTTGTTGTACTCTTGGATTCCTGATCGCCGATAGGCCTGTTACTTGTTGTTGTTGTTTAATTAAATCATTCCCTTGAGTAAGTAATGTATCCAATTCATCAATTAAGGTCTGATTAGCCTCAAAATTCTTGTTAATATGCAATCTTTCTCGCTCTGTGTCCTCTAGTGTTTGTCTAAATGGTGTTGTTAAAGCTTGGATATTATCTAATGTTGAGTTTTGCTGTTCTTTTAACCCTTTAATTTTATTATCAATTTCACTAGTTCTAGTAGAAATCATCTTTTCTAGTTCTTTTCTGTAATTATTAACATTTGCATTAACACTATCGCCTGAAAACAATGAGTTTACACCACTATTTGTTTTTGCTTGATCTGTTGGTAGTGGAACATTTGGAGCCGGAGCAATATTACTAGCCTGAATTGTATTATTATTTGATCCATTAATACTTAAAACTTCGTTTGGATATATTAAATTTGGGTTCCCTGATTTGTAGCCTGAAATACTGCCAGTACCAACGCCATACTGTTTCGCGATAGCGCTTAGAGTATCTCCTGATTTTACTGTATATTTCTGTGACATTTTATTCTTTCAAATATACTACTTTGTCCCCTGATACAAAGAAAAGTCGATAGACGCTTTTAATCTATTTTGTTCATTGTGTTCATAATACTCTTGTTTTACAACATAACCCACACAAACAAACACAATCGCGAACATCCCTGCTAAAAATCCCTTTAATAACTTTAATTTCATAATTAATAATCTCCTTTATTTAACTTAGCCATCCGTAAAAATTCCTCGTTCTTTATAAATTCTGCCTCTGTTTTATACTCAAATCTCTTATGTTCATGACCCTTACGTTTTGCAAATACTAAATATTGACCACCCTCTGTTTTTATAAAATGTTTCTCACCTACCGTAACTTCTTCAAATAATGTATCCATTCTATCCTTAGATTCAACAAAATCAAAGAACCACACCTCTGGCGATTCTGCACAGTATAATGCTCTATAACCATCATGTGTTGGTACTATTGCTGATTTACTGCTTGACATTGTTAAAACATTACCATTTTCAAATGACATTGAGCCTGTCCCAATATAAGTATCACCCTCAATAGTTAAATCGTCGTGCATCTCTAATTTGTCGGTAGACCCATTCATATACAATTTACTATCATTTGTATGTATTGTTCCCCCTGTCGTTATATACGCCCCCCAAATATAAAATGGTTGTGCAGAACTTCCACCTATATTAAGTTTATTGGAAACTAATGTTCCCGAAACAGTAATATCAGTAGCTAATTTACTTGATACAATTGTACCTGCTCCTATCCTATCTGCACTTATTGTTCCTGCTGTAATCTTACTCGCATTTAAATTCCCTATATAAGCCTCTGCAATTTGATTACCTGTATAACTTGAGCCACTCCCAACACTTGCATTAGTTAAAGTTATGGATGAAGCTGTAACAGAACCCGACATATTAACTCTAAATGGTGCTGAACCAAATGTTGCGTTACCCAAATAAATACCATTGCCATCTGCTTTAAATATTGAGTTACCCGACCCAATCGAAATACTAATACCTGATAAAGTTCCTGTATTTATTTTACTTGCCGATAGGTCCGTTATATCCGCGTTATCAATTGAAACACTTGTTATTTTCGCCCATTCAATTGTTGCAATTTGAGCATTTACTATCTGTGATGTAATTTTCGTAGCGTCTAGCGACACAATTTTTGCACTAGTGATTACTGCATCTTGGATCTGTGCTGCTGCTGTTATAAGTGCTGATGTTGTAACCAGTTGTGTTGCTGTAATTGTTGCTGCTGTAATTTTCCCACCGTCAATAGTTGTAACGTTAGTATTAATATCATTAGCCGCGTCACCCTCAGACAAAAATCCAACTACATTAACCGCAGAACCATTCCAACTAAGCATAACCCCTGCTGGATCTCCAGCCCTGAACTTGTACAAACCATCACTTGGATCTTTACCAATATAAACACCAATTCCTGTGCTGTAATCCTCAACATCACCAAATAACATACGCTCATCAACACCCTGTATTTTTATTTTTCCATGTGTCAATTCTCTTGATCCTGCCGTTAGGCCTCCAATATACTGATTTGTCCCCTCTTGGAAGTCCGCAGGAAACTGTAACTCATCTTCAAGTGTTGGTATGCTTAATTTTGGAGTTAAATCTTTTATTTTTACCATTATTATCTTTCAATAAAATTACCTAATAAAACTATCTTTCTAATCGGGCAATCATTTGTTGCGTCGCCATCTGCAAAACTTACAATCACCCGTATATCCTCAACCGGTAACAGATCTACACTAGTAAAAACGTGCCTAGTTTTATCTGCTGTCTCAACCTCAAAAGCTGTAGAAGTAAATCCAGTTGCGCCTTGGTTACCCTCAAGTTGTACAGTAGCCTTTGCACTACCTACTAATGGCTTTGTATAAACAATTATTGTATGAACTTTCCCGATGTTTTTATCAGATGTTAAATCTACTAGTATGCTTTTCCAATTAGAGTCGAGCGAGTAACCACTAAACTTAGCTATCCTGAACCCAGTTGATCCGTCGGTAGACGCTACCAGAGGTGTGCCAAATGGTGCCGATAGACCTCCTACTGTTGCGTGACCCGCGTCAGCCAACTTACTTATTTGTGCTGGCAGTTGATTGACCGAAGCGCCAAAACTCCAAATATCTGTGCTTGATATAAAAATTATTGTGTTCTTGTATAATGTTTTTTGCCTGTAATCTGGTAATGACCCCGAGAAGTATCGCATAGGTTTTAGCACTCTACCTGATAAGTAACCTAGCACATAACCACCGCTAGTGCTATCACTATACGCTACATATATGATACCATTGACAACATATAAAAACCCGATACTCTGTGCGCCTATCCCTGCCTCATCTGAAAGTATGTTTGATAGTGCCGATCCATCGTACATATATATCTGACTTCGGCGCTCGCCATGATTGACTGCTATCCACCACGCATTAGCATGGAATAACACATCCACCACTTTTGCCCCTATACCAAAATCTAACTTTTGCACATCTAATGTCGCTAGACCTTCTATATATGTTCCAACATATTGCCCATTACCAAATAACATAATATCCTCTTTTGTTGCAGATGGATGTGGTGCGCTCTCTAGTGCTACATCAGTTACACTGCCCCAATTTGCCGTTATTGATTCTGTAGATAAAACCATTTTCAGAATATCCCCTCCCGAAGCCTTATTATAAAACCCATAAATATTAGCATTTAATCTTGCGATTGATTCCCCAGATGTCATACCACTTACAGCTTGTGGCCACGACGGTGTCCCACCTGTATTGACGGTAGTCGCACTGAGTTTGAATAATTTACTTGTTCCTAATGCATATGTAACTGTTTCAGCCGAGTCTGTTGGTTGTTCCAATATATACCTAATAAGTTGGTCAACCACTCCCGCCTCTGTTCCATTTGTTAAATTGGCTAGTGCCGGTGACTGTGTTAAAAATGATGGTCTCGAGATTACATCTGCTTTCATTTCAGATGCTTGACCCTTATCTCCAATAAAAGTTTTGCTATCTAAATGTGATAGTGGCGCATATCCTTTATTAAACTCTTCAAATATTATTCTGAATTGTATATCCATTATTGAATTGCAGGAGTTTGAGGCCTGCTAGTATTACTACTTTTTACAGGTGCTGGCGTTCCATTACCGGCGCTAGCCTCTGTCTGTACCGGTTCCTCTATCTTTGGTGGTACTGGTATGTTTCTTATCTTGTATACCAAATCTAACATCCACGCACGTCTTACTGGATCAACTTCTAGTGGTATTAATGTCATTAGATCAGTTACCTGATCAGCAATATCTGAGTTCTCCCCGGTTATTGTGACAAAGATTCGAGGCAGTACCCCATCCCATAACTCTTTAGAATTTTCAATAATTGGATCTACTTCGCGCAAACTGTCTAGCTTATCAGCTTTCAATGCCTCTGCTATTTCCTTTGTGTGTGGCCCAATCTGCACCAAATTATCCACATACCATTTATTTACCATTATATCCCTGAGTTGATCTAGCACCTCAGTTTCACCCACTAGGTTAAATACCTCTTTCCCTTTCATATCTTTTAATAGGCTAGGCAATACCCACTGCTTGAATACTCGTTTATATGGCAATGCTAGTTTTTGTCTGAGTAACACAAATAACATTCCAGCGTTCTGATCCATTAATGCGCCCAACCTAAAAGGTGTGCCGCTAGGCAAATTTTCACCCCTTATGATCTCAAATGAGTTAGAAACACGGTCTGCGTCCTCCATTAGCCTGTTCCAGTCTGCTATTAGTTGGTCCATACCCTGCATACGTACATGTAATTGGTCCAGATTATCTGTAATGATTACATCGCCATTGTCAAGGTCTGCCCTAATATTCTGCATAACCCTGCTATTTGATGATTTAAACACTACCTTTGACGCCCACTCCAACCCAGTGGCTAGTTGATTAGCTATCTCATTGGCTCTGATCTGATGATCGAACAATAATTCATACATTCCAACACGCCAGAATCTACGTTCATATCTCCCACGATGTGCATATATGTAATGATCTGACATATCCCCCTTAATCTTATCGGCAAATAAAACATACCTACGACTTGACCCACCCTCTCGTAACCCAGCAACAATAATCTTAGCTAAAAAGTACTTGTTTTCGTCACCATCCTCTTTCCCCTTAGCTTGGTTAAACTCCTTATCTGATACCTCACCAGTAAACTCATATATTTCATACTTTGGCGCGGTAGCCGGTGTTGGAGTTGTTTCTGTTGTTGATTTAAAGCTCTTATTTTTCTCTTCCTTAATAACATCTTCTATTTCTTCCTGATCCCACTCAGACATCCCCAATATTTGTGATGCACTCATCTCGTGACGCTCAATAATATCTGTATCATCTACAGTCTCAGCCATTTGGTTAGTAATTATTGTGTTAAGTGGATCGATTGTCTCATAGCCTCCTGTTACACGTTTAAATCCTATATTACCATTAGCAACAAACTCCTCAACTGATGCCTTTAATTTATCATCCTCTCCGTTCTCAGCCATCCAGCTTTTAAGTGACGCGTTAGCGACGAACACAGCTGCAAAGTCTTTCATTGGGTTTTGTGAAAATAGTAGTATATGTTTTGTATCGAATCTAAGATTTTTTATCTCCGAGTCAGCACGCGGGCTTATAACATCAAAATAGTAGTTGTATGATAGATCTGAATTTAGTTTGGTTCCGTCTAAATCCCTGCTCCTGAATTTGTATATTCTCCTGATAGTTTTATGTTGACTGAACTGTACACCCTCAGATACTTCAACAGAACCACTTACATAGTTCTTTATTTCCGCCTCTATTCGTTTAAACAGCTCGCTATTCGTGTTTTCTATCATAAAGTTATTTTATAACCCAGTTCCCCGGGATACTCTTTTTAATTTTAACTTCGGATGTTCGTCTGGTGATCGCATCTCGTAATGTTCACGCATAGCGTCGGCGATAGCCGTTTTTTGTTGTTGTAGTAGCTTGATTTTCTCATCCATTCCATTTGCTAACGCGTACCTTAGTGCAGCGCCAACTGATAAGAACTGATGAAATTGTGAATTAAATCCTGCCTCTTTCGTTGTGTCTCCTGTAACAAAATGATTCCCACCTCTCTGAAATTCTAACTCAAACCCCGCAGAATAACCATAGTTAGGTATTGGAACAGGAAATATTGCACCATCTGATTTGTAGTATTTTTTCGGGGTCCCAGTAGCCTCTAATTCGCTGTCTGAGAGTTCACGCCTCAAAACTGGATCCAGAGTCACCCAAGACCCATTTAAGTCCTTAGCGCGCACCCTGTGAATCACCTGAGCGCTATCAAGCATTGTATAATGATCAAGCCCGGAGGTTAATGTTATTGTTGCGATTGGAAAATCTGTATTTGATACATCATCCCATTTATAGTTCGGATCTGCCCTGTATAGTATTGTGAGCGCCTCATCCCACTCAATGTTTACGTTTCTGATTCGATCTACTAAGGCGTAAGCCGTGTTGAGTGTTGTGCTATCCCCAAACAATAAGAAATCAATATCGCCTATTAAACTTATTGACTTATCTGTAGGGTTAAATTGCATAATACAAAGTATAACACCTTGTATTTAATATTGTAAAATAGATAGACTCCCCACCCTCTTTTACTATAAGGCTATAAAGTTTTAACAAAAGAGGTTAGAGAATGTTAATTTATTTTCTTATTTTTTGCCTTAGCTATGCGAATTTCAACCATTTTCTTAGCTTGTTCAGATGTTAAAACACGTCGAGATTTTAGTCCACCTTTGCGCCCTATTTTAGCAAAATATTCCTTGATTTTATCCATAAAACTATTTTAATCCCCCCAATTAACCATTAATACAATTAAACCAAATACGATAAATAGATCTAAACCATTAAACATTTGTTTCCACCTCCTCAACCTGATCCATGTTAAATACAGTAAAACTTTTTTTACCGTGAAATACATCATCCTTACCCTTGCTGTTTTTATCAATATACTCAATGATTCTGAATAAATGTGTCCCTTTACTCCCCTTTTTAACTTGTAAACCATTTGTTCTAGCTTGTACAAATGTTAACCACTCATTACTCTTATATCCTAGCCCTTGCTGCACTCGTTCAAGTTCTCCCCAGTTACTCCCTTGATACGCTTGTTTAGTGATATGATTTATTTGTTTGATTGGCATTTTAATATGTCCTTTCTTGTAAAGTTTCTACAAATTCAAACCCTAGCATTTCAAACCCTTTTTTAGCTTGATCTGTTAAAGTTTTTGCCCCTGTAATAGTTCTGATAGCCTCAGCCTGTTCAGTTTCTACTACATAACAATCTACGCGACCATAATTTTTGGTATGAAAAACTTTAATTTTCATTAGTATTCTCCTTCCATTTTTAATGAATTTTCTACGGATGTAATATACTGTAGCTCGTCTCGAGCCTCAGTATCGTGATAGTTAAATAGGTAATGAGAATCACCTATGATTTTTTTGTCTGTCATTTAGTCCTCCAACTAATTACTACTAATAGCAACATTATCATAACCTTGTTATGATTATCAAGAACTTTTTTAATCTCCTCAATACTTCCCATTTATACCCAAACTCACTAACAAGAAACCGATCCCCAAAAACCAAAAAAGTTGTAGAAAAAGGACGGCTAACGCCTAAGTCTTCTAACTGAATAAAAAGAGGTTCACATTTTTTTATAATTCGATTACGGAGATTAGTTTTTTTATGATCCTTATAAAAGAGATGGATCTCAAATAAGTGATCAAGAATTTTTTTAATTTTATGATCCATAATTCTGAATAAAAAATTATTACTAAATAAAGAATAACTAATAACTATAGGTTACTGGTTAAAATCTCAAAATACAACGTCCGCCATTCGCCATTATATATAATGGCGAATGGCGGACGTTCTTAGTCGTTGACTTCCGCCAATGGCGGACGTATGGCGGACGTTCAAAAGAAATGGCGTACTAAAGCCATATTCAATCATCCGCCATTGGCGGACGTTTGGCGGACGTATGGCGGAAGATGTCAAAATAACGTCCGCCAAGCCTTTTCTCACATAAATGATTTTATGACATCAAATTCATCTACTATAGGTCCATTTATTCTGTAAAAAATGCTCTTTCCATTTCTATATTTTTGTATAGTTTCGGAGTCAACCATAATTTTTAATGTTCGTTCAGACGTTCTTAAAGAGATCCCGCTAGCGCCTAAAAGTTCCATTAATTCCTTTCTACTTATCGAATTATTTGGTGCTTCGGCTAGCGCCTCATTAATTGCCTCTTCCGCCTCAGCAGATTTATCATCATTATCAGTCGCGACAACCCCAACATATTCAAACCCGGTAACAATGGTTTTGCCTTCTTCTTCTGGATTATTTTCAACTAACATGCGTATCATGAACTTATCCATTTTCTGTTCGTCCCTGGCCTTAGTCTGTTGTAGAGTAAGATCTATCTTAGATTTGGCTATCGCCTCAAGTCTAAACATGGTAAAAGCCTGCGCATTAATGTTAGTTGATCCTCTTAACCGTTGCCCTGGAGTTCTAAAAGTAGCCGCTGCTGGCTTATTTTCGTGATGTAGGACTAGATAAGCAATATCAGGATACAAAACACGTAGACCGTCAAAAAAGACCTGTGTATCACCGGCAGAAGACTCATTACCTACCATTAAATCAACAAACGAATCAATTATTATTAGACCTATATTCTTCTGTTCTACCACCTCAGACAGTGCAACCGCAAAATCAGACTCGTTGCCTTTACCGTCATGGAGTTGAAACTTAGCCGGAGACTCTAACCAGTAAAGATTATCAGGGATCCCGCCTAGACCTTTGGACCTTTTCTGCATTAGTGAATGGGGATTCTCTTTATCTAGATACAAAACATTAATCGGTTCCGGTACATTGAATTTACCCAGCCACGGACTGCCCTCGGCTACCGCCTTTGCAATAGATAGAGCAAGGAAAGATTTACCGATCCCCTCAGCACCGTATATGAATGAGAAACCTTGTTTGTAAATAATACTATCAATGATCCATGGCATTTTAGGAAATTCTTTGGCCATGAGTTCAGCGCCACCCATAACCCTGTAATCTTTTGAGTGTTGTTTTACTTGCCAGTTGATCCTAGTTAGTGCATTTTTCATTAATTTAAAAAAGTCCTTTGCAGATACGTTTGCATTTGCAAAGAAGTTGCAAACGTCCTTAGTCATTGGCGGGAGCTGGATTATCTTTGCATTGGGTAGTTTTTCTATTACATTATTAGTCCCTTTGGTTCCGGGTTCGTCATTATCATAGCAGATATATATTTTCTTATTTTCTAGTAGTGGAATAAATTCATCGGGGAAACTACCTGATCCGCTGGTTGATGAAACTGCGGGGAAACCCTCCTGCGTGAGTTTGATGGCATCCATTTCACCCTCAGTTATTATAACTGTATCAGCCTCAGCTACCGCAAAATAGTTAAACAGAGTGGCATGTCCGCCTTGCTCATTCTTATATTTTGGTTGATCGTTATCAGGATAATTAAGATTTCTGGATTTAGTAAATAGGTCGTTACCTTTATAATCTTTAATAGGTATATTGAGAAAATTATCATCATGGGTTAGCTCGAAACTCTCGGCGGTAGATGAATTTATACCATGTTCTTTTAGGTATTCTGTAGCAGTCATAATATTATCTGAAATTTTAGTACTTAGATCCAGTTTTTAAATTGTTTATAAGACATGATTACGTAAGGATCTTTACGATCGGGTTTACAAAGAATAGCCCCCAACTCAAAATCTTTTTTTTCTTCTGCCATTTCCTTTTCCAGTTGATCCAGCCAGTCCCGGATCTTTTTTATATCGGTAGCCTTACCGCCCTTAACCTCGAAAGCATAACCATTAGTATTAATGAGATCAAGACCGCCACCGCGAGATTGGACGTTAGCGTTGCGCTCGATATCCGGGAACTTATCTTTTAGATCGTTCTTGAAAAATAGTTCAATTCTCTTTCCTTTCTGTCTAGAGTTGATCATTTATACCTCCATTTGAATCCACCAGCCTCTCTACGCCTCCCTTTTAAACAATTAGTAATGTATCCCGCATTAATATTTAATGCTTCGTGTGCTTCTCTTGCCGACTCCCAAACTGCAAT
>Ga0100403_1002772_pt1 | contig 13573 bp, 23 predicted proteins | sample CryGeymet201501t_FD_83663 | JGI IMG/M metagenome (GOLD analysis project Ga0100403, IMG submission 83663) | Groundwater microbial communities from Crystal Geyser aquifers in Utah, USA - Crystal Geyser metaG 2015-01t | ecosystem: Environmental > Aquatic > Deep subsurface > Groundwater | place...
CGCGCCAGATGGCACGGTGCGCGGTGTGATGAGCGCGATTAATTTGATTGATGAGTTTGGCGTAAATTCGTATTTTTTAGGACGCGATGAAAATGGGAAGCCGACTATTTGGATTGATTTTGACAGCGGAAAAGTTTATTTGAACAGCGTAAATTTTGGGGGGACCACGCTAGAAGAGGCATTGCTTTCTTTGTTGCAAAGCGGTTGGACGGTGTATCAGCGCGCAACCGTTGGAGACGAAACCCGCGTAATGCGCGTTGGAATGAACAACTCTAATGGGCTGTACTATGACGGCGCAATTGAATATTATGAGGAGGAATCTGCGCTAGATATTCCCAACGGCGACTTTTCTACATTGGACATGACGGGCTGGGATACTCCCAGCGCTAATATTGGCGAAACTGATTTTAGGGTTAATGCGCTAGCGTTAGACAGCGCGGGCAATTTGATAGCGGGCTGCAATGAGGGTGTGTATTTGTGGGGCGGTTTGGCGTGGACGGAATTAGGCGCGTTGACGGATGTCTATTGTTTAGCATTAGACAGCGCTGGCAATTTGATAGCGGGCGCCTCTTACGGGGTGTATTTGTGGGGCGGCTCGGCGTGGACGGAATTAGGCGCGTTGACGCAGGTCTCGCATGTAGCATTAGACAGCGCTGGCAATTTGATAGCGGGCGGCGATAACGGGGTGTATTTGTGGGACGGCTCGGCGTGGACGGAATTAGGCGCGTTGACGCAGGTCTATTGTTTAGCATTAGACAACGCGGGCAATTTGATAGCGGGCGGCGTGGACGGGGTGTATTTGTGGGACGGCTCGGCGTGGACGGAATTAGGCGCGTTGACGCAGGTCTGGCGTTTAGCATTAGACAGCGCGGGCAATTTGATAGCGGGCGGCGATAACGGGGTGTATTTGTGGGACGGCTCGGCGTGGACGGAATTAAGCGCGTTGACAACGGTTAGGGCTTTGTTGTTAGACGGCGCGGGCAATTTGATAGTTGGCAAGAACGTCTACGGCGTAACAGATAACGTCCAGTATTTGCTGGGCGGCGAATTTAGCGCCGCGAATGGGTATGCGCTGGGCGCTGGCGTGGTAGGCAAAACGCTCGCCATAAAAAACGCTGCTCGTTTTGCTGTTGACGAGAATTATCACTACAACTTTGGTGCGTCCATCGAGGTCGGCGCAGATGGTGGACGTGTGAATTTGATAGCGCGAGTTAATTTTTATAACGCCGCGTCTGGCGGCGCGCTTGTGGGTTCGGCGAAGTTTGCGGAGTTACACGGAGAATCTACCGGCTTCAGCGAATTTAGTAAGGCTTTAATCTCACCGACTGGGGCAACCCACGCCGAAATTGAGGTAATGGCGAATGGCGGCGAGGGCTTTAGTATAGGGTTAGATGACTTTGCGGCAAATGCAGTTGGGTATAATGCGCTTGTTTTTGGCGACGACACGCTGCGATATGTGAGACGCAGCGGCGATGAGATACCGCTGCATGAATCACGCAGGTTTGCGGGAACGACTAGCAACGTTGGGTATGGATATAGTTCAGCGTTTGCGGCAGCAATGGCGTGGATAGAGCAAGTTTTTTATTTGGAGCGCTCGATTAAGTTGCAAAAAATTTTGTGGGATATTTATAGAGCATCTAATTACACGTTGGAGTTGAAGGATTATGAGAACAACGTCATTAAGACTGTAGTGGTTGCAGGCGTTGGGGACAATGCGGTAGGCGTGGAATTTGCGATGGACAATATTATTTTGCCGGCGGGGCGATATAAAGTAAGGATTACGCCTAATGCGAGTGTGTATTTTTGGCGGAATCTTCTCGGCGGGAATAAAATTTTTAGCAATTTTTCTTTTCCTGCTAACAGCCTTAATAATTCCGCTGGAACAGCAGACTATAAATGCCCGGCGCAGTTTATTTTTTACGATGAGGTGTAAGTAGAACGCCCGTTCTTGTTTGGGTTTTTTAAGGTTGGCGGGTATTGACAAGGCAGTACGGGGGGGTGTAATATTCGCGCATGGCACAGAAAAAGAACAGTAGTTTGTCGTTATCCGAAGAAGACCGCGCGGCGATTGCAGAGGTAAGAACTATCCTTGAAAAGGAACACAAGGGTATCAAGTTCACCTTGGTTGTAATCTTCCGCGTGGTTCTTTATTTTTTTCTTGATGCCAAGAAAGCCCAGACCAAGAAATAAAAGACAATGCCCCATGCTCATACATGGGGCAAAGGTCTATGGGGTCGGGCTGCTAGGTAAGCAGAGTACCTTAACAACCAGCGCGTGATGAAGAAGCACGCGCGAAACGACCACAGAGCGGGTGATGGGACTCGAACCCACGATATCTTGCTTGGGAAGCAAGCGTTCTTTCGCTGTCTAGATTATACCAAATGATTTTGACAGCTTGGGAACAATCAGTTCTCAATCATTGATTTCTGTCGAGGGTAGATATTGCATCAGTTTGTCTAGGTTGGCGGTGAGGGTATAACGGTTGAATGAATTTTGACTGGACCAGCCGCCGCCGTACATGATGAGCGTGTCGGGTCCGCCGTTTTCTACGGCTTGGGTTGCGTACCCACGGCGGAAATCGTGAGGGGATAATTTTATCCCGATGCGCGTTCCCCATTTTGCGATGATGCGGTTGAGTCCCTCTGGGGTTAATCCATTGCCCGTGTATTTATGTTTGAGAGATACGAATAAATAGCCGCGTTGGGGGGTTAGAGTTTCGCGGTAGCGTTTCCAATGTTCGATGTGCGCGGCTGTGTCTGCGCTGAATATTCCAATACGCCATTGACCGCCTTTGACGATAACCTGCGCCCTGCCGCGCTCGGTATCTGTGTCGGCTTGTTTTAGGCGGCAAACTTCTGCGGCGCGGAATCCTGATTGGATCAGGAGCGACGCGATGGCAAGGTCGCGCGCCCCCTTGGGGGTGTGGCGGTCAAAGGTGGCGAGGAGTTGGTCGAGTTGTTTTTTTGTGATGGCGCGCTGGAGTTTGCCCGCGCTGCGTTTTATTTTTGCTCCGAGCGCAGCGTGGTTCGCTCCATATTGAAAGCGCAGGAATTTCACGATGCAAGCCAGCATGAGACATTGGCGGGCGTTGCTATAATTTCCGCGCTGAATCCATTGAATAAGGTCGCGCGCGGAGAGCGTTTTGGGGGTTGGGTTTTCGGAGAGGAAGCGAGTTAGAATCTCCGAGTATGTGCGCTGCGTAGTGGCAGCGTAGGGGTGTGAAGACAAGAAGTTTACAATCATCCGATTTTCTCCAATAACAAAATAGTGGTGTTGAAAATCGGGGTGTACTACTCCCCCGTTTTCTGAGCGTGAGTGGCGCTTGGGTGTTATAAAGCGCCCGCATGGCTGAGTCTCTGAGGTTCTCCATGCGGGCAAGATAATGATGCCTCTTTTTTGGAAGAGACATCCTTATTATATCAAATTAGTAAGGAGATGTGAGTATGAAAGAGGATAAGAACTTTGAAAAGGGGCGAAAGAACGCGATGATTTTTGGGGGCGCGGTTTATGTTGGCGTAGTGATTGCCGCGACAACGATGTTTATTTCGTTTGTTTTGTTGGCGTTTCCAACGGACGCATACGCAAGCCGCGCCGTGATGATTGTCTCTGGGTTGCTGGTCGGCAGCAGCATGCTCGCCTTTCCAAATGCACTTCATAAGTGGACGATGGGCGGAAATCATAGAACGGCGGCTTTGATTTTGTACTACCTTGAGATGCTTATCATCGCGGTTAATACCATCGTGGCGTTTACGCGGCTTCTCTCGGAGTATTCGGATTATCAGATGCCAGATTGGGCGGTGATGTACGAGCCGTTCAGCATTGTTTCAATTATCTACACGATGTTCGCGTGGGGGACGTTGTTTATCCTTGACCCGCGAGCGCAGTCGTTTGCGAAGAATAGACAATTCGACGAGGACTACGGCGAAAAGATAGCGGAAAAGACACTGGACTTTTTGGAAACCGAAGACGGCGAGGCTGCGATTGCGACAGCAGCGACAAAAGAAATTGCTTTACGGGTGGCGGCGCGAATGAACATCAATCGTGATTTTGGTTCACATCCTCCTGAGGCAGACGTGCATGTCGCGGTTGACCCTGCAAAGGGGTTTGTGAAAAAGGAGGCTGTCTCGTCAACCATCCCTTTGACGGGATTGGACGAGGCGTAGGTATGCCTCGTCCGAAGAAAAAAGAAAAAACTTATGTTTGGGTTTGCGCTTACGAGGGTTGCGGGAATGAGTTTCACACGACCAATTACATGCAGCGGTATTGCAAACCTAGTCATAGGCAGAGGCAGTATGAACTCCGACGGGAGCGGGCTTTGGATGTGACGGTCTGAGTGTCACATTTGGAGGCGTAAGATTTAGAAAATGTGGGCGCGGGGTCGTTTTGGCGGGTTCGCGCCCACAAGGAGGTCAAAATGATACGGTTGGTTATTGCGATGATTGCGCTGGCGGTTCTTACGCTGGCTTGTATGGGGACGGCGGCAACTGCGCCGGCGATAATTGCGCCGGCTGGCGCGGATACTTTTATGGAGACTGAAACGGTCCCTAAAAATGATAAAGATAGGGCGGTTGTGTTTGTTGAGACTGCGCCGATGGCGACAATTTGCGGGAATTGGAATATTCGCAATTCTGCGAGCGGCGCGGGTCCTTCGGTGGGGTGGTTATATGATGGGGATAGCGTAACCATCGTTGAGGAGCGGAACGGGTGGGCGTATGTCGTTTTGGTTGATAAGAAAAATAATATTTTTGGGTGGGTGAACGGGGGCGCGTTATGTGCAAAACATTAGCGGGGGATGTGTGGTCGTTGACTGTCCATCTGTCGTTTGAGGGGTTATATTTTGCGGTGGCGAGGGTTTACAGCACGACACGGCGGACGGAGGATGTGTATTTACGCGAGGGAACAGCATTTGAGCGGGGGTTAGAGGTTTTGCTCGATTTGGCAGAGGAGAATGGCGTTGTTTTGGATGAATTAGTGGAGGTTGGCGATGACTCGCTCTTTCCTACCTCCTGATTATGTGAAAGCGGACAGCGATATTTTATATCGCTGTCCGGAAATCAAAGATAGCGCTAAAATATTTCTACTGCAGTTGAGGGGGTTGGCATGGGGGAGGGATGCTACGGATTGGGTTAGTATGGATGACTTGATAACGATAACTAGGGGGAAAAGCAAGTCGTCTATCTGGGGCTACATGTCCACGCTTCGGACTTCTCGGCGTCTTTCGTGGCGCACAGCGGGCGATGGAAAATTCATGTTTGCCTTTGAAAATGGCGCTACTCCAGAAATCCAAAAAACTGGAATTCCCTTAACAGCTACTGCTTTAGAATCTATTAATAAAATTAACACAGAAGAAGAAGATTGCGCTCCAAAAAACTGGACTGCTGGAGTAACGCTAGCGCACCCGCTTATCCGCGAGTACATGACGGTAACGGGGCATCCGCCAACGCGGAATCAATACGAGCAGATTGTCAGCGACATGTCATATTTGCATGAGGCATGGGGCGTGGAATTTTCGGTTGAGCGTTTGCGCCCGTATTATACGGCATGGGTAGGGAGCAAGCGCAGGGACAACCAACCATACAGTAGATATTCGGCGGGTTGGTTGGATTGGGCGAAGCAGGGCAGGGAGGTGACGCCCGTCGCTGATGTTTCGCAGAATGATAAGGCTCGCGCTGCCGAGAGATTGCGGGCGGCGCGAATGGCAATAGCGTCTCATTAAAAAAAGGAGTCTCTGATGGAAACTATAAAATCTGTTTTGCGGAATAACAAGTTTCGTTCTGCGCCGTCGTATGACATTGAGAGAAAAAAATCTCAGCTATGCGACCCGAATTGCCCGGAGTGTGGCGGGTGTGGATGGGTATCCTACGATGTACCTATTGACCACCCGCGATTTGGGAAAATAATTCCATGTTCTCGGCGTAATCTTGACGCGCAGGGATGGGGGAAAAAATATGGGTTGCTCGCTAAACAACATAATCTTTCGTGGGCGGACGTCTTGCCTATTCCTGGCGGGAACGCGGCGGAGGCGGCGGCGGCGGTGCGCGGCGTTTTAGAGCGCGGTTACGGTTGGGTGTATTTGTGGGGAGGTTGGGGGGTGAGCAAGACGTTGATTTTGCAGGTGGCGGTAGCAACCGCTTTGCGGGATGGGTATGACGCGGCGTATATCCGTATGGAGGAGGCGCTAGACTATTTGCGCGGCGGATACAGCGAGGGGGATTACGAGCAACGGCTTGACTGGTTGTGCAGAGTCCCGTTGTTGTGTATTGACGAGGTTGAAAAAATTAACGAGAAAGACGGCGAGCGGGGCTGGTCGAATACGAAGCGTTTCGGGTTGATGGATAAACGTTATATGACAGCAACGCACGGGGAGGGTGTGACGATTATGGCTGGCAACGCCGACCCGTCTAAGTTTGGCGGAGAATTGTGGGACAGGATTCAGGACGGGCGTTTTTTGGTTATAAAAATGGTTGGCGAAAGCATACGCCCTGGTATGACGTGGGACGATGGAATTCCGTTAGAGCGGGCGTCTGTGTTTGATAGGGGGGAGCGGGCGTCTGTGTTTGATAGGGGGGAGAGATGAACGTTAAGGAGTGCATAGAGGTCAAGCGGAATCCCGCGCTTTTCTATTATGCGGTTGAGGAGCTTGTGCTGGGGCGGCAGGAGATTGCCGCGCTGCCTGCGCTGGTGAGCGAGTTAGTGGATATGTCTATACTCGCCGTGCGCCCAAGCGCAAGAGTCGGTAGGGTATTGCTGTTCAACGTCGAGCCGTATAAGCACGCCGACCCGCCGCTGATTTATTGCCGGGCAATAGACCTGCGTGCGTATTATGATTTTTGGAATCTGCTGGTCAGCAACATAAGGGATGACTGTGGGCGCCCGATTGCATCTATCTCTAAATTTGACGACGTAATGAGTCGGCTTAATATATCTGCCCTGCGCGAGGATGAAGGCGCGTTTTTGCTCATCGAGATGTTGAAATTCAAGAATGAATATGTGAGGCGGGCATGATGGACGAGGATAAGCCGACATGTCCTTATGACGGCTCTCACAGGAATACGGGCGTTCCTGCGCTTTCAGGCTGTAAGTATTATGCGCTGTGTGCGGTGTGCGGGCGCAAGGCGCTGGTTGTTATTTATGGCAAGGCAGGCGGTGGGCGTTCGTATTCTTTGGCGCGGGTGGGTAGGCGTTCTTCGCGGGTTGGGACGGTGAAGTTTGTCCGCAGCGTTCGATTGTCTAATGACGAGATGTGCGCTGTGGAGCAGGGGAAACTTCACCTGTTGGTTATCAATAATCGTATTACGCTTACCGTATAAGCGTAGTTGGGCGGCTTCGCTCAACGAAAAGGAATTGCAAATGGTCTTGTTTACATGCGCTCATTGTAGCGCGTATGAAGAATTACCCGAAGATGTTTACGACCTCGAAAGCGGCAGTTGTTTTGCCTGCTCGAAATGCGGTAAAGACACGGTAATCTTGCTGGCAGATGTCGAAGATTATTGTTTCGCCGCTAACGCAATCGCCGCCCAACAAAACGTGCACTTGACCGCCTTTGGCGCGGGTTGGCGTGGGCGTCTTGCTAACTATCTTGTTTATTGGGCTGCGCGTCTTGCCAAACACGGCGGCAAGTAACGCAGCCGTTAGCCTGCTAAAAGGAGAACGATGATAACTTGTCCACAATGTAATCGTGAGCAATATTATACATGCGGTAAAGAGGATTGCGTTTGCAATGCTCGTGTTCCGCAAGGTGAAAAGCCTCAAGTGTATTTAGGTAACGATGTAATTGCCTGTCCTTACTGTGGCTTTGCCGCGCATATTGATTTTTGGGCAGAGCGTGAATTGCAAGCCGTGAGCGCAGGCTAACAAAGCGTGCACATGACGCGGTGGATTCTGCGGCGTTTTCAAGCGATTGCGCTGGCGAAGTTTATCCCAGCCCGATTTTGACAGCGCCGCGCCCCCGCGCAGGTAACGCAAACCGTTGAAACTGTCGAAAAAGCGGGGGGATTTTAATAACCAAATTCATGTGCTGGGGTTCTATACAACAGAGGACCCTATGGCAAAATACAAACCAACCAATGAAAATCAAATGGTCATGCTCCCCGTTTCACTTCAAGACCAACTTGTCCCGGGAACCTTGGAGCACACCATCAACCGCTTAGTGGACGAGAATATCAACCTGTCGGTCTTCGACGAGCGCTACAAAAATGACGTGACCGGCGCGGCTGCCATCCATCCCAAAATATTGCTCAAAGTCATTTTGCTGGCATACGCCAAAGGCATGATCAGTTCCAGACAAATCGAACGCGCCTGTCATGAAAACATCATCTTCATTGCCCTCTCGTACGGGTACGCCCCCGACCACAGCACCATTGCTTCATTTATCTCGTCCATGCAAAACGAAATCTCTTCCATCTTTAGCGATATCCTCTTCGTCTGTGATGAATTGAAACTCTTGGGTGGCTCGCACTTCAGCCTCGATGGCGTGAGACTCTCCGCGAACGTCTCCAAAGAATGGAGCGGCACGATCGAGGACCTCAAACACAAGCGCGATAAGTTAAAGGAAAAACTCGCGCGCGTGATGGAAGAACATGCCCAGGCGGATAAAGACCCGCAAGTCGAAATCAAACGACAGAAGAAACGCGAACGCCGCTTCCAGTTGCAGGTCGAGCGGCTGAATGAATTTCTAAAGGATCGCGAACCGAAGATCGGCAACAGTGGCAAGGAGATTCAAAGCAACGCGGTGGATAATGAATCTGCGAAGATGACCACCTCGCACGGGGTACTGCAAGGATACAACGCGCAGGCGCTGGTCGATTCCAAACATCAGGTCATTCTTTCCGCGGAGGCTTTCGCCAGTCAGGATCATGAAAACCTCAAGCCCATGCTGGATGACGCGAAAAAGAATCTGGCGTCCATTGGCAAAGACCCGGACTATTTCGAGGGTAAAGAACTCACCGCTGATAGCAATTATCATTCGCTCAACAGTCTGAAGGTCTGCGAAGATGAAAAAGTTGATGCGTACATTCCCGATATTAAATTCCGCCAACGCAATCCGCGTTTCCCTGCACCGAACGCAGGGAAGAAGGATAACGCCAAGTCGAGTCCTTTCAGCGCGGATGATTTTACTTATGATGAAAGCAAGCGCGTCTATCTTTGTCCGAACGGAAAAGAATTGAAATGTCATGCGCACAACCAGGTCAACCGCTACCGCACGTATGATGTCTATCATGCCCGGCCCGAAGACTGCGTGGTTTGTACGCTTCGCTCACGCTGTTTGAGTAAGCCGGATGCTTCGCGCAGGTATCTTTCCATTCAAGTGGATACGGGTCAGCCGAATTTGATTGATCTGATGAAAGCCAAAATTGACAGCGAGCAGGGCAAGAAAATTTATGCGCGGCGGCTCGCGATTGTCGAGCCGGTCTTTGCGAACATCTGTGTACATAAACACATGGATCGTTTCACCCTACGCACCAAGCGTAAAGTGGATGTACAATGGGCGTTGTTCGCTCTGGTCCACAATATTGGCAAGATCCACGTGTTCGGGGCGTTGACATAAGCCTATTCTGAGCCTGTTCAAACCGTTCCACCCCCGTCCGCGATGAAAGTCCGAGCCCCTGACCGGGGGCGGGCTTCTAAATTTCCGTTTTTCAACAGTCTCGTTGGGCGGCTTCCTGCTCAACGAGGAGAAATACAAATGAGTAAAATGGCAAAATGTTTTTCGTGTAAAAAAGTTGTCGAGCGCGAGGGAAATACTTGCGCTGGCTGTCGAAATGTAGTCTGTGTTAAGTGCGCTTTGAAATATGGTCATATAGCCGGTGGTTTGCATGGTCACGCCGCCCAACAAAGCGTGCGGGCGACGGGGCGACTCGTGCGGCGCAAGAAGGTGTCATCCAAAAAAGTTAGTCGTGTGGGTTCGACCAGCGCCTAACGCAAACCATTGAGCGGCTATCGCTCGACATTTTGTTTGCATCAACAAAATGATTGTAAAGACGGCGGGCGATAACCGCCCGCCGTTTTATTTTGCATAAAAATTGCCCTCACAAAACCCTTGACATAAATCAAATGACATGATATTATATTGATAGTTGACACGCGGTGTTGACAAAACAACAAAGGAGCAAAAAATGAACGCACAAATCATCATCAGCAAATCAGCATACAGCAACGGTTGGGGTTCTATGCCCTGGAAAACCGTCAGTGGTCTCTCGGCAGAGGAACGACAAGCAATTAGAAACGGCGCGGTTGTGCTTATGACCAACTGCCCCCCGTCTGGTGGCAATAATGGCACAGGAACCACGGTTCGAGAAGTCTACGAATTTCGTGGTCGGTTCTACCACCGTGTCCCGTCCGCCGAAATTTTGAATGTGGCAGGTAAAAAAAATGATTGACAACACAAACAAACGCTCCAAAAAACTGCAATCGCTAGCCGCTGAAATTTTGGCGGCTAGCGGGGCAGATGTCAATGGCGCAGTTCCGATACGCCTGCTGGCAAAATCAATGACGGGGCAGTGTGACGCCGTGTACGAGACGTGCAAACGCCATATAGCGAAGGCGGTCAGAGTTGCGCGCGGGCATGAATTCGCCGCGCGGGGCGGGGCGCGTGCTGGAGCGGGTCGTCCGCGAATTGAATCGGTTGCCACGAGCGAAGCGAAAAAATTGCCCTCATAATAATAGGCGTAAGGAGCAAAAAGATGTTAAAAAAAGCGGTTGAATTTCGAGAAAAAGAAGGCGACGAGGCAATGTATCAATGGTTTAATTCTTTGAGTGATGCAGATAAAAATAAATTCCTCGAGGAACTCGAACAATCATCTGAAACCACGCACGCCGCATTTACAAATTTTCGCGAGGCGGTGATTTATGTTTTCAATAAAATGTTCCCGCATATCAACAAAAGCGTTTTGAATGCTTTATCAGAAGTTCTGCAAAACGAAAGCGCACCTAACATCGCGCGCACTGGATTGTCGGGTACTGAGGCGGCTGATGGTTCTGAACCCGCCAGCTAGTAACGCAAACCGTTCGGCGGCTATCGCTCAGCCATTTTGTTTGCATCAACAAAATGATTATAAAAACGGCAGGCGGTTATCGCCTGCTGTTTTATTTTGCATAAAAATTGCCCTCATAAAATCCTTGACACGTTACATAACGTGTGATAAACTATAAACACGTTAGCAATACGGCTGACGAATTAGAAAAACAGGAGATACACAATGGACATCCAAAACGACGTACTAGATTTTCTCGGCAGTTCCTACGATGAGGAAATGTTCCACAAGGATTTTGACGGGAAATCACCCGAAGAAATCTTGGCAATTTTGGAACAATGGTTTCCTGGCGAAGAAAACGAATCGCTCGCTGAAAAAATCGAACAGTATGCAAACTAAGAAAGATAAGGGGGGGCGAAAGCCCCCCCGCACCCATCAACCACACTGGAAAGATTCTACGATAACCCAGCGGCAACAAAGCCGACGAGCGAAACTAAATGAAATTGCTCAGGCAGTTGGCTATTCCAGTTGGTCAGCATTTGAAACAGCGTGTCTCAATGGCACAGCACAGCCAACACAGGTTGCAGCGGACGGCGACAACGTGGCGCAAAAAGTAAATCCGCTATGAGGCGCATGGGTAAAATAATTGATTATATGGAGAGCGAGGGCTGGGCGCGGCTGGAATGTGCTGCGTGGGGTATGCCCCCGAACATCATCCATCGGGCGTGGTATTACGTTAGCGGCAGCCTGCTTATGCAGGCAAGCCGATTAACATGGCGAAGGAGAAAAAATAGCCATGCCGAAAAAAGCGTTTAGAGTCCGAAAAGAACAAATTTTCTGCTATAATTAGGACATGGAAGAGCAGATAAAAATTATCTTAAATGTTCTTACGCCAGACCAATTACTTTTCTTTGCGCTGCAGTTAGATGCGGCTCGGCGCGATGCTGTGTCTAATCGCGCCGAGCAACGAATTGTCATCGTAATAAATGACAAAGGCTATCCGAGATATTTAGACCGTATGGTCGGGATGCGATTTCCAGAGCCGCGTTCTATATAAATCATTATGTTATAATGTAGTCAGCCCGACAGACATTAATTGTGAAACGGGGCAGCTCCAACGAGCTGCCCCGTTTTTTTATTAACCCTCATTATTCGAGGAAACAAAACAAGGAGAATGATATGGAAATCTTTTTAGGTTTGGTTCAATTGGCGGCGGTTCTTTTACTTTTGGGACTTGCAACTGAGCGCGGAACGCAATTGGTCAAGGAGTTTCTGCGCGGGTTGTCCGTGTGGTTTCCGTGGCTAAACCTTGCTGACCGCAGGTCTTTTATTCTTGCCGCCGTCATAGCGTTTTTCGTAACGTATTTTTTCAGCGTGGATATGACGCAGTATCTAAAATTGTTAGATGGCTTTGACCCAGCGCTGGTTGAAATGGTTAATGCGTTACTTCTCATGTTTGTATCTAATAGCGTTCACGATAAGTTTTTTAGCGCGCCTAGCGCAGGATAATTGTGAGCGACGCGATTGTCATCGCCATCATTGCGGGGCTGCCGGGATTTTTACTTGGCGGCATGTCTTTGATTGCTGCGCGAGGTAAAACGTCTGCGGATATTGAAAAAACGCGGGCGGAGTCGGAGAACATACACGCACAGATTGCCGACAGATGGGCTGAGCAAGCGGCTGTACTGCAGGATCAGGTTAAATCGTTAATGTTAGATGTGGCGCAGGTTCGGCGCGAGAATGAGAAGTACCGTGCTGAACTTGTGGAGCGCGATATGGCAATCGCCGACCTGAAGGATTGGGCGGCGAGGTTGATCCGCCAGTTGGCTGTCCATGCGCCGGGCGTCGTGCCAGAAAAGTATTGTCACGTTGTTGATTTGGAGAATAAAAATGACACAACAAACTTATATCGTAGTGAACGGGGCGGGGCTGAACGTCCGCTCGAAACCTGATACAAAAACGGGGAAAGTTATTCGCAAGCTCACAATGGGCGAGGGGTTTGTGGCGTATGATGTTTTTATTGTGCGTAATGAAACATGGGCGCGATTATCTAAAGGGGATAGCGTCTATCAGGAGTATTGCATGATTGAAATGACAGGGCGACCAGCATTTGCGCGCTCCCAGTATTTGAGCGCGCCCCAGCCATCAAGCGGCGACGATTGGCGTAATGCGATTGACGGCTGGGCGCGTAGCAGGGGTTTTGTTGGTCCACAGCCGTAATGCCTACTCGCCTTCCGCATCCATGTGCTGTTACTGGGTGTTCCCGTCTTGTTGTTGTTGGTGCGCGGTGTGAGATACATAAGCTCCCGCCGCGCAAGGATTTGCGAGAAAGCGCCGGGCATCGTGGCTATGGGTATAAGTGGTCGCAAATACGACGAGAATATATCCGTGCCCATCCATTTTGTTCCGACCCGTACTCGTTGCATCTAAATCAAAAAATGCGCGCGGATATGGTTGACCATATAGTTCCAAAACGACAGGGAGGTAGCGACTCCATGTCTAATCTGCAATCATTATGTAATAGATGTCATCAGTACAAGACATCAAAAGATGGAAGTAGGGGGGGGTGGTAAAAGTTGAAAATCTTTTCACGAAATGAC
>Ga0100403_1002773_pt1 | contig 13563 bp, 10 predicted proteins | sample CryGeymet201501t_FD_83663 | JGI IMG/M metagenome (GOLD analysis project Ga0100403, IMG submission 83663) | Groundwater microbial communities from Crystal Geyser aquifers in Utah, USA - Crystal Geyser metaG 2015-01t | ecosystem: Environmental > Aquatic > Deep subsurface > Groundwater | place...
AGGCTGCCAAAACAAGAGCGGCTTCTGATGTTGCCGAAGCTAGAGCTAGTGTCGAAAAAAACTTAAAAGCAGAGACTGAAAAAGTAAGAGCTCAGATTCCTGAGCTTGCGGCGAGTATTGTTGAAAGACTTATGGCGCCTCAAAAAAAAACTAACAAAAGTGCAGAAGATTCTGTGAGGACTGGAGTTTAAAATGGCGGCTGGAACTGGATACGAAAGCGGTCCTGGAATGAAGGAAATTCTCGCCCTAGTAAATTTGGCGATCATTTTTGGAATTGTTTATTTCGCAGGAAGAAAAGGCATTATCGCCTCTCTCAAAACTCGTAGCGAAGATGTGCGAAAAAAACTTTTTGAATCTAAAGAAGAACTTGAAAAGGCGACGAAGCAACTCAACGAAGTTAGAGCACAGCTTGAAGACTTTGAGGCAACTAAGAAGTCTATGCTTGAGAACACAAAAAAAGATGCCGAATCTCTCGGTGCCAAAATTTTGGAAGAAGCGACTGTTAGCGCGAGCAAAATTTTGGAAGAAGCAAAGTTGGCAGCCGCAAACGAGGTGCGCGGAGCTGCTTCAAATTTAAAAGCAGATTTAATTCGCGAAACCATGGCGGAAGCTAGCCAGATTTTAGCAAACAACAAAGATAAACAAGCGACTCTTCACAAGCAACTTTTTGAAACTATGAATCTCGACATTAAAGGAGCGCAGAACTAATGGCAGCGAAAACCATGATTGCAAAGCGATATGCAAAAGCGTTCGCAGAAACCTTTGAAGACCTGTCTAAGGCGGAAGTACAAACTGCTGAGCTAGAGCAACTTTGCACTCTTATGAAGCACAACACACAGTTAGAGGGATTGATGAAAAGCCCCGCGTTTAGTTCTGAAGAAAAGTGGAATGTTTTGAATGACGTTTTGGCTCAAACGAATGCTTCGACCGAGCTTAAAGACTTCTTGAGAGTTTTGGTCGATGCGGATCGTTTTGCTGCACTTGATGAGTTGAGTGTTGAATTTAAGCAGATCGTTTTCCAAAAACTTGGCTACGCGGAAGCTCTTGTTGAATCTGCCTACGCACTTACAGATAACGAGCTTGAGACATTGAAAGCGAGTCTTGAACTTACCACAGGCAAAAAACTTAAAATCAAAAAAGAAATCAAAGCAGAAATGGTGGCGGGACTTAAAGTTACTGTGGATGGAAAAACTTTCGACGGAAGTCTTGGGGCTCAACTCGGAAAATTAGAAAGAACATTGCTTCAAGCCGAAGCTTAAAAGTTTTACTTAAAGATTACTAAGGAGACGGAATGCAACAGTTACGAACAGAAGAAATTAGTTCAATTATTAAACAAAGAATTCAGAATTTTGAGACTCGTTTGGAAGTTAACGAAACGGGTAGCATTATCTCTGTTGGTGACGGTGTAGCCCGTGTTCACGGATTACAAAATTGCTTGTCTGGTGAGATGCTTGAGTTCCCAGGTGGAATTTACGGTTTGGCCCTCAACCTTGAGGAAGACAATGTCGGTGTTGCGATCTTCGGGTCTGACCAACACATCAAAGAAGGCGATACAGTAAAACGTACCGGAAAGATCCTTCAAACAGGAGTTGGTCCTGAGCTTTGTGGGCGTATTGTAAACGGAATTGGCCTTCCTATCGACGGAAAGGGGCCGATCAACGCCTCCGAAAATAAAATCGTAGAAACAAAAGCTCCTGGTATCGTAAAGCGTTCACCAGTTAACGAGCCCATGCAAACAGGGTACAAAGTTGTAGACGCCTTGACTCCGATTGGTCGTGGTCAGCGAGAGTTGATCATTGGTGACCGTCAAACTGGAAAAACAGCTTTGGCGATCGACACGATCATTAACCAAAAAGGCAAAGGTGTTTACTGTGTTTATGTAGCTGTTGGTCAAAAGCAATCTACAGTAGCTCAGGTTGTTGAGAAGCTTCGTGCTCATGGCGCTATGGAATACACTACGGTTGTTTGTGCTGGTGCTTCCGATGCAGCTCCACTTCAATTCATTGCTCCCTACACTGGTGCAGCGATTGGTGAGTGGTTCCGAGATAACGGCAAACACTCTTTGATCGTTTATGACGATTTGACGAAGCAAGCGCAAGCTTACCGTCAGTTGTCACTTCTTCTTCGTCGTCCTCCAGGACGCGAAGCTTATCCTGGTGACGTATTCTTCCTTCACTCTCGTTTGCTTGAGCGTGCGGCTAAACTTCACGCTGATATCGGCGGTGGTTCAATGACAGCTCTTCCAATCGTTGAGACTCAAGCGGGTGACGTATCTGCCTACATTCCGACAAACGTGATTTCCATTACGGACGGTCAGATCTTCTTAGAGAGTGACCTATTCTACTCTGGTATTCGCCCTGCGATGAACGCTGGTATTTCGGTTTCTCGTGTAGGTGGTAACGCTCAGATTAAAGCTATGAAGGGTGTGGCTGGTCCACTTCGTTTGGAGCTTGCTCAGTTCCGAGAACTAGCGGCCTTCGCAGCATTTGGATCTGACCTAGATCCCGCCACTCAAAGACAGCTAAATCGTGGTTTGAGACTTCGTGAAATCTTGAAGCAGGATCAATATCAGCCGATGGCTGTCGAAAAGCAAATTGCTTCAATTTTTGCGGTAACACAAGGCTTTGTGGATGAGGTTTCTGAGGCGAATACTCGTAAGTACGAGGCGGAAATGCACGATTTCGTAGAAGCTCGCTACCCTGCGATCTTCACTGACCTCGTTGAGAAGAAGCAACTCGATACAGATCTTAAGAAAACACTCACTAAAGCGCTAACTGAATTTACTGAACAATTTAAAGCAGCGAACGCCTAAAGGAGATTGAAAGAGTGCCCTCATTAAAGGACATACGCTCTAGGATTAGTAGCGTAAAAAACACGCAGCAGATTACCAAGGCCATGAAAATGGTTGCGGCTAGTAAGTTGCGTCGAGCTCAAGAAGCCATTGTAGGAGCGCGAAGCTACTCGGGCAAACTTGAAGACATCAGCGATGAGCTGTTGGGAACCTTGCTCAAATCAAAAGCAAGTACTGCAAAAAAGGCAGAATTATTGTTGCCTAATTTGCACCCGCTTCTTGCTGAGGCAAAAAAAGAAAATTTTGAAAGCGACAAAAAGACCGTGGGTCTTTTGGTTGTTTCGGCGGATCGAGGTCTCTGTGGGGGTTACAATAGTACGGCTCTCAAAGGCGCTTGGGCTGCTTACCAAGAGCTGAATGGTGATGAAAACGTCGACGTTAAGGTCATCACTGTCGGCCGAAAAGGTGCAGAGTTCTTTAAGAAGAAAGGCATCGAAGTTGAAAACTTTGCAGACTTCTGGACTGGACGCTTTGAAGTTGAAAAAGCAGATGTTGTTACCAAAAAAGTTTCGCAAGAATTCCTTGAAGGAAAATATAGCGAAGTCCGTATAGTATACACAGAGTTTCAATCTGCCTTAACTCAACACTTGAGAGTGAAGAAGCTTCTTCCAATGGCGCTGGATCTGGATGATCTTTATGCTGAAAAGCCGCACGTGGATGGAGAGGTTTCCATTCCCTATATGGTTGAGCCTAGTGCCGAAGAGCTTTTCTCGAAACTTTTGCCCGTTCAACTAAGAATGCAAGTTTATGCTTACCTAGCAGATAGTTTGGCATCAGAACTTGGCGCGAAAATGACAGCGATGGACAATGCCACAAGAAATGCGGGAGATATGATCTCAAGTATGACTCTTCAGGCAAACCGTTTACGGCAGGCAGCAATTACAACAGAACTAATGGAAATTATCGGTGGAGCTGAAGCCCTCAAGGGCTAAAGCTTAGCTTTGAAGATATAGGATTTTAAGGAGTAAAAATGGCAAGCACAGGAAAAATCACTCAAGTATTGGGTCCGGTTGTAGACGTAGAATTTATTGGAGAACTTCCAGAAATTTATACAGGACTTAAAGTTACCAATCCTGCGATCGACGATCGTGAAGGAAATCTTGTTTTGGAAGTGGCGCAACATTTGGGCGAAAGCCGCGTACGTTGTATTGCAATGGACACGTCTGACGGACTTGTTCGCGGACAAGCTGTGACAAACACTGGAATGCCGATTCAAGCACCAGTTGGTCCAGAAGTTTTGGGACGAATCATCAACGTTACTGGCGACCCCATCGACGAAAAAGGTCCTATCGGACACAAAAAGTCTAACCCCATTCACAGACTTGCGCCTGAGTTTAAAGATCTCGCGACTTCAGCTGAAGCACTTTGGACAGGGATTAAGGTTGTAGATCTTTTGGCTCCCTACGCAAAAGGTGGAAAAATTGGTCTCTTCGGTGGTGCTGGTGTTGGTAAGACAGTTTTGATTCAAGAATTGATTCGAAACATTGCAACTGAGCACGGTGGATACTCTGTATTCGCAGGTGTTGGTGAGCGTACTCGTGAGGGTAACGACCTTTGGCAAGAGATGACAGAATCCGGAGTTATCGACAAGACAGCTCTTGTATTCGGTCAGATGAACGAGCCTCCTGGAGCACGTGCACGTGTTGCTTTGACGGGTCTTTCAATCGCAGAGTACTTCCGAGACGAAGAAAACCAAGACGTGTTGTTATTCGTCGACAACATTTTCCGATTCACTCAAGCAGGTTCTGAGGTATCAGCCCTTCTTGGTCGTATCCCTTCTGCGGTAGGTTACCAGCCAACTTTGGGAACTGAAATGGGTGCTCTTCAAGAGCGCATTACTTCTACTAACAAAGGATCTATTACTTCTGTTCAGGCCGTTTACGTTCCTGCGGATGACTACACGGATCCAGCTCCTGCGACGACTTTCTCCCACTTGGACGCGACAACAAACTTGTCTCGTGCGATTTCGGAAAAAGGAATTTACCCAGCGGTAGATCCCTTGGCTTCAACTTCTCGCTTGCTAGCGATCGATGTTGTTGGTCAAGAGCATTACGATGTGGCTCGTGGAGTTCAAGAAATTCTTCAGCGCTATAAAGAGCTTCAAGATATTATCGCGATTCTTGGTATGGACGAGCTTTCTGATGATGACAAACTTGTAGTTTCTAGAGCACGTCGAGTTGAGAGATTCTTGTCTCAGCCGTTCTTCGTTGCTGAGCAGTTCACTGGCGCGCCAGGAAAATATGTTTTGATCGAAGATACCATCAAAGGATTCAAAGAAATTCTTGAAGGGAAACACGACAATCTTCCGGAACAAGCCTTCTACATGGTTGGTTCTATTGAAGAAGCGATCGAGAAAGCGAAGAAGTTATAGTATGAAGTTAACTCTCCAAACCCCGGGTCGTAAATTGCTTGATGGAATCGACGTCGTTGAAGTCGTCGTTCCTGCGAGCAAGGGGCAGCTTGGAATTTTTCCAGATCACACAAACCTAGTTTCAGAACTTGAAACTGGTGTTTTGAAGTGGCGTACCGAAGGTGCTCATGAAATGGACACTGCAGTTGTGACTTGGGGATTCCTACAGATAAAGGACCAACACGTCAGTGTTCTTGCCGACGTTTCTGAACTGGCTCATGAAGTCGACAAAGGTCGTGCGAAGACTGCTGAAGATGAAGCAGCTCAAAAGCTAGCTAAAGGTGGTGTGGATCTAGATTTCCATAAGCAAGCTCAAAAGCTCAAGCGCGCACAAGCAAGGCAAGAAGTTTAGTCAGCAAAAGGTATATATGTTTCAATTTTATAGCTGATCTCCCGAGAGGAGGTCGGCTTTTTTGTTTTCTTAACGTGAGCTTAACAAAGCCCTTAAATTACTGTTGTGATCCCACAATAAAACTAATGAAATTCTACCCTTAACATGCGACGCAGGGAGACACGGTTGGCTTAAGTTAGTCAGTCAGGTTCCGATAATATATAGTACGCATGGTAAATTTCAGGCACATTTTGGGGGGCAGACTTTTAGGGCTTTTAGCTGTCGCTGCTCTCGTGTCCGGGTGTACGGATGAAAAACGGTCTACCGACGTACCTGGAGGCGGGGCTACCAAAATAGTAAAAGGCCTAAGCTTCGAGCAAGGAAGCGAATATGATTTTGGGAACGTCGAACTCAACTCTTCCAATGAAGTCATCATCTACTTAAAGAATTCTAACGATGTAGATGCGAATAACATTTCTGTTCAGGCGGAGAACTTAGTCGCCCCTTTTGCATTTAAGGGCGGAAGTTTTCCGGGCGAAGGTGGTGATTGCTCTGAGAGTCTCACGGCTGGAGCGGAGTGTTCAATAGTCTTAGATTATTCTCCCGCCACAGAAGGACTTCACTCAGCTGATTTGTCAGTTTCTTATGAAGTTTCTTCAGCTACTTCGGATTTAACTTTGGGACTTAGGGGAAGCTCTGGGGAAGCCGATCTTGGTTTTGATGTGGGATCTAGCCACACATTTAATCTTGTGAACATTGGAGAAGTTGATTCTAGTGAATTTACAATTACAAATAACGGAGCACTAACGGCAAGTTTTCTCGGAGACTCAAATATTAGCTCAGCCCCTTTTTCCTATAAAGGGGGGAGCTATCCTGGGACAGGAGGAACTTGTCAATCGACATTAGCGCCAGAGGCCTCATGTACAGTTGTTGTTGACTTTTCCCCGATGGCATCAGGAGTGTTTCATGGATCAATCGGTTTGGTTTGGCTTTCAGATAAAGGCGTTGGCCTAGCTTCAATTGCATTGACGGGGACGAGCGCAGATGGTGCAAACCTTCTCTTTGAGGAGGGATCCTCGCATTCTTTCGGTGGCGCACTTGTAAACAGCGTGAGCACGAAGACCCTAACTCTTACGAATATCGGGGCCTCAGTTGCCCAAAGTGTTGCGGATGACACAAATATTTCTTCACCCTTTCGTTACGAAGGAGGCTCTTATCCTGGGACCTCTGGAACATGCGGAGCTTCGATTGCCAGCGGCGCGAGCTGCATTCTCGCCGTTGAATACGCACCGACCTCCGTGGGAACGTATTCTTCTACAGTGGGAGTTAGCTACGACAGCGCCGGAGATCTAAAGACTGTTGAAATTTCTTTAGAAGGATCTGCGTTGCCAATGGCGCCCAATCCGATTTCAAACTTGTCTGTAACAGGAATCGGTATTGATCAACTCGATATTAGTTGGTCTGCTCCTGCTAATAATGGAACGGCAATTACAGATTATTTTGTTGAATACAAAGAAACCGCGAGCGCCACTTGGCTCACTTATACTGATGGCGTTGGAATATCGACTACGGTGCTGATCTCTGGATTGATTGCGGCGACTAGCTATGATTTTCGGGTTCGATCAACTAACGGTGCGACCTCCGCCTACTCAAACACTGCGACGGGTGAAACGGCCGTGGATGATCCTTTCTTTAGCGCTGGTTATAAGGCAATGAACTTGGGTCAAGCCATTCAAAGTTCGGTCGTGGCATTAAACGATAATACGACGGTCAACTTGAACGGAGTTTTCTTAAAGACATTAAATGCCGGTGAGACATGGGTCTTCGCCTCGAATCAAGTTGCACCTTCAATAGATGTGATAGATGCTGATAAACCAATTTTTGTGGCAGGTAGACGTGGAAGCGGAACGGATACTTATAAGGCAAACATCGTGTGGAACACTCCCGACTGGGCTGGAAAAGAATTTATTTTTACGGGCACCAGAGACAACCCTCATGAGGTGACGGTGTATGCTTTTGAAGAAGCTACCGTAACGCTCAAGAAGGGAGCTGCGACGATTGCTTCACAGGTAATCGGCGAGGGCAGCACTCATGTGTTTAGTGTCGCGGCCGACGGTGGTTTTCAGGTCACCAGCACAGGATTGATTGTGGCCTATAAAATCTCTGCCGGTGGAGGCAAAAGCAGCGACCCCATACCCCTACTCCCCGCTTCCAACGATATTATCGGGGTGCCGTCTTCCGTTGGAAAAGTCACCACTCTTGCGCCTACGGCATCTTTCAACTACTTCCATTCTAACAGTGTCACAGGTAGTGGAAGCGTTGCATTGGGGGCGACGACTGACATTGTTCCTCAGGGTACATCTAGCCAGTATGAGGCCATGGCTGTGAGAATCACTAGTTCCGAAAAACTTGTGGCCAACAGTAATGCAGATGCGGATGGGTTGTGTTCTGCACCTTTCCTTCCGTCTGCGATGATGAAAAGGCGCTATGCGATCAATGTTATGGCGGAGTGGGTGGCCTTTGCTTCTTTGGAGCCAGGATCTATAACCGTGATTGATCCCGCCGATCCAGGGAACCCAACGTCGGTGTCCTTGCAAAAATCCGGTGCTGATCCCAATGCTCCCTACAAAGCGAGGCTTACGGGGCTATCCGCAGGACATATATTTGAATCAACTGTGCCAATGGCTGCCTGGTATGAGCCAGACACTGACACGGGAGGAGCCTTAGAGGATGAAACCATTTTATTTGGGACGGATGATGATCCGTAGGAAGTTTTACCAACCAACTAGCCCAGAGGCTTCACCTTTCGCCCATTTGAGCATGTAGTGCTCTTTCCACTCAGAGCTAATTCTCGGTGCATTTTTGCGGCCGATCTGGATTAGATATTTGTGATGGGCCTCATAAGGATTCGCCAGTTTTAGAGCAGCCGAAGCCATTTCGATACTATCTTGCATGGAGACTTTTTCTGACTTTAGTTTTTCCCAGCCGGCGCTGTGATAGTAGGAGTTGTCTAGATTCCAGGTGTCGTAGTCTTGGCTAAGAAGATATCCAGCTTCAGAATTGTTCCAAACTTTGTCAAAAAACTTATTGTATTTGGAATTGTGCGTGGGCATGTTTTCAAGAGTTAAATTAGCTTCCATGTTGATGGGACCACTTTTTCCAAGGACACCAACGTCACCCATATTTTTGCGGGTCCAATTGCTTGATCCCGTGAATAGCTGCGCCTTGTTTTTCCCTGAGACACTAATTAGCTTGGCGTGATTTTGTTCGCCGTGAGTTGCAAACCAACGAATTTCAAAACAGGATCCACAGCCAGTGTATGTTTTAAGGTAATCAAGCTTCCCATTCTTCGCTTTAGATTTGTAGTACTCATTAATGGCAGAGCTACCATTAACTAAGAAGTTTGCAACTTGGCGATTGGGAGATCCGTCTTTAATACTGTTAAAGGCATCTTTGTTGGCATCAAGGATAATTCTAATGGGAGAGCTGTCGCCCTTTTTGCGCAAGCCGGCTCTGACTATAGCATCCACAATGACAGGATCTGAGAGGTAGAACATTTGCAGACGAACTTGATCACCTCGATTAATTCCATCAAGAATTCGCAGGGTTTCCATCTTGATATGATTCTCAGTTGTAAAGCGGACCTTCGAGGCTCGGCTGTCGTCACTAAGTGCTCGGCCCTCTAACTCCTGAAACGGAAAATGCGTCGTGAGATACTGGTTCACAAAATTTTTGAAAAACCCTCCGTAAAGATTGGAGCTGGATTCGGAAACTAAGGCAAATCCTGCATCTTCATGCCAACCAAGTGGTCTCTGTTCTTGCTCTATGAGACTATGGGCGATATCAGCACGAATCGTGTTGTATATAAACTTTGCAGGATCCCCCTTCACCGTCATGCCGGTGTTAGCCGATGGACCACTAGCGTTGTGTGGATTTGCTGAGGATACGAGTGCTTCCCAGCCATCTGATCCCTTAATGGAGAGCAATTTTCTATGATTGGCTTTAATTAAGATCGCATTTCGAATGGTTAGAAAATCAATATTGTTTCCGTCCAAATCTTTTTCAACGAGGGGACCTGGTGCTGATGTGATGTAATTCCACGTGCTCCCCAAAAAACCAAAAGAGACTAAATCTACAATTCTCCCGACTTCTTTCAAGGGCTCGATAATTTTCCCGACCGTATTAGATGCTTTGCTTGGGAGGAGGTCTGAATAGAATACATCCACTCCAAGGTCCAAAAGTTTTCTAACCACCGGCGAGACTCTGTCAGAGTAGGCCTTATGCAAAGGGTCGAGGACCAAGGCAACTTTTAGATTTGGTTTACGCTCTTTCTGATTTTTTATAGTTTCAAAAATTTCTCCTACAATATCGTAATCCGGATCGCTAGCCTCGGAGTACATATTGTCAAAAAGGAAAACAGATGCCACAAGATATTCATCGGCCCTTGAGATCATATCGAGAGCTGCTTTGCCAATTTGTAGTCGTGCCTCGCGCTTGGCTTCAGATCTGTTCCAGGCGGAGTAGGAATAAAGAATATTGGCGTCCGACTCTGATTGTGCCAGCCACGGAGAAGAGTTCGTCATACGCTCAGCTATAAATGGCTTTTCTTGCTCTGATGCCCAAATATGAGGATTTATCTTAAGCGACTGATAGCGCTTCTTGCGTCTTTCGCGGTGTTCTTTCGCAGTTTTTCCAGGCATTCTACGATGTGGGCTACTAGCTGGATTTCTGAAAGCATGATTTGAGTAATCTTCATGAATGGTAAAGTGAAGAATTGATAACCCTGCGATAAAAAAAATAGATTTAGAAAAAGTTCCAAAATTCATTCTCTAATTATCTAGGCAATTGCTGGCGAATGCGACCTAGGATTATTGGCAATGTGGTGGAATTCTGACGGATTAAGGTAGGTCGAAATCAGGGTCGAAATCTTGTTCTCTCGCCCCTCCAGAGAGGTCTGCTTTGCGACGTCTAAGCTCTTTGATGATTTCTCTTTGAAGGTAGCGCTTGATGCGGCGAGCTTCTTTGTGAACTTTCTCCCGGTTCATGGCATCTACGGGGCGTGCCTCTAGCTGGATCGGCGGAAGGAATTTGATTTTCCATTTCACGGGTAAAGGAATGACGTTCAGAGGAACTGGAATGGCAGTTCCAATCAAATATTTGGTAAATTTTAACTGAGAAAGGTTGATGTGCGTCTCTTCTGCGCCGATCACCATCGCCGGAATAATGGGCGCTCCAGAAATCATGGCAGTTCGAATGAAGCCCCGCTTGAATTCTTGAAGTCGGTATCTTCTGTCTGAAGTCTTAAAATTACCCGCCTCCCCCTCTGGAAAGAGAATGATGAGCTCGTCGTTTTTAAGGGTCTCTAAGATCTTGTTCGTGTCAGCTTCAACGAGGCCCATCTTTTCTGATACGACCTGGATAGGCTTTCCAAAAAACCATAGTTTATGGGCAATTAAGCGGGCTTTTCGCTGCTGAGCATGAAAAACTTCATTGGCCAGCATGATGGCATCAAACCCTGAGTAGCCCGAGTGATTGGATACCACAATAGCAGAGCCAGCGGTAGGGATGTGCTCGAGGCCCTCGACTTCAATCCGAAGATACCGACGAATGATTTCTAGAGTAAATTGGGGAATGAGCCGAAGGGCAATTTCTTCTTTGCTAAGACGGCCCGTGGCGAGCTTCTTGAGAAGTCCTCCGTCCGTTAACGCATCGAAAAATGAAAGTTTCAAATCGCTGTTCCTTTTTGAGGGATCAAGGCCCAAGTCCTGATATTATCGACTCGTTATGGGAAAGTATATACTGTCAATCGATCAGGGTACCACTTCGAGTCGAGCTTTTGTTTATAATGAAAAGTTCGAAGTTATTGGGAAGGGGCAGCAAACCTTTCCACAGCATTATCCAAAGGCAGGTTGGGTAGAACATGACCTAGAAGAGATCTGGGCCTCTGTTGAGGGCTCAATCCGTCAATCCATTGCCGACGTATCAGACTCCAAATTTTCAGCCAATAAGATTGTCGCTATCGGAATCACAAATCAACGCGAAACTTTTGGGCTGTGGAATAGAAAGACTGGAAAAGCAGTGGGCCCGGCCATTGTTTGGCAGTGCCGTCGCTCAGCAAAAATATGCGAACGCCTTAGAAAGTCAAAAGCAGCTCAAAAAGTTGCGAAGGATGCCGGCCTGGTTTTGGATCCGTATTTTTCTGGGAGCAAGCTTACTTGGCTATTTGAAAATAATGCGAAGATCAAGGCACAGGCAAAGTCAGGGAATCTTGCCTTCGGAAATATCGACACGTTCTTGATTTGGAGATTGAGTGGCGGAGCGGCGCACGTCACAGATACGACGAACGCTTCTCGTACGCTGTTGATGGATCTAAAAAAATTAAAGTGGAATCAGGCCGCTTTAAAAGTTTTTAAGGTCCCTGCGGCGATTCTCCCTGAGATCAAAGACAGTGACGCCAGATTTGCTGAGACTAAGGGGCTAAAATTTTTGCCTAACGGGATTCCGGTTCACGGAGTTCTTGGAGACCAGCATGCAGCTCTACTTGGTCAGGGTTGTTTGAAGGACGGCGAAACAAAGGTCACCTATGGAACGGGCGCGTTTCTTGTCATGAACACTGGCAAAGTTTTAAAAAAGTCTAAGCGAGCGTTGAGCACAGTTGCATGGACATTAAAGGGGAAGACGTCTTATGCGCTAGAGGGTTCTGTTTTTGTTGCCGGTGCTGCCGTTCAATGGCTTCGCGATGATCTCAAAATGATTCAAAACAGCTCGGAGATTGAAGGTCTTGCTGCGGAGGTTCATGATAGTGATGGAGTCTTCTTTGTTCCGGCATTGGCCGGACTAGGCTCTCCGTACTGGGCTCCTGAAGCAAAAGGAATGATCGGTGGGATCACGAGGGGCTCGACTCGGGCGCATATCGCCAGAGCCTGCCTTGATGGCATAGCCTCGTCAGTGGCTGAGGTTGTTGAGGTCTTGCGAGAAGATTCAAAACTGAAGTTAAGAAGTTTGTCCGTGGACGGAGGGGCATGCGCCAACAACATCTTGATGCAGACTCAGAGTAATTTATTGCAAGCCAGGGTTAAGCGTCCTGTTGATGTTGAAACCACGGTTCGCGGTGCTGCGTATGCCGCCGCTATCGGAGTGGGCATGATTAAGCTCAAGGATATCGCAGCTGCACATAAGGTAGAAAGAGAATTTACTCCTGAGTGGAGCGGCAAAAAAAGCAAAGAATTTATGGCTGTTTGGAAACGTCGAATCAAGGGTTTGTTAGCCGGAGCTTATTAGAAATGATCTATCTCTCGCAGATGTTTTTGACGTTGTTGCTGCCCGGGTCTCCGATGCCGTCGAAGCAGGTATCTGTATCAGTGCAGGGCTTTACACTGGCGATTCTAGGGTAGAGCTCACACACCCACATGTAGAAAAGCTGTCTTCTCACCATGCTGAAAACCATGCCAAAAATAAGAACCATAAAAGCAACGAGCAGACAATACTCTAGGATGGCCTGACCAGACCGACCGCGCTTTTTTACAGTTTTTTGACGAATTTCCGGCTTCATTTTTTGCATAAACATTCGATCGTGCTTTAGAATATTTTACAGACTATATGTCGAATGCACAAAGATCTCATCGAAACTTAACATTTAATTGTGGGAAGCTCGGCCTGGTGGCCATTCAACCCACTTCGGCAGAAGAACAGCAAATGAAGGATGTGGCCTATGTCATCTTTCCTCAGAGAATTCCAGAGCCAGAGTTCGATGCTGCGGTAGAGTGGGCAGCATCCTCAGCCGCTACAATTTTCGTTACCCCCCCGGATTTGAAACGCTTTGAGGCGGAAGGTTTTGGAGCCTACCGTTTTCACTTGCTCGAGGGTTTTAGAGAGATTGGTTTCTCAGATGGCAAAATTAAGTTTGTCCCCAGCTCGAAAAAGCGCCAAGGAGGCTTTTGGGGGGCTGCGCTTGAGCTCGCAAATTCCTGG
>Ga0100403_1002778_pt1 | contig 13549 bp, 15 predicted proteins | sample CryGeymet201501t_FD_83663 | JGI IMG/M metagenome (GOLD analysis project Ga0100403, IMG submission 83663) | Groundwater microbial communities from Crystal Geyser aquifers in Utah, USA - Crystal Geyser metaG 2015-01t | ecosystem: Environmental > Aquatic > Deep subsurface > Groundwater | place...
CAAAGTCAAACCGTGATGTTTGCGATATTAGGGCTATTTGGCTTGAGGCTTTTTGGCCAAGGATTGTCGTCACACATTTCGTCTGTTGCCATCGTAAAATCCATTCCTGTCTATAGAGCGACGGCACTTAGTATTGCCTCTCTGGGCTATCCTCTTTCAGAAGCTTTCCTACCTTACATCGCCTATTTCACCCTGGCAGCTTATGGCTGGCATTCGAGCTGGATGTATTTTTCCTTTGCTTGCCTGGGACTGATGCCATTCTTTTTCCTTCTCGGACGAGAGATGGAACGACTGCCAGAAGCTAGCGAATCAAAGAAAAATACCGATGTTCACGTGCCCATCAATGAGATTCTTAAAGACCGCGTCTTCTTAAAGTATCTTCCGGCATCGCTATGCGCCCCCTTCTACGCGACGGGTATCTTCCTTTACCAAACATCCATTTCAGAACTTAAAGGCTGGGAAACCCAAACGCTATCTTTTGGTTTCGCCGCTTTTGCCATCACTCGACTCGTTTTCTCACTCGTGGGTGGCCCCATCATCGACAAACATGGCGCACAGAAGGTCTATCCATTCTTCTTGATGCCATTTATGGCAGGAGTCTTAGTCCTTGCTTTGGTATCACAAGCCTGGGCCGCATGGGCCTTTATGATTTTGGTTGGAATCAGCGTGGGATCTTCGGCTTCTTTAAAATCTGCTTTGTGGTCAGAACTCTATGGCGCCGAACTACACGGACGCTACCGAAGTATCAGTACTTCGTTCATGGTGTTTAGCACCTCAATCAGCCCCTTATTGTTTGGATACCTTTTTGAAAACAACGTGAGCCTAAAAGCGATACTGTTAACTTGTGCCGCGACAGTTGCTGTTTCAGCGTGGATAGCAAGACCAAAGTTGAAGGCCTAAAGATGATCCGATGTCCGCTTTGCACCGATGATACAGGCAAAGTCTTCGCCGATAACTATTACCGATGTGAAGTTTGTAGATATGTTTTTTTAGATCGAGATTTTCTTCCCTCTAAAGAAGAAGAAAGAAGGATCTACGACTACCACCAAAATGATCCCTCTGATTTGGCTTACATCAATTTCCTATCGCAGATCACAGGGCCTCTTCAAACTGAACTAGCTTTGAGCTTTCCAAATGGAAGTTCCCCCCTTGAAGGGCTTGATTTTGGTTGTGGCCCCGGACCGGCTATCTGTGAAATGCTTGCATCTAATCAATTTTTAGTCTCGAACTTCGACCCGACATATGCCAATGACAGCAGTTTGCTGGAGCGAAATTGGGACTTTATAGTTTCAACAGAGGTCTTTGAACACCTCCACACGCCTAGCGAGAACATTAAAATGCTGATCGAAGTTCTCAATCCAGGTGGTGTTTTAGCTATCATGACTCTCATGATCACCGACAAGCTTATCCAGGCCCCAGACCAGTTCCTAAAGTGGTTCTATCGGAATGATCCTACTCATGTGGGATTTTTCCACAAAGACAGCTTTGAATACTTAGCGAAAACCTATAATCTTGAACTTCGTATATGGAACGATCGCTGTGTCACTTTGCGGAAGAAACTGGAAGAAGTATGAGTCAAATTGAAGCAAAAAATTATTCAGTGACGGTATCCAGAGGACAACTCGAAGGTTTAATTTGGTCACCCCGATCGAAGACGAATGCTTGTAAAACGATATTGGCTATTCATGGGTGGCTCGATAACAGTCAAAGCTTCTTTAGACTCGCTCCACTTCTCGCAGCCGAAGGGCACGAAGTTATAGCAATTGATCTATGGGGACATGGCCTGTCACCGCACAAATCAGAACATGAGTCCTATCATTACCTAGAGTGGATCTCTGACCTAAACGAAATTGTCGACTCCATGCTTGGAGAAGAAAAAATTACTTTAATGGGACATTCACTCGGAGGTTCCATCTGCCTTAATATCGCCGTGCTATTTCCTGAAAAAATTGAGAAGCTGATCCTTTTGGACGCGATCGGCCCACTTATTGATCAAGGGCCAAATGACTTTACAGAAAGGCTTCGTACTTTTGTGCTTCAGAAACCTAAACTAACATTTCTTCAGAAGAGTTTTTCCAACTTAGATGAACTAGTTCAGCGAAGAGTTCAAGCCTCGCCTATGCCCGAAGAAGGAGCCAAAGCTATCATGCTAAGAAATTCTTCAGATAAAAATGGGCTACGAATTTTGAATACCGACCAAAAGCTAAGAAGTATTTCTCCCCTGAGACTCCCCAAAGAACACGCCAATGAATTATTGAGTCATTTGAAAATTCCTAGTTGCATCCTTCTCCAAAAGGGCATGCCTCAATCTGAGTATTACAAAATCTATGCACAGCAACTCAAGAAACTTTCGAACATCGAAGAGCACTTCATCGAAGGTGGTCATTTCATCCATATGGAAAAAGAAAAGGAATGTGCTGATATCATCAACACATTCCTTAAGTGAATTTTTAAAATTTTACTTCATTTTACTCTGAAAGACGGATTCTCTCGTCAGCACCAAACTCATGCTTAACCATTAATCCGTATTGACCAGGCTTGATGTCTGGGAGAATCATCCAATCTGGCCTGGCCTCAGCATTGCGATATATAAGTAGTCCAACGGCCACACCAATCGCAGACCCCAAGAACACATCAGAAGCCCAATGTTGATCTTCGTGAATTCTCTGAAGACCTACCAAAGTTGCAAGAGTGAACGATACGTAAGGAACCCAAGGCTTCTCCATGCCGTATTCCTTCCTAAAAGTTGCCGCCACACCAAAAGCTGCAATCGCGTGACCAGAGACAAATGATGAAGGTCCTAAACTGTAGGTAGGTCCTCCGAAATCAGTCGATTCGCCCTTTTTTGGACGGGAGCGACCTGCGAGGGCTTTCAGGGGGACGTTTACGATCTGCGCGACAGTGAGCATCTCAATCGCCATGAGCGAAGTTCTTCGAAGTCTTGTGTTTCCCGTTTGGCGTGAATAAAGATAACTGGCGAGCAGCGCGGGAGCATAGAGATAAGGGTTAAATGCGGTATCAACGGTATCGAAAATTTGTTGAGTGGTGTCGTTTCTGTTGTCGCGCACCCAATCTTGAATGTCGTCATCAATGGCGACAAGTCCCACACCACCAGCAACCACGGCAGCGGCAATCGCCCAATCTTTCTTATCCATTCTGGAGGGAGAGGTTGCTAGTGATTTGGCATCTTCCCAAAAGGTGGCCCAATACTTCTTATTTGTGATGAAGTAGCGATCCGACTCCTTAGCGTTGTCTGCGATCTCTTTACTATTTTTGAAATACTCATCGTATTTTTGAACAGGGGCCCACTGAGCAATCTCTTGCTCCACATCGATCAGCATTTCCTCCTCTGACGAATAGATATCGACAGCTGAAGATGGCTTGGATGCAAACAAAGCCAATAAAAACAAACCCTTAGACAGCAACGTGCGGCTAGACAATTTCAACATGGGCGTAAGGTAACGTATTTGACGCATAGCGTCAATAAGAAACTTTCAGCGAGCTAAGGCTTAAAGGAAATAGAAGAGCATATTGGCGAGCGCCAATGCCAATATCGGCCAGATCGTCAGGTGCATTCCAAGCTTCCTAGGTCCGAAATTCTTAGACTTTTCAGACTTGGATAAGCCCCTCGCGTGAAAAAGACGACCCAGCACAAATGAAGTGGCAACGACATGCAAGTAGAGATGTGGGATATCGGGCTGCCCTAGCTCTATTGAAAACAGCAAGATTAGAAACAGGGGCACATAGGCCACAAAATTTGAGTGGGCGCTGACAATTCCAGCAATCTCATGATTTTCACCGTAACCATAGGCGATCTGATGCTCCCTTCGTCCTTTGATGACCTGAAGTGTGAGATTGAGAAAGATGATCACCAACCACCCTGCATAAAAACCTGTAAGCATGCTTTGATCCTAGATCAATTGCCCTATGGAGGAAAGCCGCGTTGACATGAATTTGACCCCCTCCCTGATAAAGATCAAAAGCTCGTGTAAAATCATAAATAGCTTATGTCGTATGATTTTGAGATTGCTATCATTGGTTCTGGTCCTGGGGGACAGCGTGCCGCTGTCCAAGCCGCAAAGCTCGGGAAAAAAGTTCTACTCATTGAAGCTGATGAGATCGGTGGAAATTGCCTCCACCTAGGAACCGTTCCCAGCAAAACTCTGCGTGAAGCGGTTTTGGACAAATCCTCGAGGAACAATCTTGCAAGCGTCATGAAGCGAAAGTCAGATGTGATTAGCGCTGAAGCCATGGTTGTCACCGAACAGATTCGAAGAAATAACATTAGAGTTGTATACGGCAGAGCTAGTTTTGTTGATACTCATTCTATTAACGTCAAACTCAAGGACGATTCTGAAGCTATTTTCAGCGCTGGAAAATTTGTGATCGCCACTGGAACGCGTCCCAGAAGGCCTAGTGAAATTGATTTCAATCACCCCCATGTCTTCGACAGTGATTCTATTTTAGAGATTTCAGAGATTCCAAAAACCATGTGCATCATGGGCGCTGGAGTTGTGGGATGTGAATACGTGAGCATCTTCGCCGAGATGGGTTGCCAAGTGACTTTGGTCGATAAGCGGAACCAACTCCTCCAAGGTGTGGATCGTGAAGTCGTCGATAGGCTCACAGCCTATATGAAAGACAAAGGCGTGAAGTTCATCCTCGGTCCTGATGCCATCGACCCCGCCACTTTGCAGTTCGTCTGCAAAGAAGAAGGTAAAGTCTGCCTTAGATTCCAAGAAAAGGATTATGAGTTTGATGCCCTACTCTACTGCATGGGACGAACGGGAAATGTGGAATCACTCAATCTTTCATCCATCGGCATTCAGCCAACGAGCCGTGGACTCATTGAGGTCAACGAGCATTTTCAGACCAAACAAGAACATATCTATGCCGTTGGAGACATCATTGGCCACCCTGCCCTCGCTGCCTCAGCTTTTGCACAAGGTCGTATCGCCGCAGCCCACGCCTTTGGACTCACCGACCAAAAGTTTCCAAAGATTTTCCCGTATGGGATTTACACCATTCCGGAGATTTCCTCGGTAGGCGCAGAAGAAGCCGAATTGATTCAGGCCAAGGTTCCCTTCATCACAGGATACGCGAGATATTCAGAACTCGCTCGAGGAAAAATCGTTGGTGATGAGTATGGGCTGTTAAAGCTGATATTTCACGAAGAGACAAAAAAGCTCCTCGGCGCCCATGTCATCGGCACAAGCGCTTCGGAGCTGATCCACATCGCTCAAGTAGCCATGTGGTTCGAAGCCGACGTCCAGCACCTGCTGGACTTTATCTTCAATTATCCCACACTGGCCGAGGCCTACAAGGTGGCCTCGCTCAATGCTTACAACAAGTTCCCTAGCTGATTAAAAAACTAACAGGATTGATCGGCGGCTAGACTCTCACGCCTATAGGCCTCAAGCATAATTTTCGCGCAGGCTCTCGCGTCGGAGAGAGCTTCGTGATGATTGAGCTCGATGCCGAGGACTTCGCAGACATTGGAAAGTTTTGCGGGATGGATTTCGAGTTGCTTACGAGCTACTTGAACGGTGCATTTGAATTCTGGAATGGTGTCGGTGATGCCTGCGACTTCGCAGCAAGTAGTAAGAACTTTGCGATCAAAGGGGGCATTATGAGCGACGAGGAAATCTGCGCCTTTCATGAAGGCATATAGGTCCGGCCAATGGTCTCTAAAGGACGGCTCACCTCTAACGTCATTCCAAGAAAGGCCATGGATATAAGTAAATTTGAAATCTTGTCTTGGTGGTCTGATGAGACGAACCATCTCGCCCACAATCATTCCGTTTTCTACTTTTACAAGTCCCACGGAACAAGCGGAATCTGCCCCATAATCAGCTGTTTCAAAATCGATTGCTACAAAATTCATTCCAAGTAGTCCTAGCAAGCGAAAGCCGTGATGACTATTTCTTCTTCTCACGAAGGGGGATTTTTAGGTATGATATCCCGTTATTTTCGGGTGGCGGGAAGCGCCCCGCGTCCACATTGACCTCGATGCTTGGAAGTAGGAGCCTTGGAGCGGAAAGAGTGGCATCGCGCTCGGTTCTGAACTTCACGAAACCATCTTTTGTCGTTTGAGCGTTGATGTGAATATTGGACTTCTTCTGCTCGCCTATCGTAGATTGGCAACGATATTCACGGCCGCCAGGCTGGTAATCATGAGCTGTGTAGGTCTTGGTTTCATCGGGCAAGGCATAAAGCTTCTCATGAACGGATTGGTATAAGTCGGCCGCACTTCCATCGGGAAAATCACAGCGCCCTACCCCAAAGTCCGGCATAAACAAAGCATCGCCCGTGAAAACGACATCACCGACATGATAAGAATAACATGCTGGAGTGTGACCGGGGGTATGGATGGTTTTCACGGTGAAACTTCCAAGAGCAAATTCATCACCCTCATTGAGAAGTAAGTCGAACTGACTTCCGTCTGTAGGGAAGTCAGCATGCAAATTATAAATTTTCTTGAATGTGGCTTGGACTTTTGAAATCTCTTTGCCGATCAATATTTTTGATCCAGGAAATCTTCTTTTGAATTCTTGGCTGCCAGACAAATGATCTGCATGAGCATGTGTTTCTAATATATTGTGGACCTTGAGTCCATTAGACTGAATGAAGCTATAAACTATTTCTACTGAATCATAAAAGTAAGTGGAAGATGCATGGTCATAATCCATAACGGGATCGACGATCATGGCATCTAGACTCGCGCTATCCCACACAACATAGGTGATTGTATACGTATCTTTGTGAAAGAAATCTTGAATTTTTAAGTTAGACAATAAATACCCCTAAAAATGGCGAATTTTCGCTCCGCCCGAATAAAATAAAAAAGCTATCTCTTAAGCTCTTCAAAAACCATGTCCAAGGCTTCTTGGTTCAGAGGCTTTTGGAAATGCGTGTGGATCTGGCGCCCTAGGACATTCATTCCCACATAAGCTAGTTGAATGCGCATCGCCATTAGGGCATGAAGTCCGCCGCCTCCGCTATGAGTTCCAATCACAGCTGTTTTCTCATTAAAAGTTTCACGCCAATCTTTTGTGGCAACGCTGGCCCAGGCAAAGAAATTCGTAAAAGTTGGAGGTAGCCCCCCATTGTATTCAGGAGCTAGAAAGAAGAACTTTTTGGTCGCCTGAAGTTCCACTAAAATATCTAATATCGGCTGTGGTATTCCATCCGACTTGTCAGCCCCAGAGGTATACAATGGCAGCTTCATGGCTACGACATCATAGACTTTGGCCTGAAAGCCACGTTCTGAAGCCTGTTTGGCGATTTCCTGGGCCAATTCGAGGTTTTTTCCGGTGCTTGCGACAACGACTGCTACTTTTTCCATGGAATACATATAAACCCAGCTTCCAGCTTTTGTCATTCTTCCATTAAACGGTTAAAAGAGAAGTTCATGACCCTGCCGACGAAAGAGGAATTGAGAGAGCAAATCCTTCTAGCCCCCTTCACCGACATGGAGCCCCACATCAAAAGGGGTGCCTTTGTTTTGGTGCAGGAGAACTTGGATCTTGTGGATATCGCGCTAGCCATCGCAGCCAACGACGAAGCTACGATACAAAAGCACATTCAAGAAGCGAATCTCAGCAAAGGCGACGAGGAATCCTTTGAGGCATGGAAACAGGAAAAAACGTTTTTTAACTTTATTATCATCCAACCTTTTGTGGTGGCACAGAAATTTGTGAAGCTGAACCCAGCTCCCATGAATTGAGAATGTTTGGCCGTAAAATCGCCAAACTCAAAAAACACTCCAAATTATAAGAAAACAGAGGCCCATAATGACCCAAGAAACCAAAAAACTACCTGAAATAAAAATCAGCCAAACAGTTGCTGTCCTGATTGACGGAAACAACATGGAAAGAAGCATTCACTCAGAAGTGGGACATGACTCTGCGATGCTTAACTTCGACGAGCTGATCCCGAAACTTGTAGCCAATCGCTCTTTGAATCGCTTGATTTACTTTAGAGAAGGTCGAGCCATTTCATCTAAGCTCGCCGAAAGACTACACGCCAATTATCATGGCTCCGTTAGAGCTTGTCATAAAAGTGCAGATATTCCACTAAGCATTAAAGCCACCCAACTGGCTCACAAGGTAGATACCATTATTATTCTATCGGGAGATTCAGACTATGTTGAACTCGTAACACATTTGAAGTCTGAAGGCGTGCGAGTAGAGATTGCAGCACTCGTGAAAACCACGGCACAAATTCTAAGAGATGAAGCGGACTACTTTCATGAGATCACCAAAGAAGATTGGTTCAGCTACAAACAACACAAAGGTGGACGCAATGTCCCTGGACGCAGTGGTAGCGGCGGCTCAAACTCCAACAACAAAAAAACCACAAAGAAAACAACCAAGAAATAGGACCCGACATGAAGACGCCTCCTCCACTTCTTACAGATGAAGAACACATTGCAAGATTAAGCGCCTATCGCCCGAAGCCAGCTTATATGGCGATGTTCTCGACCCTTACGGGAGGAATCACTAAAAACTCTGAATTGATGTGGGTCCCCGTGGACGAGCATCAGTTTCATAGAGGCGACGGTGTCTTTGAGGCTTTCCTATGTATCGATGGAGCACTGTATGACCTTCAAAGTCATTTAGAAAGACTGAAGAAATCTGCAGATGGAATCGAACTAGAACTCCCCATGAGCCTTGAAGACATTGCCCAATGTGTGATTGCGACTTCCAAAGCAAGTGGCGCACGCAACCACACTGTCCGCATGTATGTTTCAAGAGGGCCAGGTTCATTCACAGCCAACCCCTATGATTGCATCGGGTCGCAGCTATATATTATTGCAGATAAGTCAGGCAGCTATGCTCCTCGATATTTCGAGGAAGGTGCTAAAGTGGGAATCAGTAAATATGTCGCCAAAGAAGTTCCCTTTTGCAACATCAAAAGCTGCAACTATCTTTTGAATGCCATGCTCAAAAAAGAAGCTGTGGATGCCGGAGTGGACTATATGATTCCGATTGATGTTAGAGGATGCATGACTGAAGGCAGTACCGAAAACATTGCCATGATTGATAAAGATGGAGTCTTCAAGGCGCCACTCTTTGAGCGAATGCTCCGCGGGACGACCCTAATCAGAGTGATGGAACTAGCGAAAGAATTCGGTCCGGAGCTTGGCATCACCAGAATCAGCCAAGAGGATTTGACTGTAGCTGATTTCGAAAACGCCAAAGAGATCATTATGGTGGGAACCACCATGGGCGTGATGCCTGTGGGTGAATTCAACGGCAAAGCGATGCCGGATGTTAAAGATGAAAACTCTTGCTGGAAAAAGCTGAGAGCTAAGCTTATTGAAGAACGAGCGTCCGCTCAAAAAGTACGAACTGTGATATTCTAAAAATATCTCAAGCTGATCATCGCCCCCTTTAAGGGTTTCAACGTCCTAAAAAACTAAAGCTTAAATCCACCGTAGAAGGACCCGGACCAAACCTTAAACCGCGTGTCTCCGTCATAGGTTGGTTCTGGTGTGAGTTCGGCAGAAGCGCTAAACCCTACAAAAAATGAGGATTTCTCGAAGTTGTAATTAAAGTTTGGACCAAATTCGAGTTTGTAATCCGACAGATCTTCAAAGGGAGAACTAAATACCGACCATAGGCCAAAATCAGTTCGCTTGGCTGAATAATAGACCGCAGTATAGGCACGTAGCTTATAAAAGTTTTCTCGATCTTTATTAGTGACATTTCTGATTGTAAATCGAGGGCCCAGTTCAAACAAAGCATAGTAGCCATCTTCGGTACTCAGGTCCCAGCGAAAACCGGTATCAAAATTATGATAATCTGTGAAAATATCACCGCTAGACTTATAGTTGCCTTTACCATCATAGCCATACGACACAAAGACACTATACGGCGCACTAAACTTGTTTAGATACTTGAAGCTGAACTTTTTTTCATTTTTATACCAGCGGAAGGGATACTCCTCATCACCGCCCCAATAGTAAGTATAATACTCACCCGTCGTTTCAAATTTGTGGATATTATATTTCAACGAGGCTTGTTCTTTGAATAAGAAATCTAGATCACGCTGCGGTCCGTAAGAAAAATTAGAGCCAAAGTTCATTTTTCCGGCATAGGTCCAAGGTGAGCCCTCAACCTTACGAACAGGTATTGTGGGACTGACTTCTTCTTGAGCTTGCGCCACTTCTCCAGCTACCAGAAAGGCTGCGAACAAAATAAAACCAAATGATCTAAAGAATAACAAATAACATTTTAGAGAAATCACAATACCTTTACCTTTACCTTTCGCCAGACAAGCTTTTTAAAAGAACAAGAATTTTATCCACACATACGTCTTCATCGCCACTACCATCCTTTAAAATGGCTGCAGCCTGGGCTTTCGAGGGCTCAACAAATTCATTATGCATCGGCAGGACTTGCTTCTGGTATTGCTTTATTACTCCAGCTTCTTCGCGGCCACGTTCTTTGATGTCGCGGCTTAGTCTGCGCTGAAACCTAAGAGGCTCAGGCGTATCCACATAGATGCTGTAGTCGAGTAGCTCGACAATCTTAGGCTGGCTAAGGATTAAAATTCCATCGAGAACAATGAGAGGTCTCGGTTCGAAACGTTCAGCATCAGGCAATCGCGTGTGTGTGGCAAAGTCATAACGGGGTACTTCAACACTCCTGCCTGACTTCAACAATTTTAGGTGTTCTGCTAGCAAATCAAAGTCCAAGGCATCGGGATGGTCGAAGTTCACACTTCCTCCATCCTCATCAAACTTAGCACTCTGATCGCGGTAGTAATGATCTTGAAGCAGCACTTCCATTTTATCATGGCCGAACTGCTCAAGCAGTTTGTTTGCAAAATAGGTCTTACCCGACCCACTCCCTCCAGCAACTCCTACAATTACTGGAGTGATGCTCATATCTCCGCACCTGTGGTCGCAGGAGCTAGGGTCTGGAACAACCTGTCCCCAGCATCACCCAATCCAGGGAGCAAATAACCTTTGTCATTGAGTTCACGCTCAACAGAGGCTGTATAGATTTCAACATCAGGATGGCGTTCAACAATTTTGTTAATTCCCACAGTTGCAGAAAGCAGAGTCACCATACGTATTTGACCGACCCCGTATTCCTTCAGACGATTGATTGTCGCAATAGCCGTATCACCTGTCGCAAGGAGAGGATCGACAAGAAGAACTTTTTTGCCTTTGTGATTGGGAGGTAGCTTGAAATAGTATTCCACCGTGTGGTTCATCAACTTGTCGCGGTAAATACCCACATGCCCGACACTCGCAAATGGAAGCGCATCAAGGAAACCATCCATCATCCCAAGTCCAGCCCTCATTATCGGAACAATGATCAAATCTTCTTTGATCATCTTACCCTTTGTCTTTTCAAGCGGCGTCTCAACATCGACTTCTTTCGTTTCAAGATCTCGCGTCACCTCATAAGCAAGTAAGCGACTAGCTTCATTCAAAGTTCTTCGAAAGACCAAAGAAGGAGCATTTTTATCACGCATCACAGTTAGTTTGTGCTGCAAGACCGGGTGTTCAATCACAATTACATTTTTCATATCAAATCCTCAAATCAGCTCCTGCAGAGCTTCGAATACCTATCTTAAATACCTACCTAGAACACAGTCCCATCGCTAATGATGTTAATCGGAGGACTGAGATCCTCACGTTTTTCAGCAGCAACTTTGCGACCAGCCCACCAAGTGCCACCCTCCAAAATCTTTGGAAGCGCCAGATCAGGAATCTTCAACTCATTCCTGACATAAGGTACAAGAGCCTCAAGCAAAGCCAAGGTTAAAGCACGCCATTCGATGACGAGCTCCGAATCAACTGCGTGAGATTTTCCTAATTGAGATTCATCCCTCAACACAAGAACCCCCGTATCAACGAACAAGCCGCCATTGCGATATTCCGCAAGTCCCGTCAAAGCATCGATGGCAAAAAGTTCCCACCCCGCTCTTTGGAAGGTATCGAGCAAAGAATAACTAAGCCACTGAGAGAGCTTGTGGAAAGCCACCAATTCACCCTTGTATTCCCAAACGTCACCAAGAGGAATGCCATCTTTCGTGAGTCTCGAAGGCCAGATCGGCCCCAGGCTCATTAGCAGCGTTTGCAGTAAAGTCTCTGCTTCCATTTGCTTATCAGGAAAGCGAGTTTGCCAGTAGTCCAACAATCCGCCTGGACGAGCGGACTTGAAGAAATCTTTCTCGGAAACGAGACGTTCTCCCAAATTTTTAAGCAGCTTCAATCGTCCCTCAAGACCTTCTAGCGGATTAGTCTCACTCAACTGAAAAATCTCTTTCAATTCTTCGACGGTAAAAGTCCTTAGCTTTTCACCATCAACACGAAGAGGGTTTGCGGAATCACTAGAAAAACGTCCTTGAACGAAGGCATCAAAACTCGCAACACCAAGTCCTTCGGAGCGACCGATGCTTTTAGAAAGTTCTTTGTCTTGATAGCTCCAACTCGGTCCAGCGCCAGCATCCAATAGAACAGACACAATGATAAGGTCGAGTTCCACGCGTCCGCGTTCATGAGAGTCTACCAGCTCTAAAGTCTTAAAGAGTGATTCAACTCGCTCTTTTCCAAACGCCTCAAAATGACTCCACCTTGAATGATAAGGGATCTTGAGGTCGGGATAGTTCTTTCTTGTGACGTCAGCTACTAACGAGGCAACTCCAGCAAGTCTTTCTTGGTGGACTTCGAAATGAGTATGCCCATTCAGGGAAGATTCAAAAATTTCATGCGACTTGTCGCGAATCGCCTGTGTGCTTAGCAAATAGGAAACTTCTGGACTAATTCCGTCTGAGCTCATTCTTTCAGACCTCGCCCCTTCACTCCAGCCAAAGATGCGGCATCCATAACCGCGCCGTCAGTGAAGTAGCCTGCTGCTTTTTTCGCTTCCATCTCTACTTGAGCGTCCGCCGGAATAAGTTCGGCTGGAATAGGAACTCGTTTGATGATCTTGATACCACTTTTCACAATCGCATCATGCTTCATGTCGCTCATCGAGATCATGTTGTCGATTTTCTTAACCCCTAGCCAGTGAAGAACATCAGGCATTAGTTCTTGGAATCGCATATCCTGAACACCGGCAACGCACTCTGTGCGATAGAAGTATTTGTCAGCCGTGTCTCCGCCAACTTGGCGCTTGCGCGCGTTGTAGACAAGAAACTTAGTGACTTCACCCAGGGCGCGTCCTTCTTTTCTGAAATAGACAATGAGCCCTACTCCACCTTCTTGTGCGGTTCTAGCAGCTTCTTCAATGCCATGTGTGAGGTATGGGCGACAGGTGCAAATGTCGGAACCGAAAACGTCGGAACCATTGCACTCATCATGGACGCGGCAAGTGAGAGTAGCTTTGTCGTCAGAGAGTTTTTCAGGATCTCCGAAGATATACACTGTGGTGCTACCAATAGGAGGCAAAAACACTTTAAGATCAAAACGTGTCACAGGCTCGGGGAACATGCCGCCAGTTTCTGTGAACAGGGACTTTCTCAATTCAGCCTCGTTGGTCCCAAAGCGAGCTGCAATTTCTGGAAGGTACCAAACCGGCTCGATCGC
>Ga0100403_1002780_pt1 | contig 13542 bp, 15 predicted proteins | sample CryGeymet201501t_FD_83663 | JGI IMG/M metagenome (GOLD analysis project Ga0100403, IMG submission 83663) | Groundwater microbial communities from Crystal Geyser aquifers in Utah, USA - Crystal Geyser metaG 2015-01t | ecosystem: Environmental > Aquatic > Deep subsurface > Groundwater | place...
GGGTCGTCATCAACACGCTCGGTCTATATCTCGCCACATTTTTTATCTCCGGATTCGCCGTCGGATCTGTAAATCCATTTAATTATCACCTAAGCGGTTTCTTTGCATATCTCTTTACTTCATTTATAATTAGCACTCTTCTTTACATCTTTAAAAAAATATGAAAACTGCACTAACTATTATTCAAATAATTCTATGTATCATTCTCTCGACCTTAATCTTCCTTCAATCAAAAGGGGATAACGAAAGCAACAACATCCTCTCCGAAGCAATTTCTGAAAGACGCGGTTGGGAAAAAATAATTTTTAACTCAACTCTATTTGTCATGTTAATGTTTCTACTTTCCTCTATCACCCAATCACTGATCTAAATGGCCACCAAAATTCGATTTAAACTCGAACTAACCCTCTATTATCTAAAAAAAAATTGGCTTTACATCATTTTTGGCCTAATCGTCAGTTTTCTCGTTATCAACTTTCGCCAACAAATTTCTGTTATCTATTCCAAAATCAGTCGTCAGAGAGAAAAGATTGGAATCGAAGGTTTATACAACCTCAACACCCTCCCCTACGAAGTCGCCAGTAAAATTTCCTACGGTCTCACCACAAATTCCGATACCAATAAATACGAGACCTCTCCTCTAGTAAAAAATCTTGACATTCGTCAAGACAACACTCAATACATTTTCGAACTCAATTCCGATATTCGTTGGCACAAAGGGAAACAATTTGTCGCAAACGATATAAACTACAAAATCTCTGGTTTAAACATTTCTTCCCCCGATTCAACCCACCTCATCATTCAGTCCGACACACCCTTTGCCCCCATCCTCTCAACCCTTAGTCAACCCCTAATAAAAAAGAATTTTGACGGTTTAGGCCAATACAAAGTCACCCGATATTATTATCAAGATGGTTACGTAAAAAGTATCTTTTTAAAATCACCAGAAAACTCCATTCTTTACCGTTTTTATCAAAATGAAAATGATTTGTTAAGTGCTTTTAAAATCGGAGAAGTTGACCAAGTTCAGTTGACTTCAGTCCCCGAAGAATTAAATCAATGGCCAAACATTAGCATCACCAAAGAGATTCAAACAGACCAAAAATATATTGCTATTTTTATCAACACCAACAAATTAAGCAGTAAACAGCTTCGTCAAGCTCTCGCCTATGCTACCCCCAAAACTACCGACCTAAATGAAAGAGCCATCTCTCCAATTTCTCCCACCTCTTGGGCATACAATGCCGATGTTAAGGATTATGCCTACAATCCACAGAAAGCAAAAGAGTTTTTTGAAAAAAACAAAATTGATTCAATTTCCCTTATCTACAACGACCGCCGACTACTCAACATGGCCGAAGACATTGCTAGAAATTGGGAAAGCGTTTTGGGGATAAAGGTTGACCTAAACATCGGCACCCAAATTGACACCCAAAATTACGACGTTATTTTGGCCTATGGCAGTATTCCTATTGATCCAGACCAATATTTATTTTGGCATTCTACTCAATCAAAAACTAACCTCACAAAAGAAAACAACCCCAGAATTGATAAACTATTAGAAGAAGGCCGTCAAACATTTGACCAGCAAGAGCGTAAAAAAATCTATCAAGAATTTCAAAAAATATTACTTGAAGATTGCCCTGTAATTTTCTTAAAATATCCTGTTATATATACTATTTCAAGAAATTAATTTTATGAATCAAAACAAGATAACCCCTTTTGGATACTTTCTCTTAATCACTTTTTTTATTCTCCTCTCCTATGCTGGCTGGATCTTTACCAATAGCATTGATTGGAATGTTTTAAAAAGAATGGAAGAAGCTCCTCTCACTCTACCTACTCCCGCTTCCCTTGCCACCCCCTCGGCGACTACGACTGAATAAGATAGAAATTACTGCCACTATTTCTTCTCCAGATATTTGCCAATAATTTTCATATCATGAAAAACAGATATAAAAAATCAACTATATTACAAATACTTTAAATTTGTAATTAGGCAACAATAATAATTCTAATTCTTCGTGAAAATTATTTAACATTTTTTCCATACCAGTTTCGTAATGGGGAATTATTCTCACAGGAACACATCCTAAAGTTTGTAAAATTCCCCCTGATTTACTGAAACAAAAACTAGCCAAACAATTAGCTCCTGCTGATTCTCCAGCCACAGTTTTTCCTCTAAACAAAGAAATTAAACCATCAAACTTATTCAACACATTTAATAATCTCGGGGTACCGCCCGATGATCCACATAAATAAACGACATCCGCCCATTCCAGTTCATTCAAAAAATTATCCGCTTTTGCCACCTTATAATTTAATTTTCTTTTTCCCTTTGCTCTCTCAAATTGAACAATGTTTCTCTACCTATAAACATCCTACTTCTCATCAATAGCTGCAAACTGAACTAAAAGAACATTTGCACTTTCAGAAAAATCTTTTATTATTTCCCCAAAAAATAAATCATTCTCTTCATTCACCTCCTGAGCATTACCACCGTGCAGTATATATTTTGTCTTCATATATTTTTATTTTTTTGTTGACTGAGTGGAATGATTTTCGACTATTCCTGAATATTAAACTATAATCAAACCATGAAAAGTATGAATCAACTTGTACGAGACGCATATAACAAATGTGCCATGGATTACAGCTCAAATAGAGACTTATTTAGAAACAAAAAATATTTGAATATCTTAAGAAACTATTTAAAACCAAATTCAGAAATATTGGATATTGGCTGTGGAGCTGGAAAACCAATCGATCAATTCTTGGTATCAAAAGGATATAAAGTAACCGGGATTGATATTTCGAAAAAACAAATTGAACTGGCTAAGCAAAATGTCCCACAGGCAGTATTTCTTGTTAAGGATATGTCCGGTTTGGATTTTTTAAAAAATTCATTTGACACCGTAGTTTCTTTTTATGCTATTTTTCATATTCCTAGAGAGAATCACTTGAATTTGTTTAAAAAGATATTAGAGATATTAAAACCAGGCGGATACTTTTTAGCGACCCTAGGTTTTGAGAATTGGGAAGGATCAGAACAATTCCATGGAGTCACCATGCATTGGAGTCATTATGGAAAAGATAAAAATTTGAAATTAATAAAAGAAGCTGGTTTTAAAATTATGAAAGCCGAAGTTGATGAATCAGGTGGAGAACACCATTTTGTAGTACTAGCAAAGAAGAAATAAAAACTTATTTAACCTATCTTTACATATTATTCAATCTTGTTGCCCCGCATGGTACCCTTCGCCTACGGCTTCGGAATACCTCGGATTCTGCGAGCCTCCATATCTTTCTTTAGAGCTTCAGAAACTAAACGTTTATAAGCGAAAGCTTTACCCGAACCACTTTTTAAATATAGTTCAAAATCTTTAGCCTCTTGTTCAGTCTTAAAGGCTCCGTACCAAACTAGTTTCCACGGCATGTGTGGTTTTGTTGAAAATACTTTTCCATTGTTGTGTAATTTAAATCTGTTTTTCAAATCAGTCGTATACCCGTAGTAAAAAATATGAGATTTTGAACTTAATAAAATATACGAATAATACACACTTCAGTATAATCATTCTGAAGCTTTAGCGAAAGATGAGTTGCCCCGCATGGATTCGAACCACAATAAACAGCTTCAAAGGCTGCTGTCCTACCATTAGACGACGGGGCATTGATATCTCAATGCTTTGCCCCAGATCCCCTTAGGGAACAACAAGGCATTTTTTACAAAACAGGGTGCCGACGAGAGGACTTGAACCTCCACACCTTGCGGCATACGCACCTCAAGCGTACGTGTATACCAATTTCACCACGTCGGCGACATTTCAAAGAACCACATATTATATCTTAAATTGTGGCTGTTGAGGGACTCGAACCCCCGACCGCCCCGATGTAAACGGGATGCTCTACCAACTGAGCTAAACAGCCTTTTTTAAAAAGAGGGGAGCGGGTAGAGGGAATCGAACCCTCGCCGAAAGATTGGAAATCTTTCGTTCTACCACTAAACTATACCCGCGATAAAGCTATTTTATCAAAATCTTGACTAAATTAGACAAACTGGTGTAATATTCCCAAACTAGTGGGAAAAAATACAGAAGCTATATCTAGAGAACCAATATTTACCTATATTGCATATGGGGGCAAACACCTGCATGTATACACTCTTGAAGATCTCCCCCAAATTCAAAGACAATTCTGGGAAAGTTACTCAACAAGAAGCAGGCAAATAGTAGACCAACAAAGAGAAGCTGTACGAATAAGGCGGTCCAAAAAACGTCAGTAATCTCTTTCCAATGGTAAAATAATCTACCTTGCCGTCGTGTTGAAATTGGTAGACAAGCACGTTTCAGAAGCGTGTGGAGCAATCCATGGAGGTTCGACTCCTCTCGACGGCACCATGAGCCATGAACTTATATCATGCTGTTCTCCCGACTGTACCTTCTCTATTAATACCGATCATTATGTACTTAATGATGTTAAGAAGGGTATATTCGCCAGGGGAATAGCTTCAAAACTTGGTCATAATGTAACTACTTGGCCTAAAGAAATATTAGCAATAACCGAACACCACAGACAACACAGTACGGATTCACTTGACCACCATAGAAATTATGTGGTGACACGAAAAGATAAAATAATTGGATCCATATTTGTATCCGAAGCAACAATAAGTTGGGAATGAAAAAGTAACTATTTTCTCAAGTTAAAAAAGAGTTGATAAACATGTTTTGAAGCATGTGAAGCACTTTATGGAAGTAGATTCCATTCAGAAATGCCAGAACCATTTTTAGAAATTCACCATTCCAGAAATAATTGTTATAATATCTAGTACTTCTTTGCCGAAGTAGCCAAGATGGTCACGGCACTGGTCTGAAAAACCTGGGATGTTGGTTCGAGTCCAACCTTCGGCACCCCATTCTGATTATCATCAGAATATTCGCGAGAGTAGCTCAATTGGTGGAGCGTCTCCTTGCCAAGGAGAAGGTCGCGGGTTCGAGTCCCGTCTCTCGCTCAAAATGTTGTTTACCCTAAGTATCATCTCTTTTTTGGGGTATTTTTGGACAAACAAACGTCCCTCAAAATACAACTTTAAAATTTCTCTCGACGACAAAATAAAAGCCCTTCCCCTTTCCATAATTCCTTATGCCCTCCAAATTCCCTTCATAATTTTTACTTACTTTCAAATCCAAACGACTCAAATTACCAACAGTTTTTATCTTTCCGTTATCATTGCCAACGTTTCCGCCACCATTTTTTGGTATTTTGTTCCCAACGGAGTCAAAAGACAACCACTAACTGAAAAATCTTTCTTTTCGAAAATAATTAATTTCGTTTATCGACACGACAACGACACCAACGGCTTTCCCTCGGCCCACGTTTATATTTCCCTTCTTTGTGCCTACTATCTTTCAATCTCCTTCACCAGTCTAAATATCATTTGGGTAACTATTGGAATTTTAATTAGTGCCTCAACTATTTTCACAAAACAACATTATCTCATCGACATTTTGGGTGGAGTAATTTTCACTATTCTTTCACTTGCCCTCACCCCCATATTCTTAATCTAACAAAACCCTTATCATCTCTTATCTCAGACTGTTATAATATGCATGTCGCCGCTGTGGCCCGCCTGCAAAAGCTGTTGCTTTAGCAACTGTCGGCAGGTGAAATTGGTATTATTAAATAATAACTAACACTGCTGTGATAAAGTACATATTTAACAAATTGCCGCTGTGGTGGAACTGGTATACACGCAAGACTTAAAATCTTGTGACCTCAACAGTCATGTGGGTTCGATTCCCGCCAGCGGCACACTCTCGAAAAATTGGGATTTAATCGGGCTTTGCCCGCTGTAGTCTCTATTTGTCGAGACGTAGGCGGGGATTGGCGCAACTGGCTAGCGCGCAGCGTTTGGGACGCTGAGGTTGCAGGTTCGAATCCTGTATCCCCGACTTGATACAGGATGAGAAGCAAGGTCCAATGTAATCATTGGAAATCCTGTATCCCCGACTTGATACAGGATGAGAAGCAAGGTCCAATGTAATCATTGGAAATCCTGTATCCCCAACTTGATACAGGATGAGAAGCAAGGTCCAATGCAATCATTGGAAATCCTGTATCCCCGACAATCATGGATAAGTAGTAATTTGAACTGCTCCTCAAAGAATGGTTTAGCGTATGTGATTGGACTTTACCATCTTTCGCGATGAAGTTCGAATCTTCTCTTTCCATGTCTCAATTTACTCATCAGCAAATTTGTCAATTTGGGTAGCGTAAACATTGTTATCTATAACTTTAGTGTATTTTATCGCCACCACTATTTTTGTGCGTTTAAGACGATTTGGTGGCATGATGCCCCACAGACAAACTGACCTATTATGGGGTAAGTTCTGTAATTTGGATTATGGAAAGTTTAGAATCTTTTTTTAACATCACAAAGACAAATTTCTAGCCTTTTTCTGATTAAAGTCTAGCCTTGCTTTGTCTAGTAAAGGACTATATTCAGGGTGTTGACTACCAATATGCTGGTGCGCAAACTCTCTTAGTTCCCATGGGGGATTATAGCCATAAATTCCACGAACAAACCAACTCATCGCTTCTTCACCAAGCGTCTCAACATAGGTTGCCAGATTATCAAGCTCCCTTGTAAAATTCACCATTACCGCTTGTCTAGTTGCTTGATTTCCCAAGCCAAACAGAAAATCTATTCCTTTAAAATCGTGAACGAGACTTATAAACAACGGTCTAATCAACTCCTTTGTTTTTTCGGCTTCACTTAAATCAGGGAAACGTACCGCTTCTTTTTGTAAATCTTCCTCAATTCTGTAGTCTGGCTTTGCCCTGTGCCACCCAGTTCCAGCAATCATTTCTGGTAACTCCTCTATCAATGTTGCATAATCTTGTATTTCTCCTTGCTGTTTAAGTTCCAATAAAGCGATTGCTGTAGCATAATCTACAACAGCACTACAAGACTCACCGTTAATTAAAGTGTTTTGTCCTCCCACACCATCATTGACATACACCTTGCCCTTACTATGCACATTGGGTAGTAAATCAAAGAAGTACCTATAGCGTGGTGAAAATTGCTGAGGAGATGGTTTAGTCCACGCATCAATTTCGGAAATGCTCTGTTTTATTGATACAACAGCGTCTGTGTCGACTTCACTACCTTTGCGTAAGTCAACTTTGGCCCTTGAAACCAACATAGCCAAGACTGCACGCTCTGAGTATTTATATAAAGTTTCGTAATGTGTAGCTGGGCCACTACTTTGTGCATTCATCATTGCAAAGTCAACAAATCCTTCAAAACCAAAATTACCAATAACTGTTTCGATGAAAGCCTGTCTATCCCCCAACAAAGAACTGTCTAGTCCTGTTGTAGCTTGAAGTTTGCACCAAAATTCTTTCAAGCCAAGGTAAGCCAAACACCTTTCTTCCCTATCATCTCCAAGTCCATAGTTACCAACACTATATTCTGTAAAAAGTTCATCAAGACTTTCCAGAATTCTTCCGCCAAAACCTCTTCTGACCATATCAAACTTATCTTCTATGTGAAACAATTCATGTGCAATTAAGTCCCCATTTTTTTCTGCCATCTGTTTTGGTATCACAACACTCACAGTTTTAACTCCGTCTTTTGTTGTCATTTCGTCATCCTCTGGGGTCATAATAAAGGCGGCTCCACCACACATTTTTTTAAGCTCCACAGAGCTAACATCAAGCACAGCAACCTGTACTTCCAAGTTATAACCTTGTTCACTCCAAATAACGACACACCTGTCAAGATTAGGACGAAACTTTTCTACAAATCCACTTGAAGCCTGCAAATCAATGTGTTCGCTTGCATATTCCAAAACTGATTTTCTATCCTCAAGTTGTCCAGTATGTTCACTCCCCCATGTCTCACGAATTTTAGTTGTACCTGATGCCGCAATAGGTTCAACCAAACATTCAATGAACCCAGACACTCTTTGTCGATACAACTCATTTGGAATCTCCACTAATTTCTGCGCACTTCCGACAATCAAAGCCATATTTATATCATCGTCAGTGAACTCTTCTGGTATCTGATACTGTTCCATTATTCTTGACGTTTCTTCCGCAACCTGCGAACCGTTTCCGATAGCTCCAACTAGTTTGTATTTTTCACACAAACCATCAATACGCCCTTGTACTTTTTCCCTATCTATTTTTTTTGATGGCTCAACGGCCATTTCAAAAGCTGATGTCTCTGACATAGAATACAATAGCATTTTAGGTATAAAATAATCCCAATAAGTTATTGTAGGCCTGAAAAAGCACCATAATACCATGGCAAATCCTCAGTCTTTCCGACTTGGTCATTGTAGACCACCAGCATTTCCACTGATTTATGTCTCGTGCACGCCACATCAAGCAAGTTGCCACCAGATGTTTGATTAAAGTGGTGGTAAAAAAATGTCTGAAACCATGAGTAGTTTTACCTTCAATTCCAACTTCTGATAATAATTTACTGACAACCACATGACGCTCTTGGTCATCAATCTTTAATTTTTGCCATTATTACTATTGCTCACAGAGAGTGGCCCATCAGCCAGCTTGTTAGCTTGCAGGTATTCTCTCAGTGCTTTGACGGTTTGAGGATGAAGGTTAATAACTTCTTTATCGTCTCTGCCCTTGCCCTGCACCAATGCACCAGAGACCTCTAGACTGATATCAGCTACATTTAATCTGACAATTCTCCATTTATCTTAATCCCTAAAAAATGAGGAGACTTAGTAAAGCCTTGAACCTGGTTTTTTGTGCTGTCAGTGGTAGCTCTGTCAATGCTTTGATAATTTGTGAGACTTGCGTCTCATCGAGTCCACTCTTTTTGTGTTTTCTGCCTTGATAAAGCGACCATCAGGGAGATTGATTGTAGACATACATATAAAATTGCTCCCACTCAGCATTTATTACAGGTAATTTAGTCATGTGTCTGCTAAAATCACAGAATAGTTCGAAAGTAATCTAACTACTTCAACTCGGTACAGGATGAGAAGCAAGGTCCAATGTAATCATTGGAAATCCTGTATCCCCGACTTGAAAACACAATTTCTGTTACAGAAATTAATTTTTACAATTTCACCAAAAAAAATGAAACAATTTTACGCTGCAATAAAAGAAGGGGATAACTTAGTTGAGGTAAAAAAAATAAAAACCATCCATGATCCCGACGGGTCCATTAGCCTTGTAACGAGAAATGGTAAAAAAATAATCCAAGGCATTGATCAAGAAACTTTTAATACTGGGGTAATCCCTCTCAAGGACAACTCACATATAATCATTACTCGCCATCGATAGTCATGTCCCGACCTACCCATTTTAAAACCCTCTCTGGAGATAAAATCCAACTCCCGGTCTTTTTTCCTGATGCTACTCGTGCCGTCCTCAAAACTCTCGATTCAGAAGACATAAAAAATACTAAAACCTTAGGTGTTCTAGTCAACACCTTTCACCTCTATCGCGATCCTGGCCACGACGTCATCAAAATGTTTAAAGGTGTCCGCCCCTTCATGAACTGGAGTGGGGGAGTCATCTCCGATTCTGGCGGCTTTCAAGTTATGTCCCTCGCCAAAACCATGGGTGGAAACAAAGCCGTAACCGACACCGGCGTTACATTCAAAGTCGATGGTAAAAAAATTCTTTTTACCCCAGAAATGTCCATCAAACTTCAACTCGAGTTAAAAAGCGATATGGTTGTTGTTCTCGATGATTTTACCGATCCAAAAAGCACCTACGACGAAGCAAAAATTAGTGTTGACAGAACTCTCAAATGGGCGCGTGAATGCCGCCAAATCTTTGACAAATTAGTCACTCAGAAGAAATTAACAAAAGAGAAAACTCCCTATCTTTTGGGAGTAGTTCAAGGTGGAAAATATTTAGATTTACGAAAATATTGCACCGAAGAGTTAGTTAAAATTGGTTTTGACGGTCTCGGTTATGGAGGTTGGCCTATCAAAGCCGATGGCTCCTTCGATTACGAAGTCGCCCAAACTATTGCTGACTTTACCCCAAAAAACTATTTTCTCTACGCCCTAGGCATCGGTAAACCTCACGAGATCACCGCTTTAGTTAAAATGGGTTGGAATATCTTCGACTGCGTTCTTCCCACTCGCGATGCCCGTCACAAACGCCTTTACGTCAGCAAAAACGCCGACTACTCCGACTACGAATACTACACTCCCGACAAAAATGTTCATTATCGTGATTCTCGTCCCGTGTCCGAATATTGTGATTGTTTACTTTGCCAAAAATATTCCCGTTCATATCTTGCTCACCTCTTTAGAATCAAGGAAATTACCGCCCTCAGACTATCTACCATTCACAACCTTCGTTTTTACTCCAAATTAATGGAAACTCTAAGAGAAAGCTATTCTGCGTTATAATAATTCATGCAAAAAACAATTCTAGTCACCGGAGGAGCTGGATTTATTGGAAGTAATCTTTGCGCTAAACTGCTGGCTCAGGATAATGTCATTTATTGTTTAGACAATTTATATACCAGCTCTGAAATAAATGTTGCCGATCTTAAAACCAATCCAAATTTTCATTTCATTAACCACGATATCACTCAACCTCTCCCAGATGATTTACCAAAACTCGATCAAATTTATAACCTAGCCTGTCCCGCCTCACCTCCTGCTTACCAAAAAGATCCTATTTTCACCTGGAAAACCTCTGTTTTTGGTATATACAATATGCTTGAATTTTCTCGCAAAAATGGCAATATCCCCATGCTTCAAGCATCAACTTCCGAAATTTATGGTGATCCTTTAGTTCACCCCCAAACAGAAAAATATTTTGGCAATGTCAATCCTATCGGCATCAGAAGTTGCTACGATGAAGGCAAACGTGCCGCTGAGTCAGTCTGTTTTGATTATCATCGTCAGTTTAAAACCCCCATTCGTGTCATCCGCATTTTCAATACTTATGGTCCCCAAATGGATCCCTATGATGGCCGAGTGGTCAGCAATTTTATTATGCAAGCTCTTATGAATATGCCCATCACTATTTTTGGGGACGGCTCCCAAACTAGATCATTCCAATACGTCGACGATCTTTTAGATGCTATGGAAAAAATGATAAATAACACCGACAATTTTATTGGTCCAGTTAATTTAGGCAACCCAGATGAGTTTACAATTTTGGAATTGGCCAAAAAAGTATTAGATCTTATTCCTGAGTCTACCAGTAAAATTGAATATAAAGATTTACCCAGCGATGATCCAACTCGGCGTCGTCCAGACATTACTCTCGCCAAAACCAAACTTAATTGGCAGCCCCAAATAAAACTAGATCAGGGCCTTATCAAAACTATAAGCTACTTCAAAACGAAACTTTAATGAAAACATTTGCCGTTTACAACTTCGGTTGCCGAGTCAACGCCGCCGAAACCAACCAGTACGCCCAATCACTAATTGATAATAACTTTGTCCCCCTTCCTCAAGGGGGATCCAAGGGGCTTTCTCCCGATTTAATCTTTATCAACACTTGCTCTATCACCAAAAAAGCCAATATTGAATCACTCGGTCTCATCCGCCGTCTTCAGAAAAATCACCCCACTGCCAAAATCATTGTCTCTGGTTGCGCCAACCTAAAAAATCTTGCCAACTTGGACAACATTTCGCTTCTAACTAACCAACAAAAAGAAGATAAACTCCTCGATCTAAACTGTGCTTATACCCACAAGATAATGGACAAGTTTTCCCACACCGACCGTTTTTTACTCAAAGTTCAATCTGGTTGCACCGCCTTTTGTTCTTACTGCACCGTCCCCAACAAGCGTCCCTACCTATATTCACTTCCGATAAAAAATGCCATTGATACCACTAAAAAAGCAGTTAAAGACGGCTATAAAGAAATCATAATTACCGGAGTAAATTTAAATCAATACACTCCAGGTCTTTCCAATCTACTCACCGCTCTTTTAGAAAAAACCGACATTTCCTTGATTTCTTTTGGTTCTATCCCAGTTCTTTGTCTCGACCAAAAATTTATTGAGCTCCTAAAAAAACACCCTCAACGTTTGTCTCACTTCCTCCACATCCCACTTCAATCAGGCTCTGACAAAATTCTTAAATTAATGAATCGAAACTACACCAAAAAAATTATTTTAGAAAAATTTAATTTACTTAAAAAAATAAATAACCTCTCATTTGGTACCGACATTATCGTTGCCTTTCCCGGCGAAACAAATATCGATTTTCAAAAAACCTATGATCTGTGTAAAGAAATTGGATTTTCAAAAATTCACGTTTTTCGTTATTCACCTCGCCCCAACACCTCTGCTCGTAAACTATTTCTAGAATCAAAGAAAATTAGCCAAAACATTGCCAAATCACGTTCCCAAAAACTCCGCTCCCTTATCTCCCAAACCACACTTCCATCTCGTCAAAAACAGGAAAATTAAAACTTACTTCCTGTCCGGGAAATCTAGCATTTTTACCCCAAATACAGGCTCTATTAACATCATCTCTCATCCCACCCGAAACCCTTTTCAACACTGCGTCCAAAGTCTTTCCCTTTTTCATAATTAACGGATCCTTTCGATCCGCTTCACCACTTCTCTCTCTTCTCAAATATACCCGAACCAATTCTAATCCCTGCCAAACTTTTTCTTTAAATTCTTCTATCCCCAAACCCTTGTCTGCACACATTTTTATCACCTCACCCTCAACTTTTCGTAAATCTCCTTTACGAGCAATATCCACCTTTGTCACAATTTCCACCAGAGGAATATAAGTCCTAGTTTTACTCAATGCATCAATATATTGATCAGTCGAAGTAATTTTTTCCCCAAGCTGAACCACGGCGTTTTTCAGACCCATTTCCAAAGCTATTTCAATCATCATTTCCTTCTCCAAAGAGTTAAACGGATCAATTATTTGAATCGCTCCCTTTCCCATTCGGTGAACATGAACCTTTGGTGCCTTTTTATTCAACCTAATTCCCGCATTTTCCATTTCCTGCTTGACCTTCTCCAACCATTCAACCCTCTGAATATCAGTCATCAGCACCACCAAGTCCGAAGCTCTAATAACCGACAAAACCTTTTTTCCAAACCCCTTTCCGCTCGCAGCCCCCTCAATTATCCCAGGCAGATCAAGAATCTGGATCCTAATTCCTTTATATTCCATCATTCCCGGCACTACCCCCAAAGTTGTAAAATCGTAATTTCCAACCTTAGATTCAGCGTTCGTTACCGCATTTAGCAAAGTTGACTTTCCCACACTCGGCAATCCCACCAAAACCACCGAGGCATCTCCCGAGTGTTTAATTGCATATCCTACTCCACCACCTCCACCTTTATTGCTCGGACCTTCCATTTCCTCTTTCAATTTTGATAGTTTGGCCTTCAATACCCCATGGTGATGTTCACTACTCTTGTCATAGGGAGTGTCTTTGATTTCTTTCTCTACTCGAGAAATTTTCATTTTCAATATTTCTTCTTTGTTCATTTTGTTAGAATATAGGGAATATGTTTTTATTTTGTCTTCTAGCGATATTTTTCCTGAATATCAA
>Ga0100403_1002783_pt1 | contig 13524 bp, 14 predicted proteins | sample CryGeymet201501t_FD_83663 | JGI IMG/M metagenome (GOLD analysis project Ga0100403, IMG submission 83663) | Groundwater microbial communities from Crystal Geyser aquifers in Utah, USA - Crystal Geyser metaG 2015-01t | ecosystem: Environmental > Aquatic > Deep subsurface > Groundwater | place...
GTTTGATCCCTTCAAAAGTAACCAAGCCCAGACTATCATTTCCAAAAACTTCAAATTTTCCATCTTCAATTAGGATTCCGCAATCCTCGGGCAAAGCAAGAATGGGATTTCCCTTCGTGTAAAGAAGGTCATTGAGATCCTCATATTCGTCGGATGTCGCATGGGCATGCAAGGTCCAACCACTCAGCAAATTACACCCTCGATAATCTTGAAGTTTCAACCCATCGGTATCACCATCACTCCCAAGAAAAGCTGTCTCAACGTCTGCCCCTAATATGATGGCACCAGCACTATCTGCATAAATCGGCTTACCGGTTTCTGCGAACTGTTTTAAAAGACTAAAGAAAGAAGTTCGGCGCATAACATCTATGAGATCAAAAGTGTTGCCCCCCTCGATAATAATAGCGTCGTAGTCTAACAATTCTTCTCCAGCATTAATCACTAGCTCGAACGAAGAAACATTTCTATGAGTGAACTCTACCTCGACCCTCTCCAAGGCATCACCATAGTCGTCAGTTGCATGTGGGAGAACTGCGACCCTTGAACCCGGCGCTAGGCCGTTTAAAAACCGCTTATCCAGGCTTCGAAAATTTTCCTGATCGCCCCCACCAGTAAGATAAAACCGCATGAAAAAATAGTAACAGTAATACCTTGCCGAACAAGCCCAGTAAGGAAGTTTATCAAATTCAAAAAATAGATTATGACATTCTATAAGATGTACAAACTCCGGGGATATCAGCAAGAAGCCGTTGATAACACCATTCGATACTTTCAGAAAAAGCGTGACCCAGCCGTTATCGTCCTGCCCACGGGGGCTGGCAAAAGCCTCGTTATCGCTGAACTCGCTCGAATAGCCACCGGGCGAGTCCTCGTCTTGGCACACGTCAAAGAACTCGTTGAACAAAACCATCAAAAGTATGAAAGCTACGGATTGGATGCAGGCATTTATTCAGCCGGACTCGACAAAAAAGACTCCTCTCAGAAAGTGATTTTTGGGAGCATTCAATCCGTAGCCAATGCTGATGAAAGTTTTTTTGAGAACTTCACCCTTCTGGTTATAGATGAATGTCATCGAGTCAGCCTTGAGCCTGATTCTCAATATGCAAAAGTTATCAAAAAACTCAAGTCCAACAATCCAAGCCTATGCATCCTGGGGTTGACCGCGACACCCTACCGTTTAGGCGTGGGATGGATTTACAATTTTAGTCACAAAGGTGTCATGCAATCTCAGCAAACGAGATTCTTTAAGCAGTGTGTATTTGAACTGCCTCTTGAATATATGATCCAGAACAAATATCTCACGCCTCCAGTTACGGTAGACATTCCGGTGACTTGCTACGATTTTTCTGAATTGACTGAGGCGAAAATGTACACAACGGCCCAAGTAGAAGCGCTGCTAAAAAAGCAGAAGCGCCTGACTCCATTGATCGTAAAAAATATCGTCGACATTACAGAAAAATACCACCGCAAAGGAGTCATGATCTTTAGCAGCACGGTAAAACATGCTCAAGAGATCATGAAGAGTTTACCCGAGGACGATTCGCGGCTGATTCTTGGAGAAACCGAAGACGCTGAACGCGATGCCATCATTGAAGACTTCAAAAAGAAAAAGTTCAAATACCTCGTCAACGTTTCAGTTTTAACGACAGGCTTCGACGCCCCACATGTAGATGTCATCGCGATTCTTCGTCCCACGGAGTCAGTCAGCCTCTATCAACAAATCATTGGCCGAGGTCTCCGTCTAGACCCCGCAAAAAAGGACTGTTTCGTTCTCGACTATACGGGGATGGGCTATGACATTTACAGCCCGACGATCAACGACAAAAAAACAGTCTCTGATTCCGTCGCCGTGATCGTCCCCTGTCCAAAATGCGGATTTGAAAATGACTTCTGGGGCCGAATTAATATGGATGGCGAAATGATCGAGCATTTCGGCCGAAAGTGCCGAGGTGGCGACTACGATGCCAACACTTTTGAGTTTAAGCCCTGCGGCTACAGATTCAGATTTAAAATATGCAATCAATGTGGCTGTGAAAATGACATCACAGCCAGAGAGTGTAGCAAGTGTAAAGCGGTATTGATCGATGCTGATTCAAAGCTCAAACAGGCAAGGCTTTCGAAGAATGCTCACCTCTTGAAGCCTGATTCCATTGAGTTTGGCGAGCGCGGTGACAAAAATGGAAACTCCTATCTCGAAATCAAATACTACGACTATGACGCCAAATATCTCTCTGAGATTTATTACTTAGACAGTCCGGGCAACATCCAGAAATTCAATATCAACTTCCTTCGCTCCCACATGAAAAGACCCGAGCTTGGACTTGAAATTACAGAAATTGATGAGGTTTTAAAGTATCAAAGATTGTTACGGATGCCTTTTTATGTCATTGCCCGCAAACAAGGGAAGTATTGGAAGATCACAGAAAAGATTTTTGCCGAGGAACTTTAGAGGCTCTGGGCACTATTCTTTTGAAAAGTTAGGAGTATGATTCAAACTATGAGTGAGAATATTTTCATGCTTGTCTATACGAGCACGGCCACTGAAGTCATATCCGAAGAAATTATTGGCGATATTCTCAAATCCTCTCGAAAACTTAACCAAGAGAATCTTGTTACTGGTTTTCTCGTTGTGCGTAGTGGATATTTTCTACAATTACTAGAAGGCCCCGAAGACAAAGTTCGTGAGTGTTATAAACGCATTCAGAAAGATCCCAGACATCGATCTCTCATCGTACAGGGCGAAGCTCAGGCCGAAAGTCGCTTGATGCCTGAGTGGAATATGGGCCTTGTCGACCTTGAAGGCTCAGGCAGCTCCGCAGAATGCCTTTTGGAGATTTTCCGAATTGGGCACGGAGGAAAATCCTATGGCAACGCCAAAGAATTACAGCTCATGCTGAAAATGTTCTCCAAGGGCGCAAAACTCATCGATTAGAGTATCGATTATAGAGTATTCACTAGACTCCAGATGGGACTTCAAGCTGACGCAACTTTGGCTTACGTCGTCTTCTTGTCTTCTCAGGAATCAATTCCTTCATCGATTCTAGCTTGCCGAAACAAAGCAAGCGATCGTACGGTTCTAAGACTCGTTCTGATTTTGGATTAGGTATGGCTTTTCCTCCCCGAAAGAGTGTGAGCACATTAACGTCTTTTTCTCTCAAACCACTTCCTGAGATTGTCTTCCCAATAAACTGCGATCCCTCAGGTACAATGATCTCAGTAATTCCATAACCTCGACTCACAGAGAGTCTTTGGCGGAAGTCAATTTCAGGGAAATCTACACGTGCAGCAATATAGTCAATGATCGCACCTGCGACATCGATTTGAGTACATTTTTCAATGCCCTCCAAGCCCGGGGATGAATTAACTTCCATAATCTGAGGACCCTCTTTGCCTTCGAGCATATCAACACCGGCAATGCCTAGCCCCATGATCTGAGCGGCGCGGATGGCTGTTTCTTTGTATTTCTCGTCAAGTTCAACAGCTTCAGTAATGCCCCCCCTATGCACGTTGCTTCGAAATTCTTGCCCCTGAGCTACGCGTCTCATCGTAGCGACAACCTGATCACCAACAACAATCGCACGAATGTCTTTACCTTTGCTTTCAGCTACAAATTTTTGAATCAAGATATTTTGCTTCTGGCTTTGCAAGAGTTCAATGATTGATGTTGCCATTTCGAGACTGTGAGCCAACAGCACACCAATTCCCTGAGTTCCTTCGATGAGTTTAATGACAACAGGAGCACCACCAACTCGCTCAATCGCAGAAAGAACGTCATTTTTACTTTTTACAAACGCCGTTGCGGGAATCCCAATGTTGTGACGACTTAGCATCTGCAAACTACGAAGTTTGTCTCGTGAATTGATGATACCATCCGCCGAGTTAGCACAGAAGATGTTCATTTGCTGAAATTGCCTTACTACGGCAGTACCGAAATAGGTCACGGAAGTGCCAATACGAGGAAGAACAGCATCATAGTGGCCTAGCAGCTTTTGATTGTAATGAAGGTCCGGATTTTCCTCTTCGAGATCAATCGCGAATTTCAGCGTATTGAGCACCTTTACGGAGTGTCCACGCTGAAGACAGGCTTCTTTCAAACGTCTGGAACTATAATTGTTAGGCTCTCTGGATAGGATGGCTAATTTCATTTAGAAACAGGTCTAACATATCGCTGGCAACACTCAAAATGGATTAGATACAGCCCTTATTTTCGGCTTCCACCACTTTACTGATAGATTCGGTGCTACCAATTATATCTAGCGTAAGCGCACAAAGCGATGCCGACGCCCCAGTTCATCCAAACACCATCAACGAAGTAGGGATAGATCATGAGTGCGGCACCGATCACCATCATCAAGAAGAGACCGTCTCGCCTTCCCTCACGGAATACAAACATTCCGATTATCCCGAAGAAGAGACTAGGAATCAGAGTATAAACATTCATGTATAAATGAATATACTCCCAAAAGAATCAAAAGGTAAGCAACAGGCAAAAGCCCCATAACCAACCACTGAGACAACTACTCTGACTCTGGAACACGCTTCTTGTCGTTATCGACTTCTAAAATCTTGGATATGCCTTTAGCACGCATACGAGATTCAATGAAAGAGCTCGGAAGTTCTCCACGAACGTACTGGAAATACTCAGTCATAGAAAACGGAGTGTCACCTTTGTTTCGGGAGTCAAGCATGTCCTGAACAAAGTTTAGATCATCAGCAAGCCATTTACGAATCTTGGGAAGGTCAGATGGCTTAGGATCGCCACTCTTAAATGACTTGAATGAAACATTTGGTAGGTGCTTTCGAATAAGTGAAAAAGACAAACGAGCTTGCGGACGCCCCATTCTTACACAACCGTGCGATGCCCTCGTCCCCAAACGATTGTAAGCCCCGAAAGTCGTAGCATGAAATGCGTATACAGGACGGAAGTAAGACGCGTGGTCCATGTTGTTCTCACCGCGGCTCGGATAAGTTCCAGACATGTGTCTCCATCTCTGTTTAATAATTTTGAATTGACCGCCTGGAGTTGATCGGCCAACAGCGGCCGCAGAAACGACGAAGGCATACCTAAGAACATCGTATTCGTAGAAAAGAATAAACTGCTTACCCACAGCTGCGGAAGCCTGATAAAGCTCCACTCTAAGAGCTGGATTGGAGTTCAATTCGTATGAGGCATTTTCCTCAATATCATGATCTCCTGCAGCCGATGTCATCTCACCAATCACACCCGCTATGTAGTCATTCCATTCGGCGTCTGTGAGCTCAGGAGAAACGAGTTCAAAGGTCGCAAGATTTTCAGGAGTCGCTTTAATGTTTGCCAAAACATCTCCAGAAGCAACGGAGAATACGAGAGTAAGTAACAAAACAACGTGAGAATTTTTGCTGAATGAAATCATTCCCACCTTCAAACAAGGAGCCCTCGGTACGTCAATCTAATTTTACCCCCCACCGGAGCCTAAAAAACTGATTTTAAAACCCTAAAGTACTGATATTCGGAGGAATCGAAGAGCATAGAATCTTCGCGGGAGGTTGCGCTCCAAGAGCTAGTCTTTGATTTTAACTTTGATCGGACGCCCATTGAGTTCGCGACCATTAAAATCATCAACCGCCTTTTGATGAAGAGCTGGGTTCTCGTAAACCACGAAAGCAAACCCTTTAGAAGTTCCCGTTTGGGCATCCATAACTAATGAGCATTCTTTCAAAGCACCGATCTTCTCAAAGACCACCTTGAGTTCGGCTTCTGTTAGTTTTCGATCGATATTTGTGATTTGGATCTTCATAGAATTAAATATACTATACAGTATGGCAAATTTCGATCTCTCAACACCAGCTCTTTTGTTTCCGGCTATATCGCTTTTATTGCTTGCCTATACGAACAGGTTTCTGGCGTTGGCCAAGCTCATTAGGGACCTCCACGGCGAGTTTCAGAAAACCTCAGAACCCATCCTCCTACCTCAGATTCAACGGCTGCGGATACGAATAAGACTCATCAGAGCCATGCAGGCCTTCGGTGTCCTAAGTCTATTGATTTGTGTGAGTTGTATGTTTTTGATCGTTGAGCAACAAATAGGTGCCGCAATTCTTGGCTTTAAAATCAGCCTGATCCTATTGGCACTCTCGCTGGGCTTGTCGGTGTGGGAGATTCAAATCTCAGCTAACGCCCTAAACCTTCAACTCAGTGACCTTAATAAGAAGCGTTAGATCTTTTTGACGAACTCAGATTTGAGCTGAATCGCTCCGATGCCTTTGATTTTGCAATCAATGTCATGGCCATTGCCAGAGTCGATCAGTCGAATGCCCTTAACCTTGGTGCCAACCTTGACGACCTCAGATGAACCTTTGATCTTTAGGTCCTTGATGACCGTAATGCTATCGCCATCGACCAGAACATTACCGTGAGCGTCTTTGTAGACCTTTTCACCGGATGATGCTTCTTCTGAATTAGCATTAATCGACCACTCGTGTGAACACGATGGGCAAATCCACATTTGACCGTCTTGATAACTAAACTCAGCTTCACAACTTGGGCACTTGGGGACTTCAGTTTCAGACATAGCTTTAAGCTATCCGAGATTCGCTGAGCTGACCACTAGAAGTCCTTTAGAAATTCTCCGTAGCCTTGTTTCTCCAACTGATCCTTGGGGATAAAGCGCAGTGATGCCGAATTAAGGCAATAGCGCAGACCCGTCGGTGCCGGACCGTCATCAAAGACGTGGCCAAGGTGTGAATCCCCATACTTGGAACGGACCTCCGTACGCTTTGAAAAAAGAGAGTTGTCTTCTTTCTCCACAATATGAGCATCGACTAGGGGCTTAGTAAACGATGGCCAGCCTGTTCCTGATTTGTATTTGTCTTTTGAACTGAAGAGAGGCTCCCCGGAAACGATATCCACATAGATGCCCTCTGCTTTATTGTCCCAAAACTCGTTTTTAAAAGGAGGCTCTGTGCCATCTTCTTGAGTCACCTTGTATTGCATCGCCGTTAGCTTCTTTTTAATGATATCGGCCGGTGGTTTGGTGTATTTTGATTTCATATCAGCAGGGCTCTGGGCCTCTGACTTTGACATGGGTTTGTACTCGCGTTCTTCACCCCAAACTTTTTCAATGAATTGATCCCGCCCTGAGCGATAGCGGTAGTATTTGTAACGAATAGGACTCACCTTATAGTAATCCTGGTGGTAGTCCTCTGCGTTATAGAAAGTCATCGCCTCGCGAATTGGTGTCACAATTGGCTTTTTAAAACGACCGGATTCTCCAAGCTTCTTCTTGGAAGCTTCAGCTAAGTTCTTTTGCTCGTCCGAATGATAGAAAATGGCTGAGGTGTATTGGTAGCCGCGATCCACAAAAGAACCTTCCGCATCAGTCGGGTCGAAGCTTCTCCAAAATACCTCGAGAAGATCTTCGTATTTGACCCTGGAAGGGTCGTAGAAAACCTGAACAGCCTCTATATGCTTAGTGCTTCCACCAGACACCTGCTTGTAACTAGGATTCTTGAGCGATCCACCGGTGTAGCCAGAGATCACCTTCTCCACTCCATCGAGCTTTTCAAACGGAGGTTCCATACACCAGAAGCAACCACCTGCAAAAGTAGCTACGGCATCAGCACCCGCTTGAACCCCTGAGGAAAGCAAGAATAGCATCAGTGTGAGAAAGCTTTTTAACTGAAATTTCCTAATAATCTTCATCATATATTTACCTTCTTTAACTCAGTGATTAAGATCTATTCCTATCCCTGGACTATTCGCGCAAAAGTCACAGATGTGACAAAGTAACTATATCCTTAAAACGGACTAAAAAAATGGCAAGATACAGTGAAGAAACCTTTGAGACCTGGAGCCGAGAGCTACAAAAAGCACAGATGGGTGATCGCGAAGCCTACTCACGCTTCCTGAGATCCTGCTCACATTTCATCATAGCAGTTGTCAGCAATAAGGTCCCCCATTCCGTCGACAGGGATGACATCGTCCAAGAGTGCCTCATTGGCATCAATAGATCATTATCAAGCTATGACCCCAAAAAGAGGCTCAAGCCATGGCTTATCAGTATCATCCGCTTTAAAATCTGTGATCATTTCAGAAAGTTAGAGAAGCTATCCAAAGAAACTCCCTTGGAATTTGAAGAAAATGTCACAAATCAGGAGAATGCGGAGAATAGTCTAATAGAGAAAGAGAATTATGAGAAATGGGAGCATATTTTGAATCAAATTCCTGAAAAGCTTCGCCATGTGATCATTCTCACCAAGATTGAGGGACTATCCTACAAGGAAGCCGCCGAGCGCGAAGGACTTACTGAGGCGACTTTAAGAAAGAGGATTTCAAGAGCCTACCAAATGCTATCGGATGCCGTTCGAGCCATGGAGGTCGATTATGTCGAATCATGAAGATGTGATTGCTGATATTTTGAAGGACTTTAAAGCTCCTGGCAGAGCCTATTCTCCCGCCAAACGGAGCGTGCTTTTTATTCTAGCGAGCGTCTTTTTCTCCATCGCACTAACTGAACTTTTAAGCACATATACGGTTCAGCAAGTGCTTGGCAATCCGGAGAAGAAGGCCCTTTATCTACAACTGATAAGCGGAATGATCCTTCTATCTACCCTTTCGCTTTACGCTTTTAAAAAAATCATTCCCGGAGAAATCATCTCTAAACGACACAAACTTGCTATTGGAACATCAACAGCCACACTCCTCACTTCTTTTATCTATTTGGCGGTCAACCCCGGCCCCGAGCACGTGCACCCCATGAGACCGTCGTGCGTGTTTGAGGTGATATTTTTAGGTCTTCTAACGCTACCATTGATCTTAAGAGTTTTTAAAAGATCTGAGTTTTTCACAGACAAGATATTGTTTTGGTCTGCAGGACTTATATCCGGACTTTTTCCTGCATTGCTCATGCAAGTCGCATGCAGCCATGAAGCGTGGCACGCGCTTCTACTACACTACGCACCGGTTATCTTATTTGGACTTATAGGAATGACCCTTATGAGAAAAATCTACATCCAAAGAAATCGCTAAGTTTGGATTCTATAAAAACGTTTTTAGAGACTCAATCTATTGAGTCAAAGCGCAATGGAAGACTCGAGAGCTTCCTAAATACTTTTGCCAGGTCGGCTAGCGGCCACCATTCGTAGAGAAAGATATTGACTGGCTTCCACATCGACACCCACCCCACAAGCAACAAACCTTCACGTAAGAACTTATCCACAAACTCACTAGCCCAAGTATTTTCAATCATCACAGGCAGGACAATCGCCAAAGAAAGAAACGTCGAGCCAATCACCAATGTCTTCAGACCCAGCACAAATGTAGTACGCAGTTGCTTGAGAGTTATCTCTTCTCGATACAAAAAGAATTCTCGAATAGCCACATCAAGATCCTGATGCTCTTCCTTGGTCATTTCGATTTGAGTAATGATTTCAATCGCACCCAAGCTTCGATAGCCAACCTCTTGTGCGGATGAGACCAGATATTCAACAATGTCATCGTCAAGATCTTTGCTTCGATAAGGATTGGGGTCCCTCTTATCAAAGAGCTGTTCGAGATTTGCAATATTCAACTCAAGAACGGTCTTTGAATTTTCTGTTTTGTATCGCTTGATCCTTCGCATACGGTGATAAATCTCATTATATTACGACCTAGCTTTTTAAACAGCGCACTAAAATCAAATCTTTTGTTGGCATAGACAGATGTCCTGTTAATCTTATCCAATGAGTCAAAATGCGAATTTAGAAGCCGCGAACGTTGATATGGTGATTATTCCCAGAACGGGAGACATCGGAAACTTCAAAGTCCAAAGAGCCCTCCCTTTTAAGGACAAAAGAATGGTTGGTCCTTTCATTTTTTGGGACCAAATGGGGCCGGGTGAATTTTTAAAAGGAACTGGGGTCGACGTTAGGCCGCATCCACATATCGGCTTATCAACCGTGACCTACCTCTTCGACGGCTGCCTAGATCATAAGGATTCACTCAACAATTCCTTGAGAATTGTTCCGGGCGATCTCAACCTAATGACTGCGGGTAAAGGTATCGTTCATTCAGAGCGAACCGGGCAGGACATAAGATCTGAAGCTTCAAGTCTGTTTGGCATTCAGAGCTGGCTTGCACAACCCCAGTCAAAAGAGAATGGAGACCCTAGCTTTGTGCACTACGCAAAGTCTGAGCTTCCCGAGTTTTCAGATTTTGGGGTTCGGGGACGAGTCATTTTAGGAGACTTTCTGGGAACTCAGTCAAAAGTTCTAACCGATTGGGATACTCATTATGTAGATCTCAATCTTCAAAGAGGTTTCTCTATTGAACTTCCGCGAGATATCGAGGAACGGGCCCTCTACCCCATTGACGCTCCGATCTTAGTGAACGGACAAAAATTCCCCGCAGGTCAAATGCTGATCCTAAAACCAGGAAGCGCTACAATTATTAAAGCTGATAGTTCCGATCTACGAGTCATGCTCCTCGGAGGCGCGGCAATGGATGGGCCACGCCATATTTGGTGGAATTTTGTTTCCTCAAGCAAAGAACGAATCGAAGAAGCTAAAAGAGACTGGAAGGACGGAAAATTTGCCGCAGTCCCTGATGATGATCAATTCATTCCACTTCCGGAATAAGATTTTTATTTGATGGGCCTACAAGAGCGAACAATATTGGTTAGGCAATGAAGCCCACCTTGCAGATGATGAATCAAGCCACTATTTACATAGCGTGGCGTTAGGCCCAAGGACCGGATCGAAGCATCGATATCTTTTTGAAAAGCCTCGTAAGGTTGTTTGGGAAGAATGATGCGCTTGGAAAATAGGATTCCATTGACACTATTGGGGTTCAATGCGGAAGCTGCATAGCGCCCTTCGAGCATGAAGTCATCATCTTTAAAAAGAACCGGAAGTAAAACGGATCTAATTTTTTTACAACCTGTTTTGGCTCTGATTTTTGCCAACAATCCTGAATGATCTTTTCTGATGATCTCCTCATACTCGTCATTGGTTTCAAAAAATCGAAGGCACCGCAAAGGGAAACCCGTGAGTTCTTTTGAGATGTATTTATCTGCCAAACTGAGACAGAAATGCACTAAATCCCTTTCTTGGTGATAGGATTTTTTCACTTCTTCATCTTCAAAATCCCCAGGAAAAACGGGAGAAACATAATTCGGGAGCCGAACTGGCGAATTCTTTAAAATTTCAAAAGCACGTTTCGGAGAAGCTCTCAAAATAGCAAAATTACACGGCGCCTTGCTTGATTGATCCGGAACCACTGAGAACACCTCATCCACATGACCGGTAGCTAGCCAGGAAACATTGACTTGATACTGTTGCATTCCAAGATTTTTTGCCAACACGGATTTGGTGGTCGCAGCCATATTATCACCCACGAGCAGCAAAGAACCAGGATAAGCCTCAATATTTCCACCAAAATTACCAGCATGAAGCCGAACTTCATTTTGAACTTTTGATACCTTGCCAACAATGGGAATCTGACAGGACAAAGAAAGGGTTGTTGGAATTTCATCTCCAAAGCCCTTCTTATAAAACAAATCAATCAGACTTCTTGATTGATCCTTCATATTCACACCAACTTCGAAGTAGTCCTGAACCCATATCGTCTCAGGGGAGGTCGTTTGAATAAAGTTAATATATCTCGCCTGAGTTGGACTTAAGAACTTTTGCACTTTCTTAGAAAGTTTCTCTATCTCCTTATTTGGCAAAAGAACGTTTACCAATAACGGCGGTTCGTGTCTGGCTGCTTCATCTAGCAAGACTTCAAGAAGTTCTATTTGTTCGGGAATTGCCGATACTCCGACGAAGACTGACGCTGGTGGATAATGATTCGGCAAAATTTGAGTTCCTTGTGCAGCCGGACACAGAGGCACATTGCCTGCCAAGCTTCGGTCCAATGCGGTATAATTCGCCTGACAAATAGATTCTGAGCTTCGCACCCTTAAAGTCTCTGTAGAGAAAGAAACTGCGGACCACAATACGAAACAATGCACTGAAACAAAACGTAGAAAAGAGCTCCAACTGAACTTCAACCGGATTTTGTGCGTCATCTGATATTCAATCTTAGACCATATTAAAATTAATAGGAACTAGCCCGGGAGCATTTCTCCCCTTAAAATCAACCTTAAACCTATGAACCGGCTGATTAAATACTTCTGTGAACGTACGTTTTTGGTCAATCTACTATCGGCGTTTATTGTCATAGGCGGGCTCGTAACTCTCAAATTTATCCATACCGATATGATGCCTCAGGCGGAACGACCTCAAATCGAAGTCTCAGGTGCCATGCCAGGAGCCTCAGCCCTGCAAATTGAGCGTTATGTTGTGAGACGACTTGAAGACAAACTTTCGTCTGTAGCTTCATTGGATGACCTACAGAGTAATATTTCCAATGGAAGCTTTAATATTACTCTCAACTTCAATGCTTCTCACGTCAACATGCTCGCCTCCAAAGATGAAGTTGAAGGCGTCGTTGACCTCGTTAAACGTGACTTACCGGAATCTCTAGAAGATTTGCAGGTCAGCCAAAGCACAAGCAGGCGAAGCGGCTGGATGGGAAGCTTAAACATACTCGGTCTCGATCCTGAGGATTCGAGCGCGAGAGCCTTGAGTGACAAAGTCATTCGTGAATTTCAAAATTTGCCTGGAATTGTCTCGGTCAATAGTGAATTGGATCTAAGGCGCCTGATCATCAGACTCAAGCCCGCGATCATCTCAAACTCCAATCTTAGCACGGATCAAATCCTTAATTCGCTTCGCACTCATCTCCTGCCTAAGTACGGAGGCAGTGTTGAAAAAGACTCTAAACGTATCAACCTCGAGATTTTAGACCCCCCGCTCTCCCTAGAGTATTTTTCAAAACTACCGGTCATCACGAACTCGTTAGGAAAAACTTTTCTACTTGAAGACCTCGCTGACCTTGAATGGCAGTACTCCAAGAACCGCACATTAAGGAGACTAAACGGAGAAACCTACACTCGATTCTGGCTCTTTAAAAATTTCAGTACAGATATTCTCGACCTTGAATCCAAAGTTTTGAGTAAAATTGAAGAGGTCAATAAAACCATCCTCAAAGGGACCTCCTACAGACTCGTCTCAAGCCGGCTAGCGTCAGAGTTCGTCAGAACTCAGATCGAAACACTAAAATCCAACGCACTTCTCGGACTTCTTCTCGTTATTTTATTGTTGGGATATATCCTTGGACTCAAGAGTGCCCTCATCACGGCGTTTAGCGTACCACTGGCCTACGCCTTCGCTATGGTGATGTTTAGTATCCTAGGCATATCCATCAACATTGTCAGCCTTGTCGGCCTGATTTTAGTACTTGGTCTCTTGGTAGACGATGCCATTATTGTAGCTGAAAAATACGCCCAAAATCTTGAAGAGGGAATGCCTCCAAAGGAGGCTGCATTTTCGTCAGCTGGACAACTCTTGGCTCCCGTCACAGCTACGATAGCAACCTCAGCGATAGCTTTCCTCCCGATACTTGCGGTCGATGGATACCTAAAAGAGATGTTCTTTGCGATCCCCATTGTCTTAACGGCAACA
>Ga0100403_1002786_pt1 | contig 13522 bp, 29 predicted proteins | sample CryGeymet201501t_FD_83663 | JGI IMG/M metagenome (GOLD analysis project Ga0100403, IMG submission 83663) | Groundwater microbial communities from Crystal Geyser aquifers in Utah, USA - Crystal Geyser metaG 2015-01t | ecosystem: Environmental > Aquatic > Deep subsurface > Groundwater | place...
AACCGTTTCCAGTCTTATCGACAGTCGGCGTCCAATAGCGCTCATCAGCAGAAGTCTTATTACCTCCGGCCGATTCAGCTGCAGCGAGCAACTTATCGATCTGTGTTTTGCGGTTGTTTTTTAGTGTTTCGAATGACATATGTTTTCCTTTTTGTTATGTGTTTTAGTATTCGTTTTATCTGTATCTTGTATTATACTAATCTATTTATATAAGAATGTACACCATTATTTTTTGCGAGAGTAATATTTTTTGATCACTTCACGGATCTTCAGTTGGTTGATGTCCTGCCCAACGAAAACTGTAGCCTTTAGCAGACGCTGTGATACAGATGGCCATAGCAAAGTGTCAGTTACCTTCTTATTAATGAGATTGATGAAGTTCGTAACGCAATGGAGAGCTATCACTGTCTCGGCCATCAGGTTGCCCTGTAGATAACTGCTAACAATGATTGGGATATCTCCATTGATTGGAGACAAGAGGTGATTCAGGTGCATCTCAGAGTGTTTATCGAGATCCTTAATTAATCGATGTGTAAACGTTTGAATTCGCTTACAGTAATTAATGTATGGCTCGTCAGAGAAGTCTCTAGTCTGAACAGCATCTCCAAAGAATAGATTCGCGAAAGCATATTGCATTAGCTGTGGCTCTGTAAATCGTTGTCCCAATTTATCATACAGATACCGAAGATTCCGCGATTCATATACCTTCTGATTCAAACTTTTTGATTTGAACGAGTATGCGAAGGCATTATACTTGTTTGAAGTAAAATGCATCTTTGTAGCAGTGATTATCTGCCAAGCTCTAAATCCAGTCATAGCTATCTCAAACGCAATCGTCGATGAATGAATTGCGGACAGGTTTGCGGCACTTCCGCAAGATGTTACGATTAATTGCGTCCAACCGAACCTTTTCAAGTAATGGACCAGTGATCAGTGGAGCGACTTCCTCAGGATCGAGCTCAAGCTCTTTGCATACTTCCATAATGGAATCGAGTGTTGACATATTCTCATCAAGAACATATGTTAATACACGATTGATGAATTGCTTCTTGCGGTTGCCAATACCAAGCTCTTCGAGAACCTTTGTTTTATTTAGATCGGTCATTGCTGTGTATCTTTCTTTATCTTATCTGCAAACATCTCTGGATAAGCTCGCTCAACCCGCCGCCAGAAATCGAGGCTAGTTTCGTCAAGATCAGCACCTTCTCTAATAGTCACTTTGCCTGTCTCGTGGTCAATCGTAACGGGACCAATAGACAAACTATAGCACATTGCTGACGAAGTTGTGTTGGTTATACCGGCGCCATATGTGACTGGAGCATCGATCCAATTTGTTATGGGGGTGCTATCATTGGTGGCGTTATCTGCATCCCAATTATTAGCACCTTCGAACACAAGCACTTCGTTTGTGTTGACTATCTCGGGTTCCTTCTGAAGCCGACTAGCCAATGCCATCATGATTGGGAGCATCATTAAAGCTATAATTGTATACTTACTCATTTCGATCTCCCTCGGGCCATGTACTGCTTGAATGTTATAGCCATGAATGCATGACCCGGATAGCACCTAGGACACGCGCCGTATCGATGCATTGTCCCCCACGAACGAATGCTGCCCCGGCCTTTGCAACGCTTGCATCGGGGATCAGGTTTATGAGGAAGCATAGTCATTGGCTCTCCCCGCTCAGATGCTTCAACAACCGCAACATCGTCAATATATACTTTTCCATTATCAATATTCATTATATGATTTCCTCTCTTGAGATGTGACGATATTGAACCGGCTTCATCCCCGCTGCCTTTAATTCGTTTTCGGTCCATTGCATCTGTTTATGCTCTGGAAATGCTTGTTTCATTGCTGCTAGACTGTATGTCACCCCATCATCATTCAATGAGAACACCTCACCATCGCCTTGTCGGAGAAACATGCTTGGTAAAATCCGTCCAGCGACTGGTCAACAATCAGTCGCGGGACCGTCTCGCTAAGCGTAGCTTTCGTTGCAACTTTCTTGGTGGGTACCAGTTCAGCATGCCTAGATCCAAATATCGGACCCCATCCCACTGAAGTTAGCGGAGGCAAACATGTGATGAACACATGATTAGCACGGAGGTTCACCCTGATAGGGAGCTTTAATAGCTCAGCGTCTCTGCGTAGATCACAAGCATGGCCACAGGCATCACCCACACTACTCGCCCTATGGTCTTGAAATTCTACTTCAACACCCGGATTCATAGTAGCATAGGCCAATGCTAAGAGCCTACGGGAAGTTGTCCGACCAGTGCGGCGGTCGGGATCTGCATTAACTGAACTCATGTCAAACCCTCGATGCAAATTTCATCAAATACTACCGGCACAAACAGCTGCATTCTCTGCAACAACGGGATTGCTACTTCTCTCATCTGTGGATGAGCTGATTGAGCCGTCCTCTGTCTGAAGAAGTTCCGCCAAGAGCGAAAGTTAGCAGTCATAACTACTTCAGTCTTAAGACTATTTGGCAGAACACTTCTTGCTTGCTGAGGAGACCACCCTTGCTTGCGCAGTTTTAGATAAGCCTGTTCTGCACAAAGCGTAGCAGCTAGCCACAAATCCTCTGCTAGTGAGGCCTCGGGTCTCTCCTTAATGCTATCCCAGACGCCTTCTTGCACCTTGACCCACGGAGGAATCACAAAGGAGACGTGGCCATTTGCATAATCACAGTATCTGGTGCTCTCTTGCGAGTAACTAGCAATACGATGTCGGACAATCTCATGACTAACACCTCGATCACAGATAAAACGCACTGTAGCGCAGGCATGTTCTAGAACAGACTCATGCCGCAATGTAACAATCTTCTCTGTGAACGATCTGGCAGAATCTGGTGTCATCTTGTTTTCAGACTTATAACAGGTTCTACCCGCAGCTTCAATTAGCTCTAGCGGAGATTCAGACATCGCCAAAATCTCAACAGATGGATGCATCAATAGCATTAGAACCTCACCGGCTGCTTTGAGCGACTCTTCTTGCCTACAACCTTAGCTGTAAAGCGATCGAAGAACTCGCAGATCTCGGTCTCGGTCATCTCAGCCCAGAGACGGTAATCACTGTTCGGGTAATGACCAACAATAGCCGACTCTTCATAGACAAAGAGATCGCAAGTATTCGTGTTGTGATACAGAGCCATCACCGAAACAATGTTGTCAGCCTTGCGCTGCATAATGGTGCTCTTACCACTACGGTAGTTAAAAATGAACCCTCGCTCCAGATCTTCCCGGAAATTCCTGACTCGGATGAATCCGTTATCGGTTAGAGTGTTAATGATATCATTGCTGTTTACTCGCATAGCTCTGCTACTTCCTGTCATGCACGAAGAAGATATGATCTTCAATCGTTATTGTTTTCGTCATATGTTTAGCCCAGTATGGAGAAACACTTTTAGCATGATAGTGTGTTGCTCCATTCGTGAGATTGGTTTGCTCGTTACTATTCACAATAGCAAGAGCGAGAGTGTACTTTGGATGCCTAGCGGCCAGAGCCAGAAATTCTTCCCTTCGAGAAACGTTATTCCAGCAAGAAAACTGCTTTGGCTTAAGACAGACATTCTCTAATGAGGTACCAGCATTAGATGCCCGATTCCTAATCACTTCAAAAACTGCCACCATTGCTCTGGGATCACGCTGACCGCCAGCTTCAAGAATAAGCGTAGCAGCGACCACATTAGCGATAGCGGGAGGGATGAACCCAAGCAGAATTAGTGGCACCAATGCGATGTTCTTATTCATATCTCTTGACCATCCAATGTCCACCGGCCTCTTAGAATAATTTCCCGACGGCCGCACGATTTGCAGAACCGCCGATGCGAATGATAGCGCGGGAAATAAAACCAACTGTGCATCCCGAGCTGGCATAAAACATATTCATATATAGCCGTTAGTGTATTCATCAATCCGTTCCTTATTCTGGATCTAATATACCATAGTGGTGTGCAAATGTACACCGTTATTTTAAGACATTAGCGAAGAGCCATTCTTTAGCTTTCTTCGATACTGCAGCACCAACGTCCTTCTTCTCAAGCCCCGAGGCTACAATGACATCAGTCTCTTCTTTAACGACATCGTTGAACACCCATCGAAGGAAATCACCGATCATGTTAGGGGTGAACCCGCCAACCTTACCTTCCATGATCGTAGTAAGAGCTTGATTGCAACGATTGTCAGTGACAACAGTGTCAACGAACTCTTTGATGTTCGCCATCTTTTCAACATCTGTAGATGCCAGCTTCTTAACCTTCGAAGTAGAATGCTTCTCACCCTTAACCTTGAACCAGAATTGAGAATCCATCCATTCAGGATCAATGGGCGTCCATACAACACCCTCGCCGATGCCCGATACACCGAACGCTCGAGCCACAGGGCACTCATTTTCAACAGCCATCGTGATGTCGACCAGAGCGTTCTGAGCAGTCATCGGATTCTGAAAGTCAATGTCCATTTCAAATGTCTGGTATGTAGCAGAATCAGCGTTGTTGAAGATCCTCTTATCCACCAAACGAATGTCGCGGCGCTCTTCAGGAGTAAGCCACTTGTCATTACGCTTAGCTCCAAAAATCACAAACATTTTCGGAAGCTCGCAGATAGCTACACCCTTTTGGATGTTACCGCCACACCATTCACCATAGATGGCCAGGATATCTTCCCCGGTATCATCGGTACTATCGAACGAGATAGTAGTCAACAGTTCGGGAACAAGAGGATCCATGAACGCTGCGAATCCAGCATTGTCATCTGCCCAGGAGATGATCCTCGAGCGAGACTGAAGCTGGTGCTCACCTGTCTTCAGGTTAACCACAACAGCAGCATTTGTGCCGTGCAGCTTAACCGTTCCGCGGTACCTAATTGTAGGTAGGGTTGCGAGACTGTTGTACATCGGTTCGCCATTGTCATCCTTGCCGACGTATCGAACTCGGTTAGTGACAGCATGGATAGCTTGACGGTATTGGCCAATATCTGGGAATGGGAAATGCTTCATCTTAATTCTTCTCCTTCATTTAATTCTGAATCTAAGATACCATAGATGCGCATTCGTGTACACCATTATTTGCAAAGAACCTTAGCTTGCAATCTGCATGACGACACCGATCCGAAACAGAAAGCCGATCAATGCAAATATTGCGATGGTGGCTGGGATCACCTTGAAGATCACCACGCTAAAAAGGTTAGCTGGCTTAAGCAGGATCGTGAACAGAGCGAAATAAATCGCAGTGACCAGCAATGTGTATGTAATGAGTTGTTCCATGTTTTTCTTTCTTTGTTTGTTTACTTGTGGAGTTTTTGGTACATCTCTGCTTCCATCTCGTCAAAGAGGCGACAGAGAGCTAGTGATACACCTGACCGGTCGTATTCAATGATGCTAATATCAAATGATGCATACAGATGCGCAGTGGGATCACAGTCATTCTTCCATGCGTTCAGCAGCAAATTTGCTGCGGTGATGTTGCCAATGTAGTAGTCCCGAGCAGCAGATATGATGCCCTCTCTACTATAAGAGCGCACAGTATGCGGGAACCACTTGCAATCATACTTGTCAATAAAGTGAAACTGCACAACCATTTCATTCGGATCCATTACTAACTCACCTTCACTTGCAGTATATGCCTGCATTCTTTTTTCCTAAACTTAAACTGCGCACAGGTGCAAGTGTATTTCCCATCACCTTTACACTCTACATTGTACGTATCACCTTTAGAACCGGTGATAGCCCATTGCGTCTGTTGTGCCTTAATCGCTATGTCATCAATAGCAGCAATTAAATGCTTTGGGATCTCTTCAATTACTGTAGAAGGACCATCAAGACGCAATACCCTCTGATGCATTTCAGCAGCAATACCCATTACTTCCCGTGGCGGAAGAAGAATACAAAAAAACTCTTCACTTCCCCGGAGGATATACGGTGTCTGAACTGGATGAGTCTTGATTTTGACGAGATTCGAAAGAACCAACGCCTTTTCCCAGTACTCATCGTGTTCAGCGATTATATTAGAGCGTGGTGTCATCATCATCCATTGCGCCTTCAATGCACTGTAAAGTCGCTGGGTCGTACTTCTGACCAAGGCTAGGACCGATTCCAACGCCATGCTTCTCAAAGCATCCGGGGCACATTAGTGCCCAAGGACCGGCAGTGGTCTTACCATCGACAAAAAACTCAACGATATGAGGCAGCAACCGGCCATCACAAATATCGCACCGCTCATGCTCACTTAACCACTCACCCATTGTGTCTCCTTCACTTACTCATTATAACATCATCACCAAAAATAGTGAAGTTCTGCCGGCTTGTGACGGCGAGTTAAAATAGCCCCGAACTCCATAAGGGCCTTTCCCGCTTGATATCGTGTACGATCAATACACTTTCTAATGAATCAGAAGCCCCCTGTTACGAGGGGTTGAGCAAAGTGGTAATGGGATTCGAACCCATATCTTTCGGCCTCACAACCGCCGCGCTAACCATTGCGCCATACCACTCATCAGTCCTTGAAGCTTGCTGGCTTCGCTGGACTGATGTCTTCTTGCTTCAGTATTTTAGGGCAGCAACCCTTACTCTCACCTCAGCGCTTCTCATCATTTTCTTTTCACTAGTACAGCTGTTTCCAAGTGATCCATTTAATCTACTTACCTACTGCGATTTCAGCCGCAGATGGGGATTCGAACCCGTGTAGACACTGTACTAATTTTCAAAGATCAATTGCCTGTGATTCCATTATACACCAGTTTCTGTAGCATGTACACCATTATTTTCATTTATTTTCAGCCGAAATGCTAAGTACAGCTCGATCAAGCACTTATACGGAAAAATAGTTTTCGGGATGGCCTATAGAGGGCTATAGAGATGGGTAGAGATGGCTCCCACGTGGCAGGAAGCCTCTCCACGTATTACGTACAGGACGGCTCCTGAGTCACTCTGGAGTGCATTTAGCCCTCGGGATGTATATTTACCCTCGTAAAACCGTAATAATGCTCCTGAGTGACCTGAAGAGCACCCGCAGCACAATAATGATCAACTATAGATGTCAAATTAAGCCCAGCCTGATCTTTGCCATCCTTTGTCTTTAGACCCCCTGAAGGACGCAGGGCTTTTTAAGGATGATCTTCTTTAAAGGAATAGCTTCTTCCATTGCTAGTCCTCGCTTCTGATCATTATCTTTGCACCACTGCTTAAAGAATGCTCGGATCTCTTCTTTGTTATCCATTCAAAATCCCATTCATAAATAGTTCAGCTCTATGAAGGCTTACAGCATCCGCAAATTTCTTTTGTAGAACATCAATCATTTCTTCTGATTTGGTACGTTCTCTAATATTGCACCATATCTTTATCGCATTGGCAACAAATAAGATTTCTTCTTCCGACAATTGAAGATTTGGGGGTTAAAGCACTCATGTTAAAGATCTCTATCGGTCATATTGACGTTATACCATGCTCGGGCTTCTTCCCAATACTTATCAATCGCAATCTGAATGAAGATGCACTGGTGTGCGAAATCAAGCTGATTCATGAATTGTGGCAATCCCTGATTCCAAGCGACTTCAAGAATCGCAAGGTGGTTTACGTGATTAACGAGGTCATGCTCAAAGATTCGCCGTAGCGAATCGTATACTGGCGCGTTATACATGAATAGGTTAAGGCAGCGGGTTACGCATACCGATGTGCTGTTATCTGGTTTGCTCATATTGAACGTCTCCTGTGTTTGTTGCTGTGTTCGGCGCAGCAATATCCGCCCCGCTGATCCGTCATTATATTACAACCCGGAAGTATGCACTTTTGGGCCCGCCTTCCCCAGGCAAGGCGGTATGGCATGCCCAACCACTCTCGATGAGCTGGGAGATACTCGAACTCTGCGGCCTGATCATCGATCATCCAAAGAGGGTGGGTCCCTCCTGACGATGCTAACGCTAGAGCCATTGACATCATGTTGTGGTCATTAGCGGGACCAATAAGTGCTACTTCATTCATTTGGTACTGTCCTTGCCCCCATTTCATAAGCTGATGCTAGCATCCTGAAAAGTTGCTCATCAGTTATCGGATTCACTGTCTTAATCTGCGATAGCTCAAGCTTAAGATGTTTTCGAATGATTGCACGTATAATTTTTCCTTTAAGCGTTGACATATCATCTTCCTTTCATTGACTCTATCCATGTTAATTGCGAATACGTTGCGGGTTTGCTTTTAGCATTCATTAGGAAGCTCTGAGCAGGAAATGGCGCTGGAGACCAACGACTGCGATCAACTGCGATGGTCTGCAGCAATGTCGCGGGTGAAAGCGATTAGATCGTTTTCAGGTGTTCCATCGTCATGCTCTATCTCAACCGCGACATGAATCATTACGTATCTTGTTTTCATATTAGTTCTTTCTTAATCCTTGCAAGAAATCAAATCCCGTAAAGGGATCTTGGCGCTCTCCATTAGAGACCGCCGCGTTGGGTTTCTTGTCCCAAACGTAGTTGACAAGACGCTGAAGTTGACCTTGAGCCAGTGTAATCCGTTGGCTAGTGCCCAGAACAGGATTCTTTTCGACAAGGTGATCCCACATTTCCTGTTTATTCGTTATCATATCCCGCCAGCTTTCATAAACTCAACTTGGGTCTCGGTTACTTCGTAAATATCAGGAGCATATCCCGGATACTTCGGATTTGTAAATAATTCACCTTGATCCCCTGCCTTATGATATGATGCTGAGTACACAATCTCGGTTGGAACGACGTATCCGTTTCTATTTTCTTGTGAAATGTGCTTAGCATCTTTAAGAGCTTTGCAGATTACCCAAAGGCCTCTACCATTGTCTTCATACAAGAGCATACCCTGTTTGACATCTTCAACCTTTATACGATTCATGTTATTTCCCCTCCTTGATTACCACTGTCCCGCAGAGGATGCCGAAACTGCTAGACTCTGTAAACTCGTAGGTTTCGGCTACGTCCTCACTGGTCATTGGCCGGGTTAGGAACCATAAGTTATCATCTTTCCACGTCACGTTAATGAGCTTGCGGTTGGGCGGGAGCGTCTCAATAGCTCTTCCCCCAAATGCTTTAGCACGTTGGTTTTGAGTACACCCTGCCCCGATCATCAGAGTCACTATCATCAATACAATTGTTCTCATAATTCTACCTTTTCTTCAGTTACACGATTCATGCTGCCATCGCTTTCAAACAAAGCTTTGAAATTGTCTGGGATTAGATCATTAGCGAGCAAGGTGCGGTTAGGCCACTGCAATGCTCCTTTACGACCAGCTAGACATGGATAGCCGCTACCCCAGCCATAATCTTCAACACCCAAGACAGTAATAACGAAGCCAGAATCACAACTGTACTTCTTTTCCTTCGACTTAATCGCAACGACCTTGCCAAATTTCAAAGCAGCGGAGCGCCCCATTGCATGGGCATAGACAATGAAGTCTCCAACCCGTACAATATTGTCGCCTTTATCTAAGTAACTTTCCAATTGCATCTGTCTATTCTCCTTCTTTAGTTATACAACGTGGATCCCACGGAGATCCCTTACCACCATCTCTAAAACATGTGCTACAGAAGCGTGACCGGCCAGCGTACTTCTTTGGAGACCGGAACAACTGCCGGTTAGCGATATAGACGTCATGGCCACCACAGATTGTATCTCTTCCACTAGCATCTAGAAGATGGATGCGGGACGGCACGCCGCATGAATCTAACCAAGCTATACGCAGCCGAGATGACATCACTTCAGCTTCTTCAAAAGTAGGAGGCAACCTATAGACATCCGCATGAAACAGACACAGGTGCGAGTGCGTTCGGAGCGCAAAGATTGCATTGCCGCCATCATCCTTCAGATACAAACATGATTCCTTATGTTTTTCAAGGAACGCTGCCAGTTCAGGCTTGTAGGTTGTCAGATGCGCCAACGGAGACCAGTTAGTCTTCGCGGCTTCAATGAGTTCATGTGTATTCATTTTATCTCCATTGTTGCAACAAAAGCTTCAGCTCTTTGGCGAGCTGTTGCATTAATAAGCTCCCACTTTCCAACATGGGTATAATCGTTGGTCTCCCCCATCTGATAGGACCAATGCTAGCTGCCCAAGATATTTCTCTGCGAAATGATCATCTTTAAGCTTAGCTTCCAAAACCACCTTTTGCATAGCGGGCAAATCATTGGGCCAACCCGGCATTTCCTCCAGCTCATGATGAATGTAGCCTACGGTGAAGCACACATCTACATTTCCAGGCTCCCATTCGATTAATTGGGCAATCCGCTCGCGCAGTTGAAAATCAGTCATACCATTCATTGTTTCCACCCTCTGCATCCTGTCACATGGTTGTCTACCCATCTTGCTGTTGGCACTAACCCAATATCGCATATGTTCCAGACCTTTCCAGTATCTGCGACTATATCATCATGATGCGCACATGTCTTACATGAACGTGATAGTGGGTTATCTTCAGACTTTGGCTCGTGCTAGAGCACTCTACAGGATCCGAGAACAACTCACCGCAGTAATTACATTCGTATTACGCTTTCATTACTTCCTCTTCTTCTTCATCGTTGCTACAAGATCCCGCGCTACACCTATCCGATCGTTTATCGCAACGCTACGGCAGTTATTATAAGCGGCTGCAGCTTTCAAATTAAAGGCGTCTCCTACCAGACCGCATTCAGCTATTTTTTGATCAAGATCCGCTATAACCTCGTCAAGATAGTCGAGCGCCTTCTTGGGACTAGTGAACTCCTTATACGTGTATTTTATACGAATCCCTGGCTTCTTCATTACTTCCTCTTCAATTCCCGCATGATACCATCGATATGCCACTTAACCCGACCATCATGAATCAACCCGATTGTGTGGAGAACCACCCGTCCTGATCGACACCCAGCCAAATTCAACTCTTGCTTCAGCGACATATCTACTCTACTTTAAAAGTTCAGAGAATTATTATACCACAGATTCCGAGATCTGTACACCGTTATTTTCGGCCTAGACCGTAACCGTCATTTCAGCCATCCGGCCGATAGCTCCGGCGAAAGACATCCGGGAGATCAGCTTGCCTTGCGCAACATGCTGCCACAGTGTGGTCAGGTTAGTCATCTGACAGGTGCTGCCATTCGCAAACCGCCCCTCCAAGAGCCGATCTGTGATTTCAGAAACGATATTCTGGCAAACCAGGATTGCAGCATTCCTCGGGGTTTGACCTTCCGATATCTGACGATCGTACATCGATGCAGCCCGGAGCGCCATACTGTGCTGCTCTTCGGCCTTGATCAGATCCTCACCCAACCACCGAAATGCTTCGGCAGGGCCGGCGGTATCGATCCGCTTGACGAACCCCGCTCTCAACTGCTCGTAGTGAGCTGTAGCTTCGGTGAGCATCCAGTCCATAAAGGACTTCTGATAGAACACTGCAGCGTTCTCAGCCATCCACGCTTCGTGTGAGGCGGTGGCTGCAGCAACTCGCCGGACTGCACTAGTGGATGTGACTAGCTTAGGGGATGTCACCATTTCGATGAGGCCTTGGGACATAGCAAGGAACACCAGTGCCTTGGTCTGAGTGACGCTCTGCTTAAGCACCTTTGCCAGCTCGCCAATCGTCCGAGTCCGGCCATCAGATCGGCACTGATCAAAAATTGTCGCGATCGACTTGTCCTTGCGGAGCGTATCCCAGTTGTACTTCGTATTCATAGTGTTCTTTCGTTGGTGTTGTTGTTGTACATCGTCCCGGATTAGCAGCCGCTTCGCAGCGCCTTGCGCTTCCGACGGGCCACGATCACATCCGGCTTGATGGCGGACAGGTCCGGACCGTAGTTCGTGTGGATCTCAAGCAGCAGCTTGTAGACCTGGGACAACCGCAGCCCAGCGAGCTGCTTAGCGATATAATCGCGGTTCAGGACGTAGTCCAGGAACGCCGGGGATCCAGCGGCCGAGCGGTTCGTCACCAGGATCTCGCGATCCTCCTTAGTAACCCGCAGGTTAGCAATCGTCGTCTTCAGCAGCATCGTCTTCGTTGTGGTCGTCTTACTCATTTTTTCCTCTTTCCTTCTGTTTACTTCTTCCTCTGATACCATTATAAACCAGTTTCTACAGCTTGTACACCATTATTTTCATTTATTTTTCGAAAAAATGCTAAGTACAGCTCCAGCAAGCACTTACATCCGAAAATAGTTTCGGAAAACCCCAGAAATAGGGCTGTAGAGATGGATTGACGACGGTTGTGACGGCTCGGGCGGGGCAGGAAGCCTCTCCACGTATTACGTACAGGAGTCATAGGCCCCAAGAAAAGGGGCTCCTAGATCACTCTAGGAGCCCCTAGGGGTCGTTATGAGGGTAGATATTGGCCCCATTTGGCAAAAAATCACTCAAGAGTGATCAGGAAGCATCTGGATCCGGGGAAGCCAGCTCCTCAACCTTAGCTATCACTTCAGCAATAGTCCGTAGACGGTACCGGGCGTCCTGACACTGGGGGCATCCACAGGTCGGCTTACTAATGAGCTTAGCTAGAAGCTTCTTACGCTCTTCATACAGCCACTGACCTAGCATCTCTAGAGGTGCCGGCAGTCGATCTTCAATGAAGATTACGGCTTTGCCCGATAAAGTGTGACCTTTATCGCATGGCAAGCTCGGGTGTCGGCGCAAAGTGTCAAAGGCACAACCCGAGCATGCGTTAATTTCTGGGACAGCTTTATATCCCTTGGGCGCTTCGGCCAGCTTAGTATCTTTAGCCGGCTCAGTCTGTACGAAATCGTCAACTTCAATCGGTTTGGGTAGAGCGATGAAGTGCACAGAACATCCATCTTTTCTCATATGAGGAAGGCACCTGGCCGGTGCCGGTGCGGTGCAGCTCCGATTACCCTGTCTAAAGATACAACCAAGGCAAGTGAGTGATTCAATCGCTTGGCAACCCTTGGGTGCATCAGTGGGATCCCACTTCAAACCAACGTCTGGCTTCTTAATAAAGATCACACTCTTATTATCACGTCGGCGAAAACCGCAATCAGCTCCGGAGACTTCTATACATCCAGTCGCACCTTTGAAAGCACATCCCGTGCAGTTAACAGATTCAACTGCAATATAGCCTTCCGGGGCTTCATTGACATTAACTCGGCTTTTCATTTGCGCTTCCATAATCGTCGTCCTCATTTCTCTATAACAGCATTCAGCATCATTCATTTCCATTCTGCACCAATATACCATAGTCACTGCGACTTGTACACCATCATTTACATTCTATGCCTTTGACATCTCTTTAAACACTCGAAGAGCATCACAGAACGCTGTTAGCTCGCCAGCGTTTCGGGACATCTGTCTATATTGCGCACTCTTTGGCAAGACGTCAAGGTCATTCATAATTTTCTCTTTATCACTTTTCGCAATTTGAGTAATAAGCTTTCACTCTTCTTTATTCATCTCAGTTCATCCTTTCAAAAATATGGAACACTAAACTAATCCCCCATTCTTTAACGATACACGACCCGATGAACTTACGTTCAACACCCATATCTGCAGGAATATCATAGCCTGTAGGAAAGACTT
>Ga0100403_1002788_pt1 | contig 13514 bp, 15 predicted proteins | sample CryGeymet201501t_FD_83663 | JGI IMG/M metagenome (GOLD analysis project Ga0100403, IMG submission 83663) | Groundwater microbial communities from Crystal Geyser aquifers in Utah, USA - Crystal Geyser metaG 2015-01t | ecosystem: Environmental > Aquatic > Deep subsurface > Groundwater | place...
CATCACAACAGGTTTACACATACAGTTATCTCGATGAAATGGAAAACAAGAGAGAGGAAAGAGAGAATGATCCTCTTGAGGAAAAACAAAAAATATACCGTTTGATGCCAGATCTTAATATCTCTGCTATCGAGATTACGGATGAAGATATAAAAGAACAAAGAGAAACTTTTGAAACAGATGATATCGATTTTTCTTTGAACCGTTTATTTGATACAAACGAAGAGGGCTGTTTTATCTACGAGGATGCCGTCGATCATTTTATTGATGGTTTAACTCGTTCAGATCATCAAGCTCGTTCTATTAGCATTTATGGTAAGCTTGGAAGCCAATTAGGTTGTCCCGCTAAGCGACATACTGTTTGGTGGCTCAATAGAGTAAATTCAATTTCTGCGTTAATACAGAAAATGGAAAAACACTCATATTTTTCTAATTTTATTTTAATAAATGCCTCTGGAAATGACGGCAAGAAAGAAGAAAATGATAAGATATATGCCACCGAAAAATCTAAAGTTCAGAATTCAATTATTGAGGCTAATGAAACTAATAAGTATGGAACAATCACTTTTACATGTGGACGGTTTTTAACAGGAGTAACAATTAGAGAGTGGGATAGTATTCTTATTTTAAATGATACTCAATCGTCAGAGTCTTACTATCAAGCTATCTTTAGGGTTCAATCAGCTTGGGTAACAGAAGATCAGCAAGTATTAAAGCCAAAAGCATGGGTTTTTGATTTTGCAATCACTCGTTGTCTTCAGGTCACGTATGATTGTGCAAGTAATATTGCAGATCAAATCTCACAACAAGAAAGCTTTGAGCAAAGAGTGGATGTTAATAAGGATAATCTTGAAATCGTAACAGAAGGCCTTTGTGATACGCTTGAGATTAAAAGATTTTATGAGGGGAGTCTTGTAAGCACCCCAACTACAGCTAAAGACATTTTTGAAGTGCTAAACCATGAAGGATCACGGATTGCACTTGCGCGAAGAATAACCTCAAATGTTCTTGTTAATTTCGGAAAATTAAAACTCCTAGAAGAGTATCCAAATATTTTAGAAATTTTAGAAAAGGTAAAGGGTTATAGATCAGGAGAATTTTCTGGTACTGTTGATGATTTTATTCAGATAGGCCGAGATGCTAGTGATTTAGATGATGTTAAGTCAGATCCGAATTTACCCCAAGAGGAAAAAGAAAAAATTATTGATGATTTTGAAAAGAAAGACAAAGATAAGGAACGACAAACTCGAAAAAAATGGTATGCCACTCAGATTAAGCGACTTGCAATTTGCATGGCCGATTTTATCTACATGACTTATCAACGTGAATATAATATTGACGATGTTATTCAGACAAAATCACCAGAATTTTTTGAAGTGATGACTGGAATTTCGAAGGATGACTTTGTTCTCCTGTGTGATAAAGGATTTATGAATCGTTTCGCTTTAAATCGGATTGTACGAGAATTTAAAGATCAAGAAAACACGTCACTAGCTCCGGAAGAATATATTTTTGAAAATTTGAAGAAAATTGCAGCTTGATGAATTTAGATTAACTTTTTTAGATCAAAATTTTCTGAGAAATAATCTTTATGTATAGTAATCATATTTTCAGGTATTCCAACTTCATAAATTAAAAAATCCTTAATCCTATCGGGGGCGGGATCAATAATATTTATCTTTGGAATATTATTTCTTTTCATCATCGATTTAATGAAAATCTCTTTTGATTTTTTATCAGTCGATGGAAAACTATATCCAATAAATATTATCATGTCTGCCTGTTGGATCGATTTTCCGGCTTTATCCCATATTTGATCAAATAAATTTCCAAAAAATTCGTATGTTTTATATTTAACAGGAGGAATTATTACAGGCATTGATGGAAGGCCAGAATTATCACCTGATCCTTTTGGGGCATGTAAGGCACTTCTCGGAGTAAGTATTATTCCAGTGTGACCTTCAGTGATTTTTAAATATCCTTCTTCGAGATTAGGTGGATAGTATCCATATGAAAATGGTTCATAAACTTTTTCCCATCTTCCATCATAGCATGCATATGGTTTATCAGAATGTTGATAAACAAAAAAAGTATCAGGTTCCATATTATGTCTAAATTCAAATTGATGTGTTTGTAGGTTCATCGTGTAATAGCCAGTTAACCAATTTGCAGAACCATGCATTTTTAAAAGCAGTGGTTGTTTAGAATTGTATTTTGAACTATCAAGTTTCTGCCAACCGTTGTTGAAAATAGCCCTTGGTTTAACAAAATAGCCATTTTCAAAACACCATTTTCCAGATTCAAATAAAGCTCTGTCGAGTAGAGTATCCCAATTAAAGGTTATTACTACATCTTCAGCATCGATTATTTCTACTAAATTTTCATGAGGTAAAGATGTTGGGCCATTTGAAATATCGTTTACGACAGTTGAAAATAAAAAGATCAAGCCGGAATATGCTTGAGAAAAGAGCAAACTTTCTTCAAAGTTTTTTTTATGAACAGATTCAAAAAGTTTTTTTTCTATAAGTGAATGAATCTCCTCTATATCAAATTCGTCTTTAAAAGGATCATATGAAGCAACTCCTTTTAATTTTTGAAGAGCGTTGATAATTGGGCCAACCAGTACCCAGCTACTTTCTGTTAAATTCTTCATTTTATTAAAAGTTTTAAAAAAATCTCGAGCAATTGGCATCCTTAGACCCGAAAAAGAATTCGGATAAGCCTTTGAAGCTCCAGCGCCAAGGACAAACAGTTTCATTTAAGAAATCTTAGGTTGTGTAAAGGTTTATTTTCATTATGTAGGGAATGAAAACGATCAGCCCCCACCCATATCTCCGCCACTAACCATGGCACGAAATATTTGAATTTGAAGTTCACGTCCATCGTTAAGGATTACGCTTTCAGCGTCAAGGAGTGCGGGCTTGTTGAAATTGATTAATGTTTCAGTTGGAGTTACTTTTACGCCTTCAAAGTGCTCAAATCCTTCTTGTAAATCAATAAGACGAGCATAAACACCACTTTTTGAAACAACAGCTTCAATCGAAGAATTTGAAAGTGCTAGAATGTTTTTCTTAAACATTGAGCGTCCACCGCCCATGTCTCCAATCTTTGCCTGAGCAATTAATGAAAAACTGAATAAGAATATTGTTAAAATATATTTCACTGGAGCACCTTCTTGTCGTTGTTATCAAGAAGATCTGAATGTTTTGCCAAACTATCCATTACAATACCGGCCCATACGACATCAGATCCTTTTGATTCTGGGGCATTCATTAATTCTCTAATTTTTTGATTGGCTTCAATACAAATTTCACGAAGCTTTGGTACAACCACTTCTGATTTTACTGATTCATATTGAACAGAAAGCCAATTTTTATGATCCCCGAATGATTCAAGGTCATAATTAAGTTTCACTAGATTTTGAAGAACTCTGTGAACTGTATCTTGTTTAGCATTTACAGGGCCTTCAATTGATATTTTATCGTTTTCTTCTCTTAAAATCCCATTTTGAATTAGCTTATCAAGAGTTGAAATTCCTCGTTTGCCAAATTCATCAAGTGTTTTTGCTCTTGTTAACCCTGCATTTGTTGTGGCCATTAACATAAGTTCAAATGTTGATGGGTCTTGAAAGTATACTTCAGCTTCAGGAGCTACAAATGGAACGTCTTTATTACCCGGATAGACAGTAGAAAAGTCTTCATACATCTTTGGGTAGAATTTTTTGATGAAGCTTTGAACGCTTTCATCTTCACAAACTTCTTGAACAATTTTTAGCGCATAATTAAAAGATGGCTTTGTAACTTCTTTCTTTGAGATTCTATCGAATGTTGAGTTTGGAATACCAAGTCTCTTGGCCAATTGAAGGCTTGAAAATCTTGGATAAGACTTTTTGATCTTGCTTACACAAGATTCTAAAAAATCTGATAAATCTTCAAAGTGGCTCGCTTCCAACATTGGAAAAAATCCTCATCGATATCGGTTGTTTAATTGCACCTAGTCTAATACATAAAATAAATATTAATTGACAATAAAATTCTTCTATTGAGTCTTGAGAGTCCAGAAATATTTCAAAAATGAAATGGAATTTCAATCTGTTAGCTGTCTGTGTTAAGAAATCTTTATTAACGCTTTTTATTTAATTAAATCCATAAGTTTCCGATATTACATAGACTAATGGAGATAAAATGAATACAAAAATTGGAAAACTTGTTCAAGTTGATTTACGTGTGGTGCCCAGGACTGGACTTGAACTCCAAAATTTTCAAAAAAATCATTTAACACATTGATATTTTAACATCGTTTTTATTTATGAATTTGTCTTTTTAGCGGATAAATGACCAAAAACACACAAAATCGGAAGGGAAGTGGCGAATTTTCGCCAAGGGGGAGCTATGAAAAAAGGCTACGTAAAATATGATGAACAAACCAAGGAAATGATTCGGATTAGTGGTAATCCAAAACTTTTTCCAGAATTAAATATCCCAAGATCGACAGCCCGTTATTGGATAAATGGTGAAAAAAGAAAAGCGAGAAAAACACAACTTCAAATAGAAGAAGTTCTAAAACGTAAAATTGAAGATCTTGAAAAAAAGCTAGAAGAAGAGAAAGCAAAAAATTTATTTTTAACGTCACTCTTTAAAAGATTAGATGGCGTTAAGGAAATTATAGATCGCAAAAGTAATAAAAAGGTGATTGTAGATCATTTTCTAAATTATAAGAAATGGCTCACTATAAATCGAATGACGGCATTGGTAGGTATCTCAAATTCTAAATTTAACAATTTTAAACTTCAAGTTATTGGTTGTGAAAGAGTAGGATACAAAAAATGTAAAATCGTAAGAAAAAATCAACTTTCTTTCAAGGAGCAAGAGACTATTCACCAACTGGCCAGTGATGAAAGTCTGCGGCACCTATCAGTTCGAGGTCTTCACTTTTATGCTTTTAGAAATAATATTATCACATGCGGTTATGATAGTTGGTTGAAATATGTAAAGGTTTTTGGACTTCGCCAAGATACATTTTTGAATAAGGAGAAGAAATATCGTCGAGGAATCCGTGCAAAACGAGTTAACGAAATTTGGCATATGGACATAACTGAGTTTCGACTTATAGATGGATCGAAAGGATACCTGCAAGTTGTTATGGATAACTATTCACGAAAGGTGCTGTCCTTTAAACTCTCTACGAGAAAAGATCACATGTTAACATTAAAATCAATTAAGACATCAATGGATGAAGTGAATCCGAAAGTGATGATGACTGATGGGGGAGGCGAAAACATTGGTCTTGAGGTAAGGAAATTTTTAGTGGGAAGGGGCGTGACGAGTCTAATTGCTAAAAAGGATATTTATTTTTCAAACTCCATGGTGGAATCATTTTTTAGAACTTTGAAAATGAGATTTGTCGATGAATCAAAAAGGTTTCGTATGTCTAAACTTTTTCGACAAATTGAGCGATCTATTGAGACTTTTAATCAGATGCCTTACGGCGATTTTGCAGGAGCCACTCCTTCTGAAATTTACAGTAATAGTATTTCAATCAAGGAGTTGAAAAAGAAGTTTTTAGAGCAACTTGGAAATTCAATTTTGGAGAGGAAAAGAGAAAATGCGGTTTGTTTTAGAAGGTACTGTTTAATATGTGAGTAGCTTAATTGACCTCGGTTATGATGTAACTTCCTGATTTTTCGAAGTCGTCATTCGTGATATTGTCACTTCTTTAAATATGTGACATAATGACGACATGATTAATTTGAACAAAATTTTGAAGAAAGATTTAGTCATAAGCCTAGAAGAGGGAATTGAAGTACTTGGAAATGATAAGGCCGTTTATCGTATGGTTGATGAGGGAAAACTTTCTCATATACATCCAAAGGGGTTAGGTTATTTTTCATTACCCGAAGTTGAAGAGGGGACGGCCCACTTTGCCATATTAAAAAAATATTATGCCCAATGTGTAGTTTCAGGAAAGACTGCGCTTTCTCTTTATGGTTTAAGTCTTGATTATATTGATAAAATTGACGTTGATATTTCTAGAAATACAAATCTAGCAAATGAGCTCCTGAACGTTCACAGGGTTGTCGATTCAAAGATAAACAACGTCGTTGAGAAGAGTTTTGATGACAAAGGTATTCCTTTTGAAATCAAAATATATTCTCCGGAAAGGTGCTTGTTTGAAGCTTATAAGTATTACAAAGGTCTAGATTCATACTTTTATGCTTTAAAAGAGTATCGTAGCAAATTTCTATCGGCCAAAAATCCTGGTGAACAGTTTGACATAATTTTAAAAATTAATAGAAAAATTGGTCGAGAAATAATTGATCTTTTAATGATGGAATAATAATTGTGAAAAATAAATTATCAAGTGAATTTAATCGCTGGAAAAAGGATAACGATCAGCATGGGGGACAAGCCTTTTCTAGGTTTGTGATGCTTAAATTTTTAGATGGGCTACAAATTACAACGAATGACTTTATATTTAAGGGAGGCAATCTCCTCTGGCATTATATAAAAACCCCCAGAGAGACAATTGACCTCGACCTAGTCACTGAGACATTGAATTCTCATCTTAAAATTAGACATGAAATTGAGACCTCATTTCAATTTCACGATGAAATTGAGTTTAGAATAAAAGAATTTAAAGAAATTGACGGAGAGATAGAGATTGGATCGGCAATTATTTTAGAATTTAAAACAGTTTCTGGCCAAAGAAACCAATTCTCGATTGATATTGTCTATGCACTTCCTACAGATATTTCTATCATCAATTCTACAGTTAGTGGTGTGCCAACTAAATCAGCGAGTATCGAGAATATAATCGCTGATAAACTAAGTGCCTCTCATAAATTTAGATCTGGAAACACCAGAATGAAAGACTTTGATGATCTGTGGAGAATTTCCCATTCTCAAATAAAAATTAATTCAAAAAAACTTAAAAAAATATTAATTGAAAGAAATATCTCAGTATCCCTTGAGGATGAGTGGGTTTCCTATTTGGAAGAGAGCTGGAGTAGGCATTCCAAAATGTATAAGGATATTCCCAAGGATTTATCAACTGTATTTGATCAAATTAACAAATGGATGAATAAACTACTTTCTTGATATGAGATATAGTAAATTTGGTCTTGAGTTACACTGAAGAGTAGTGATTCTATTAAGGTCTTTAAGAGTGTGTCGTGGCTATTTTGGCTACAAACGACTAACGAAACTTAATCATTTTAAGACGTTGGTTGTGTTCACGGGATCTCAACAACCTCCTTAGGAGGTTTTGTAACCTCTAAAAGAGGTTGACCACTGTGAAGATATTTGTTAAAATATCTTCATGCTTGAAAAAATCTTAGGCAGCGATACTGCCATGAAAATCATGTTACATTTAATTCATTACGGTGAAATCTATCCTTCTGCTGTTGCAAAAGATTACGAGATTTCCTTAAGTGCTGTTCAAAAACAGTTTGAGCGATTTGAAGAAGCGGGAATTCTTGTTTCAAAGCTAGTTGGTAAAACTCGCGTTTACCTGTTCAATAAAAAATCTCCAACAGTAAAACCTTTTATGGATTTGATAAAAGTCTATTACGATGGTCTTTCGTTAGATGATAAAGAGAAGATTTTTGCAGCAAGAAGACGCCCTCGACGACCAGGAAAACCAGTCCTAAGAAAGGGGAAAACTCTTGATGATTAATTTAAATACTTGCATCGAAAAAGAACTTTGGGAACATGTTGCTGTTCATCTGAAAAAGAAAGGAATTGATACAATCCTTGTCGGTGGTGCTGTGGTTTCTATTTATTCCAATGGTGCCTATCGTTCAGGAGATTTAGATTTCGTGAAAGTAAGCATGTTCGTAACCAAGCTTGAAGAATCTATGAATGAGCTTGGATTTAAAAAACATGGACGACATTTTGTTCATCCAGAATGTTAGCATCTCTTTGTTGAATTTCCAGGAGGCCCTCCTCTTGGTATTGGTGAGGATAATACGATTGTTCCAGATGAAGTTGAAGTTAATGGTACAGTTATTAAAATTTTTTCACCAACGGATTGTGTAAAAGATCGATTGGCATCTTATATTCATTTCAAAGCGCCTGAAGGATTAGATCAAGCTGTTTTGGTTGCGAAAAATCAAGATGTGAATTTTGAGAGCATTAAAAAATGGTGCAAGGGTGAGAATTCTTTAAATGCTTTTGAAGAGTTTCTTGAGCTTTTAAAGAAATAGTTGGAGAGAATCAGTAATGTTCCATAAGTCATCATTATCAACGGAAACTCATGTACAGGTGAGTTACTCGCTTCAAAAAATACGCAAAATTTTGATTTACCTTTTTTTTCTTCTAACGGGATGTAGTTCTATGCAAAGCAATGCCCATTTTCATGCGCTTCGTTTAATTCCAGGCAAAGATGTAAAGGTTGAAATTGATCAATTTGTTAAAGCTCACGATATTAAAGCGGGATCGATTGTCAGTGCAGTGGGAAGCTTAACTGAATTTGCTCTTCGTTATTCCGATCGGCCAGAAGTGACGAAAGTGAAAGGCCATTTTGAAGTGGTGTCTTTATCGGGAACAGTTTCTTCGGTTAGCGGTTCTCATCTCCATATGGCCGTGTCAGATGGCGACGGTAAGACCATTGGAGGACATATGAAAGAAGGGAATATTGTCTATACAACGCTGGAGCTCGTGATTGCGGAATATCCGGCCATGGTGTTTAAGCGTGAGATGTGTCCATATTCTGGATATCATGAGTTAAAAGTTGAGTAATAATGTTCCAATGCGCTAGAAATGGCGGTTGTTATTCGCTACAATTTTTTTATGAAAATTCTTTTCCTTTTGATTTCAATTTTCACGGCCCAAATTAGTTTTGCTGAAAATATTACCGTCTACACTCGAACGGGATGTCCTCACTGCGAAGAGGCCCATCAATTTTTTGATTCTTGGAAGTTGAAAAATCCAGAGCATGTTGTGACATTCAAAAATGTTTGGGAACAGGACTCTGCGATGCAAGAGTTGAAGGAGTTTGCGAAAAACCAACAGATCGATCGGCTTGCTGTTCCTTTGTTTCGAGTCGATGAGCGATTTCATGTCGGCTTTCCTGGGCCAGAGCAGATGAATTTGGTTTTGAAAGAATTGCTGGCGGGTGGCGAGCAGGAAAATTTTGTGCTCGATCTTCCCATTTTGGGAAAACTCGATACCCAGCGCTATGGGATTTTTGCTCTCACCATTATTCTTGGTTTGATTGATGGAGTGAATCCTTGTGCCATGTGGGTCCTGTTAATTTTGTTGTCGCTACTCGTTCACCTTAAAGACCGAAGAAAAATGCTGGCAATTAGTGGCGTCTTTGTTATCGTCAGTGCCGTCGTTTATTTTCTTTTTATGAGCTCGTGGTTGCTCTTTTATGATTATGTCGACTTTGGGCGTCCGATGCAGATCGGTGTTGCTGTTGTTGCTTTGCTCATCGGTCTAGTGCACATCAAAGATTTTTTTCTAATGGGCAAAGGAATAAGTTTCAGTATTCCAGCTTCATTAAAACCCAAAATCATGATGAAGGTTCGTGATATTCTCCAAGCTCGATCCATGTTTGCCGCCATTGTTTCGGTGGTGGGATTGGCGATTTTTGTCAATTTTATCGAACTGATGTGTACGGCAGGAATCCCGTCCATTTATACCAAAATCCTCAAGGACAATGGGGTCATGGGATTAGAGAGAATCTTTTACTTAGCGACTTATTGTTTGTTTTATATGCTCGATGATTCCATCATGGTCGGTGCCGCGGTCTGGACGCTTTCAAGTGTCAAACTCCAAGAATCAGGCGGTGTTTGGCTCAAGTTATTAAGCGGAATCACGCTGACAATACTAGCGATAATCTTGCTTATTTTCCCTCAGCTTTTATCCTAGCTCAAAAATAAAATAGATTACTTATTGATGTGCTCGATACCGAGCCCCTGATTTTGAAATTCTTTTTTGAGATAAATATTTTTCAGCGCACGGCCGGAGGTGCTCTCGGAAAGCTTATTGGAGAATTCGATCACAGCGCAAATACCTTCTTTGAATGTTCCAAAGGCAAAATCATTGTAGTTATCTTCAGTGATATGATGAACCCCAACTTTTTCTTTTTTTCCAAAACCTAAGGCAAGTATTGATGATGTAAGCTCGCTTAGCTCAACCGGGCGAGAGTCGCTAATAATGGTATTGGCAAATTTAATATCCTTCTCGTTCATGGATTGAACTTCGATTTTATAGTTCTTTGAAGTGAAGTCATAAGGACAATGCAGGCAATTGGTTTTGCAGCAGGTCCCTCGTTTTAGGAGGTAAGTCGAAGTGAAGACGTCATTTCCCGCTTCGTCGATGTATGACATTTGGTTTTCTTTTTCGTTCATGCTTAACATATACTATTATAAGTATATATGTGCCAACAAAACTTGTCCTAAAGCGCTGTTTAAGGATTAGTGGTTGGAACTTTTTTAGAATTAATCACTTCGAGTATCGCATCTGCAGCTTTTTGTGCGCCATTTTCATCTTTCATCTGAGTGGATATCTCTTTAGCGGACTTCTTCATCTCTTGAGAATTTAAAACATTTTGTATTTTTGCTAAGAGCAATTTTTTTGTTAAGTGCTTTCGTTCGAGCACTTCACCTGCGCCAAGTCTTTTCACTCGATAACCATTATCAAATTGATCCATACAGAAAGGGAGTACAATTTGAGGAATACCAGCTTTTAAACAATTGGCGGTAGTTCCAACTCCTCCCTGATGAATAACGAGGTTTGCAAAGGGAAACACTTGTGTGTAAGGGATGTAGTCAACAAATAAGACATTCTCGGTATTCAGCTTTTTAAAATCATTTAAAAATCTTTTTCCTGTTGTGATAATGCAACCAGCACTTAGCTCTTTTGCCGCCTCGAAAAAAATCTTTAGAAATTCTTCTGGGTCTTGGATAGTGGTGGATCCTAGAGTGAAGATCATAATCTTTTCATTTTTTGATATAAATTGATTCAATTCTTCGGAGACCGGATTTTTTAGATTGGGATCATAGAAAACAAATCCTGTCGTTGCAGCATTTGATGGCCAGTCTGGCTTTTTATCGTAGAAATGTTCGGACCAAAGACATAGCGTCTTCTGTCCTTGGAACAATCCTTCCCAGAAGGGGTTCAAGCCAGGAGACATTCCATATTCTTGTCGTAATTTCTTTAATGGATTTGCCCAAGGTTCGGAAACTTTAAAGAGTTGCTTTAAGATGAAGTGATGAAGTGAATGCGGAAGAAATCTCATCTTACCTAAAAAAGGGAGGGGCGCTAAAATGGGAGGATCATATCCTGACCACATGGAAATGGGGGCTACGATACTATTTATCCATGGAACACCAGAGAGATGTGAGACTATTGGCACAAAGTAAGTTAGGACACTTGATAGAATCAGATCTGCACCATCTGTTATTTTCAGTAAATCTTCGATGCTATTTTTGAGTTCTGGGAAAATATATTTTTTATGTAATATTTCTGGTCCCTTTTGAGTATCAAGGACGGCTCTGATAATTAAGGGGTCTTCATGATTTATATAGGGACGCAAGGGATGAAAGCTAATGCCCGCAGACTCAATGTAATCTCTGTAAAATTCACTGGCGGCGATAATTGGTTGGTGGCCCATCTCTTGCAATTCTTTAGCAATTCCCATGATGGGATGAAGGTCACCCAAGCTTCCAATAGTGGTAAAGATTATTTTTTTCATTGTAAGTACTTACCTTTAGTTGTAAAATGAATATTATCATAATTATTCATCTTAGGACAGTGCCTTGAGAAGTTTAGACCAAGAGAAAAGAAAATTAATCATGAAGATTGCTCGTTCTCATTTTAAATCAAATGGTTATCAAGGTTCTTCGATGTCAGGTATTGCGGCTGGGGCAGGTCTGGCAGTAGGGACTCTCTATCTCTACTTTCCAAACAAGGGAGAACTTTTAAAAAGTACAGTTGAAGATTTTGTTGAGGAGCATGAAGCACAAATCAAAAATATTCTTTCTTCAAAAAAGAGAGCTGATAAAAAGTTAAAAAGCTATCTCCTCGGTCGATTTGAGTCGGTATCTGAAGTTCGAAATAATGAAAATCGTGACTCAGAATTAAATCGAAAAATATTGGAACTGTTTCCAGAGAGGCGACAGGAAGAAGGTTCTCTAATGCTAAATGCTGTAACCGAAATACTAAAGTTCGGAGCTGAGTCAGGATATTTTGCGAATGTCATAAATATCTCGAAAGAAGTTTTTGTTTTCATGCATTCTATAGCATGGTTTTTTCTTCCGACTGAGGAGTTTTATGATCGTGTACCCGCAAGACAAGAGCTAGAGTTGGTGATTGATTGGTTCAGTGACAAGTGGAGAGGGTGAATAGGCTCTCATTAAGAGGTTCCATCCCGCTTGTTCATATGCTATGCTCAAGAAACAAGGTGCTGGAACTTATTTAATGAGATTAATCTTGTCAAAAATATTGTTATATATTTCATGTGTCTGTCTTTTAATTCAAGTCGTATTGATGTGCGCACCCGATGAAGCGAGTTTACATCTCAATCAGTTTTCAGAATTCAATGTGACTCACCATGATAACTTGGATGATGATGCTCATTCTCACAAGCATAAGCACAGCGAAGACGGTGAAGAGCATGAACATAATCACGAACACTCAAAAATTGTCCAAAATGATTTTAAAATTTTATACCATTCCCACAACATTATGGAGAAAGTAAGAATCATAGAAGTCTCTCATGGCTTTAGAGAAAAAAAACTTTTTTCAAATTCACACCCTTTTGAAGTCTTCAGACCTCCGATCGTTTAGTCTCATTTTACGATTTTTTTTAAACGATTAACGGAGGAAATATGCACAAACTTATTTTTAGTTTATTTCCATTGATTTATTCTGCAAATTCATTTGCTCATGGAATCAGTGAAGATGCCAAGCGCGCGATGATCGAAGGTGGATATTTGAAATACATCTGGCTCGGCGCGGAGCATATGATAACGGGTTATGATCATCTCTTATTTTTGTTCGGGGTGATTTTTTTCTTAACAACGTTCAAGGATATTGTGAAGTTCATCAGTGTCTTTACACTTGGTCATAGTATTACTTTAATCTTTGCGACATTTTTAGGTATTACGGCCAATTACTGGTTGATCGATGCAGTTATCGCCTTAAGTGTTTGCTACAAAGGATTTGATAACAATAAAGGTTTCCAAGAATACTTTGGGTTTAAAAAGTCCCCCAATTTATTGTGGGTCGTTTTTGCTTTTGGACTCATTCATGGATTTGGATTATCGACCAGACTTCAGCAGCTTCCATTGGGAGATCAAGGGGTTGGTATGCTTATGCGAATTGTGTCGTTTAATGTTGGCGTTGAGTTCGGTCAAATTGCAGGGCTCTTAGTCATGTTGTTAATTATAACTGAACTTCGAAAGCTGCTTATCTTTTCCAGACTCTCACGAGTTTTAAATGATGGCCTGATGCTGGCGGGTTTTATGTTACTGTTGATGCAGTTGCATGGATACCTCCATACTTCAA